>SXGT01923556.1_pt1 | contig 29580 bp, 25 predicted proteins | sample 3176221 | NCBI WGS metagenome assembly SXGT01 (sample SAMN11356862, study PRJNA531348) | freshwater metagenome | isolation source: freshwater sample F1-120 | place: China: Fuxian Lake, Yuxi | collected 2017-12-25 | reverse complement strand
GTGCCTCGCGATGAACCCCGACAAGCTCATCGGCGATCAGCTCTGCGCCAGTTCCTCCAATCGCAATTTCAAGGGCCGCCAGGGCAGCCCGACGGGCCGCACGTTGCTGATGAGCCCGCTGATGGTGGCTGCGGCTGCGATTACGGGAGCGGTTGCTGACGCGCGTGAGGTTTTCGACGTCCGCCGCGGAAACACAAACTGAGTGGTTCGCCGCAGCCATGGAGGTTCTGGGTTTCGGGTTCTGAGTTCCCCACCCGAAACCCGAAACCCAAGACCCAGAACTCAAAATCCAAAACCAATTCCACCATGTCCCTTGAAAAAATCACTTCAGTAACCGGCCGCGGGGTCTTTGTCCCCGGCAACGATATCGACACGGATCGCATCATCCCGGCGCGCTTCATGAAATGCGTCACGTTTGACGGCCTTGGCACGTACCTCTTTTACGACGTGAGGAAGAACGCCGATGGCACGGACAAAGCGCATCCGCTCAACGAAAGCCGCTTCCACGGTGCGACCATTTTGCTGTCCGGCGCCAATTTTGGCTGCGGCTCGTCGCGGGAACACGCTCCGCAGGCGATCCAGAAACATGGTTTCAGGGCGGTTGTGGCGGAAAACTTCGCGGAGATCTTCTTTGGCAACTGCACCACGCTGGGCATCCCGTGTGCGATGGCCAGCCGGGCGGACATCGCGCGGATCGCCGCGGCGATCGAGGCGAATCCAGCAACCGAGGTGGTGGTCGACGTGGCACGGCAGGAGATTCGGTTTGCCGGACAGGTCGTGGCGGTCGAGGTGCGCACGGCGGCGCGCGATGCGCTGATCAACGGGCGGTGGGACCCGATTGGCGAGCTGCTCGACGGCGTACCAGCGGTGAAAACCACGGCGGCGAAGCTCCCCTACCTGGCGGCGTAAACCCGGAGCTGATCGCCAGCGGAGATTTCCGTGAACTTTTCCCTCGCCGTGCCGTCCCATCGCGGCACGTTCTTCCCCTCAATCATGTTTTTCGCGGTTACCGAGACTTTTAACTTTGGCAATGTCCTCACTGGCGCTGGCGTGCTGATCTGGCCGCTGCTGTTGTGCTCGGCGACAATGGTATTCATTGTCTGCGAGCGGGCTTTCGCGCTGCGCCGCGCCGCGGTGATGCCGCAGGACTTGGTCGACGCGGTCGTGGCCGGACGGCCCCTCGTGGGCGGGAAGCACACGGTGCTGGCCCGAATCGTCGAGTTCGCGGAACAACACAAGAACGACGAGATGGCGGTGAAGGCGTTTGCCCGGCTTGAAATCAACCGGATGGAGCGCGGGGTGCCGTATCTGGATGTCATTTACGCCGCTGCGCCGTTGATCGGGCTGACGGGAACGGTGGTGGGCCTGTTGAAAGTGTTCTCCCATATTTCGCCGGATACCGGCCTGCCGGATCCGGTGGCGTTTACGCAGGGTGTGGCGCTGGCGCTCTCGGCGACGGTCATCGGGCTCTGCATCGCGATCCCGTCGCTGGTTGGGAGCGGTTATCTGCAGCGCAAGATCGAGAACTACGGCGCGCAACTCGACGTGTTGCTCGAACGGATTTTGCAGCGGACAAGATAACCCGTGAGCGTCCTTGGCCAAAAACGCCGCCGGCGGCCCGAACTCAACCTCGTGCCGTTGATCGATGTGCTGGTGATGCTGATCTTCTTTGCGTTCGTCACAATGCAGTTCAAGTCGGCGGCGACGCTGAACATCACGCTGCCGAAGGTGGAGACGGCGGGAAAGAACGAGTTCCGGGGCAATGTCACGATCAGCATCGCCAAGGAGGGCACACTGTCGTTCAACGGCAAGCCGGTGACCGACGCGGAACTGCCGGCCCTGCTCCAGCAGGTGAAGAACGTCGACAAGGATATTCCGGTGCTCATCCGCTCCGACGAGAAAGCGACGCTCGATCGCCTGACCTTTGTCTGGGATGCCTGCCGCAAGGCCGGGCTGAACAAGCACAACCTGCAGAGTCGTTGAGCGCACGTCACGCGGTGTTGCTTCCGCCCGTTTGACGCCGCCACGCGGGGTCCGCCAACGGGTCAGGTCGATAATCACCGATCGGAAACTGGATTTTCAGGCGGGCCGGGAGGAGGGTAAACGCTTCGTGTGCCGTTGATGGATTGACGACGTGGTGATTTGAGAAAGGGAACGGGTACAGCATGGCGCTTGCAGATCGGCCCCTGTTTCAGATCGGCCCGGGCGACCGGACGAGGGCGGAAGCGCACCCGCGCCGCCCTGGCAATCGGGTGTTTCGAAACGATGCCTATAGCTGAATCGGCAGGCCCACTTCGATGATTTGCATCGGCGGCAGGTGGTAATAGTCGCGTGCCTGCCGGGCGTTGCGGCTGAGGAAACCGTAAAACTGCTTTTGCCATTCCCACATTCGGGCGTCGCCTCCCGTGATGATCATCTCGCGATTGAAATAATAGGTCGCCTCCGCCGGTTTCAGCGGCACGCCCCGTTCACGGATGTTCCCGATCAGCCGGGTTACATCGGGAGACTCCATGTAACCGTAGTAGGCGACCGCCCGCCAGACGCCTTCGCCAATCTCGCGGACCTCCAGTCGTTCGCCGTCCGCGACGTACGGCAATTCCTGGGTGATGATGCTCAGGAGCACCACGGTTTCGTGCAAAACCTTGTTGGCCTTCACGTGGTGCAGAAGCACCAGCGGGGTGCCGGTCGGGTTGCCCGCCATGAAGACGCCAGTCCCGCGCACCCGGGCCAGATGCTTGCTCGACGCAATGTTGCGGAGCTCGTCCTCGGTAATTTCATTGGCATAGATGCGGCGAAAGATCTCCGATTTGCCCATCTTCCACGTCGCCATGATCGCCAGAATGCCACCGGCGATCGCGACGGGCAGCCAGCCGCCATCCGCAAACTTGTGCAGGTTGGCGCCGAAAAACACGACGTCGATGCAGAGGAACAGCCCGCAGATCGAGGCGGAGCGCCAGGTGGGCCAGCGCCACGCGCGCTGCATGACGAAGAACAACGCGATCGTCGTGACGATCATCGTGCCGGTCACGGCGATGCCGTACGCGGCGGCGAGCGCCGAGCTCGATTTGAAACCGAACACAGTCGCGATGGAGCCGAGCGCCAAGGCCGTGTTGACCAGCGGGAGATAAATTTGTCCCCGTTGATCCGGATTGGTGTGCCGGACGGTGAGGCGCGGAAAATATCCGAGCTGGATCGCCTGGCGCACGAGGGAATAGGCGCCGGAAATCAGGGCCTGGCTCGCGATGATTGCGGCGACGACGGACAGTGCCAGCAGACCATAGCGCAACGGTCCCGCCGGCGCGATCGCGAGAAACGGATTGTCCGGCGAACTGCGCCCGGAAAGGAAGTAGGCCCCCTGGCCGAAATAGTTAAGGACAAGGCCAGGCAGCACGACGGCATACCAGGCGGTGACAATCGCCCGCCGTCCGAAATGTCCCATGTCGGCATAGAGCGCCTCGACGCCCGTGAAGGCCAGCACCACCGCGCCGAGCAGAATCGAGACTTCCCGCGGGTGGGTAAGGAGAAGGTTCAGGCCGAGCATCGGATTGAGCGCCTGCAACACGATGGGCGTTTCGATAATCCGCCAGAGCCCGAAGGCGCCGAGCACGACAAACCAAACGAGCATGACCGGCCCGAAGATTGCGCCGATGAACTTGGTGCCCCGAAATTGAAACGCGAACAGCGCCGCCAGCACCCCGCAAGAGAGCGGCACGACGAGGTGCTCGGCTCCGGGCCAGACGAGCTTGATGCCCTCGACCGCGCTGAGCACGGTGACGGCCGGCGTGATGACCGCCTCGCCGCAGAGCATCGCCGCGCCGATGAGGACGATGACGGTGCCGGCGTTGATGCTGTGCCGCACCCCCCGATCGAGCTGGCCGAGGGCGAGCAACGCGAAAATTCCGCCTTCGCCGCGGTTGTCAGCCCGGAGGACGAAAAGCGTGTATTTCACGCTGACCACCATGATCAGCGACCAGGCGATCAACGAAAGCACGCCGAGCACGGCGACGGCGTGTTCCGCCGGCGGCAGCGTGGCGAGGCACTCGCGAATCGTGTAGAGGGGACTGGTGCCGATGTCGCCGAACACCACCCCGAGTGCTCCGAGCCCCAAGGCAACCTTCACACTGTTGTCCGACGAAGTTGAAGTGGAACTGCTCATCGATGAAGGGGGGAGTGTCCGGGAGGGTTCTGCGCGCTCCAAGCAGTTTCGGCACGAATGCAAGAAACAGCTTGATTTCGATCTTTGCTGTCCGATGGACAAGCGGCGTGAAACACCCCAGCGTTTCGCGCATGAGTTCCGACTGGCAGGTCGCCAAGACCTACACTGACATCCTTTATCACAAGGCCGGAGGTATCGCCCGCGTGACGATCAATCGTCCGGGAAAACGCAACGCCTTCCGCCCGCTGACAGTTACCGAGATGATCGATGCTTTTTCCGACGCCCGGGAAGACCCCAAGATCGGGGTGGTGCTCCTGACCGGGGCCGGGCCGCACACGGACGGGAAATACGCTTTTTGCGCGGGTGGCGACCAGAGCGTGCGGGGTCACGCCGGTTACATCGATGAAGCGGGGGTGCCGCGACTCAACGTCCTCGACCTCCAGAAGCTGATTCGCTCGATGCCCAAGGTGGTGATTGCGCTGGTTGCGGGCTACGCGATTGGCGGCGGCCATGTGCTGCACGTGGTCTGCGATCTGAGCATCGCGGCCGACAACGCCATCTGCGGACAGGTCGGACCAAAGATGGGCAGCTTTGACGGTGGATTCGGCTCGAGCTATCTCGCGCGGGTGGTCGGGCAAAAGAAGGCCCGCGAAATCTGGTTTCTGTGCCGGCAGTACAACGCCCAGCAGGCCCTGGAAATGGGTCTCGTGAACGCCGTGGTGCCGGTCGCCGAGCTCGAAGCGGAAGGAGTGAAGTGGGCGAACGAAATCCTGCGGAACAGCCCGCTCGCGATTCGGCTGCTCAAAAGCGCCTTCAATGCGGAGCTTGACGGCCAGGCCGGGATTCAGGAACTCGCGGGAAACGCGACGTTGCTCTATTACATGAGCGAGGAGGCGAAGGAGTTCATGACGGCGCAGCGCGAGAAGCGAAGGCCCAATGTCCGGAAATATCCCTGGCTGCCGTAACCCGCTACGGACGTTTTGCACCGCGGATCCGGGCCGCAACCAACCGAACCGGTGGTTGGTCAACAGAGGGCGCAGTGGGGCAACCCAAGGTCACAGCGAAATACGTTTCCTCGGTGTAAAGCTGTTCGTGATTCTTGTTTCGCTGCGAGGATTTCATTGTTTCTCCCTCCAGAATTTGACCACAGATGCGCTGGTGGCGCATTTGCGATGAAATGGTTAGCCACGGCAGGGAGGCAAAAAGATGGCAGGTAAATTATGAGATCGGTCTGAACCAGCCCGCATTTTTTTGCCCATGTCTGGATCCTCTCCGCAGTCCTCGCGGGTGAACTCCCGGAGCTCCCAGCAGGGTTTGGTTTGCTCTTTCTCGATGCCCGCTGTGACCCGGAAATGGGGTGCTCAAGATCGGCGTAGACCAAACAATCCCGCGCCCCTGCTTTTCGCTGCGTCGGATCACAGAAACGGCGCAAACATCCGCGCGGCACCATCGCGCAACTTGATCGGGAGCGGGCGCGCTTTGAGCTGCGCCAACGTGACGGCCCGCGCCCGGGATCGGCGTGTGGCAATCTCCTTTTCGAGTCGCGCCCCCAGTTCGCAACCATAGCACTCCACGTTGAATTCAAAATTTAGCCGCAGGCTCCGCGCATCCCAATTGGCCGATCCCAGCAGCGTCCAGGCGGAGTCGACCACCATCACCTTGGAATGATCGAATGGCCCGGGGCAGGTCCAAACCCGACACCCCCACTCGAGCACCTGCCAGAGCTGGCCCATCACGGCCCACTGCACGTGGCGAAGATCGCCGCGGCGGGGCAGGAAGATGTCGACTTCCACTCCGCGGAGTGCCGCCGCACTCAGGGCGGCGATCAGCGCGGCATCTGGAACGAAATACGGGGTGACAACGCGCACGGTGCGCTGCGCGGCGTTGAGGGCGCCAAGGATCGCCCAGCGCAGGCATTCATGGTTCCCGTCCGGCCCGGCCTCGATCCCGCGGGCCAGCATGGCCCCACGGGCGACCAGGGGAGGAAACCATTTGTCGCCGCGCAGGGCTTCCCCGGTGGTGAACTGCCAGTCGTCCGCGAAGACCTCGGCGAGGTGCGCGACCACGGGCCCGCACAGTCGGAAATGCAGATCGTGAAAGGGCACCTCCGTCCGCGCGGTCCGTCCATATCTTTGATCGATGTTCAGGCCGCCCGTGAATCCGGTCTCACCATCCACCACGAGAATCTTGCGATGGTTGCGCAGGTGAACGCCGTTGAGACGCGCGGGCACGAAGGGTGGGTTGAAGACTCCAACGTTGACGCCGGCCCGTCGCAGGGGAGCCAACGCAGACGAACGGGAAAATCGGACATCAAAATCATCAATCAACACCCTTACCGCCACGCCCCGCGCGTGCGCCCGGGTAAGCGCGGCGACAAACTGGGCACCGACTCCCTCCCCGTCGAAAATGTAGGAGGAGAGTCCGACGGACGTCTGCGCCGAATCAATGGCCGCAAGCATCGCGGGAAATGCCTCGCGACCGTCGACGAGCACCGCGACCGCGTTGCCGGCCAGGAGCGACCGCGGAACGACCTGACCCACCAACTGCGCGAGTGGCACCAGGTGGTCGGCGGCACAAGCGCAGATCTCGGCGGCGCCGGCCGGAGCCTGCGGATTAGTGCGGTGCCGGGTCATTGACCGCCGGAGCGCGGTCGCCCGCCGTCGGACGCGATTAACCCCGAGCAGAACATAGAGAAGGCTGCCCGCCACCGGCAGAATCCAGATCATGACGAACCAAAGGGATGCTGACCGTGCTTCGCGTTTGTAGATCACGGCGTGTCCCGAGGCCACGAGCGCGAGAATGAACACCACCCCCGCCAGGCCCGCCTCCAGCGGGGAGATTACGCCAAGCGCCGGGGCGGGAAAAACGAAAAGAGGGGACAGATTCATCAGTCAGGATGGAGCCGCGGATGGCGTTGAGACGGCAATCCTATCGCGCGAGTGGTTGGAGTCAAAGCCGGGGCGGGTGGGGTGGGGCGGGTGGGAGTGAGGTGCGCTTCTCCGGATGTCGCCATAGGTCGCGGTCCGAAGGAGCGGCGGCTTGCCTGCCGGAGGCACGGTTGCCAACCGCCGGTTGGCGCTGGAACGAGGCGGGCGCTTGGCAAGCGCCCCTCCAGCGAGCCGCGCTCCGAATCGCGGCGGCGACGACGCGTCGCACTCCGATTCGAGCCAGTGTTTCGGAGGGCAGCGTCCGGGACCCTGAGCCCCTCGACCGGCTCGGGGCGTTGTGCTGGTCGAAACGGCTTGTCGAACGGGCTGCGTCGCAGCCCCAGGACGCCTCCCGATATCCGGGTTCGTAGCGAGATCCGGAGATGGTGCGGGTGCGGACGCCGCCGACCGGAATCGAACTCGGACGGTGACAATCGAACGGAGCGGCACGCGGAAGATCCTCCCGCGTGAGAACTGACGGTAGCTTTCCCGTTGACCCGGTTTCCCGCACGGCGATTCATTGCCGCATGATACCGAGCGTGCTGATCGTTGACGACGAGAAACACACGCGCGAGGGGCTGCAACAGGCTCTCGCGGAGAATTATGATGTCACGATCGCGGCGAGCGCCGACGAGGCCTTCAATCTGCTGGACGCGCAGCCGTTTGATGTCGTGCTCACCGACCTGCGGATGCCTGGGAAATCGGGACTCAAGATCATCGACAAGGCGCTGGCGCTGCCGCACCGCCCGGCGGTGCTCATGATGACAGCCTATGGTAACATCGAGACTGCGGTCGAAGCGATGCGGCGCGGCGCGGTGGATTTTCTCACCAAACCGGTCAACATCGAGCGGCTTGAGGTGCTGATGCAGCGCGCCTTGAAGACGAAGACGCTCGAGGTCGAGGTGCAGCAACTCCACGAGCGGCTCGACGAAAAGTTCAAGATCGAGGGCATCATTGGGGCGTCGTTGAAACTGAAAGCCGTGATCGACAAGATGAAACTCGTCGCGCCGTCGCGCGCGACCATCCTGATCGAGGGGGAATCTGGCACGGGCAAGGAACTCATAGCGCAGGCGGTGCACCAGACGAGCCCGCGTTCCCGTGGGCCGTTCGTGGCGGTGCATTGCGCGGCCCTTTCGGAAAATCTGCTCGAGAGCGAGCTCTTCGGGCACGAGCGCGGGTCCTTCACCGGGGCCACCGAACGCAGGGTGGGGCGCTTCGAATCGGCCGACGGCGGCACGCTTTTTCTCGATGAGATTGGGGAGATCTCCCAGTCAACGCAGGTCAAGTTGCTGCGTTTCATGGAGACAAAATCGATTGAGCGCGTTGGCGGATCGAAATTGATTGAGCTGGATGTGCGGCTCGTCGCGGCCACGAACCGCAACCTCGAGCAACAGGTGCGCGAGGGGAAGTTCCGCGAGGACCTTTTCTTCCGGTTGAACGTGGTGCGGCTGCACATGCCTCCGCTGCGGGAGCGCCCGGAAGACATCCCACTGCTTTTGGCGCATTTCATTCGGATCTTGTCCAAAGAGAATGAGGTGCCGCCTCTCACGGTTGAGGCCGGGGCGTTGCGAACATTGCAGGCCTATCCCTGGCCGGGAAATATCCGTGAGCTGCGTAATTTCTGCGAAAATGCGGTGGTCCTCCGTCGCGGCGGCAGTTTGACCGAGTTCGATCTCGAGCCCAAGTTCCGCGGAGTCGCTTCCAGCGAGAGCGGGACGTCTCCGGCCCGGATCGTGGTGGCGCCCTTGGTCGCGACCAGTTCGCTCTCGGTCGCGGCGAATGAGAAGCACCTCCTGCGGGAGGCCTTGCTCAAGGCGCGCGGCAATCGCACCAAGGCCGCCGAACTGCTGGGGGTGAGCCGGCGCACGCTCCATCGCAAACTTTCGCAGTGGCCGGAACTCGACGTGCTCGACCGATGAGCAACACCCCAAGCGCGCCGCGGACCGACTCCGGAATTCAGCGCCCGCCAGTCGGCGACCGTGGCGGGCCGCCGTCGCAATCAAACCCATGAGCCGCCCCCGCACGGCCCAGGAGCTCATTCACTGGCTCGAAGTCGGCGCCGGGGTCCGTTGGTTGCGTCTGGCCGCGGTGCTGGCGGTGACCCTGGCGCTTTCACTGCGGGTGGCGTGGACCCAGTTTCATGGTCCGGTATCCGAGGCGACACTCATACAGGCCGACACCGGCCGCCAGCTGGCGCAGGGCGCCGGCTTCACCACGCTCGTCAACTTTCCCCAAACCGCCGCGGTGCTGGAGGCGCGCGGCCTCCGGTTCGATCCCCGCCTTCCGTATCCAGAATTACACCATGCGCCGCTTTATCCCCTGGTGATTGCCGGCGCACTGCGCTTGCTGCCGGGAAAATTACGGGACGACTGGCTGGCCGCGGCGCCGGTGCCGCCCGATGGCTTTGCGCCGGATTACCTTTTGCTCGGGCTGAACCTCGTCCTGCTTTGGCTGGCGGCCTGGCTGACCTATGTCCTGGGACGACGGCTCTTCGAACCACGCGTGGGAGCGCTGGCCGCCGGCGCGGTGTTGCTGTCGGTGCCGATTTGGCGCGAAACGGTGGCCGTCAACGGCACGCCGCTGCTGATGGTGCTGGCGCTGGGAGCGTTCCTCGTGTGGCACCGGATCGAAGACGGTGCCGACGCTGCGGCCCCGGGGGTCCGAATTGCGCTCTGGCCCATCGCCCTTGGGGTGGCCGGGGCGCTGTTGTTTCTGGCCGAGTACGCCGCCGGCACGCTCGTGCTGGTGGCGCTGACCTACGCGTTCTTTCGGTTTCAAGGAGGACGGCGCTGGCTGGTGATCGCGGGCGTGGCAGGCGGCTTTGCGGTGGTGGCGGGGCCGTGGGTGCTGCGTAATGTTTCCCTGACCGGCCATCCGGTCGCGCTCGCCGGGCACAATGTCGCCCTGAAGGCGGGAGACTCGACGGCGGAGCCGGCTACGATGAGGGCCACGTTGTCCGCCGTTGGACCGCGGATTGACCTAACGAAACTAGCGAACAAGACCCTCACGTCTCTGCAGGCAGACGTGAAGTCGAGAATCTGGTCGGGCGGGGCGATGTGGTTTTCGGCTTTTTTTGTCGCCGGTTGGCTTTACGCTTTTCGGGCGCCGTCCACGAACCGACTGCGATGGTTTTTCACCGCCACCCTTGCAGTACTCCTGCTGGCTCAGGCGGCGCTGAACTCAGGCGAGACTGAGCGGCATGTCGCCGTTTGGCTCTCGCCGCTGCTGATGGTGTTCGGTGCGGGCTTCTTCTTCGTGCTCTTGGGCAGCAACGCTCTGTTGGGGCCATGGCCGCGCGCCGCCATGACTGTGCTGCTGTGCGTCCAGGGGCTCCCGCTTTTACACGATGCCTTGGAACCACGCCGACTGCATTTTCAGTATCCGCCCTATTTCCCTTCGCTCTTTCAGGGAATGCGGCAGGAACTGCAGCGGCGGGATGCGGCGGGCCGGTTTGGCCTCATGGCCGACGTACCAGCCGGGGTCGCCTGGTACGGCCAGGCCCGCGCGTGGGCGCTGCCGCCCCGCTTGCGCGACTTCTATGCGATCACCCTGCATCAGCCGATCGGGGAACTTCTGCTCACGCCGCGCACGTTGGATCGGCCGTTCTTCAGCGAACTGAATGCGCGACCGATTTTGCCGGGCGCCCTGAGCGCGGTCCCCAATCGCTTTGGGGAGTGGGGCGAAATCTACGCCGGGCTGCTCGTCGGAACACTCCCGCGGGAGTTTCCGCTCGGCGTCCCGCAAAAACTTGCCGAGAACCTCTACGTCCTGCTGAACCCCGCCCTTCCCGCTGTCCGGGGAAAGTAATTGATTTCGCCAGCTTCTTGCGCGTACCGTGGGTCCCTCGGCCTTCTCTCCACTGATGCCCAATATTTTTCGCGTTCTCACCGTAGGCAGCTTGGTCGTCGCGCTTCCGATGCAAGGGGTTTATGCTCCCATTCCGGAACGAGACCCGGGCAAGGATTTCATGATCACGGTAAAAACCGGGCTGGCCCATGACAGTAACCTGTTCGGTGCGGCGAGCAGCCCCGTGCGCACGGCCATCTGGACGCTCGCGCCGCGTGCCGATTACAACGGTTCCCTCACCGACCAGACCTTCCTTTCGGCCGGGTACGGGCTGACGTTGGATCAGTTCGATCGTCGACCCGGCGACAAGCTCCTCGACAGCCATGATTTATCGCTTCGGGTCGCGCATGCCTTCACGAAGACGACGACGATTGATATCAGCGATTCGCTCGCGATCGCGCGCAACCCCGAATCGCTGCTGGCCGGCATCAGGCTGAACACCGACCAGTCCTTCACTCGCAACCAGCTGGACAGTCGCTTCGAGACTCCGATCAACGCCAAGGCCACGGCCTCGGTCAAGGCGCGTTCAGTTTACTATAAATATCGCGAAGGGATGCTCGGTCGCAGCTTGGATCGGGTGGAGAACATTTACGGCGTCACGGCCGATTACGCGGTGCTGCCCGAAACAAAGATCGTGGCCGAATATCGCCATCAGGACGTCTATTACACAAAGGAAGGCGAAGCGAAGAACAAGACCTCGGAATATCTGATGGGCGGCGTGGATTACAGCGTGGCAAAAAAGCTCTCGTTGAGCGGACGCCTTGGTCTCGAGTGGCGGAGCCGCGAATCCGAGCGTGACACCACCTCGCCCTATGTCGAGTTTTCGGCCAAGTATAATTATTCGGAAAAATCGTTCCTCCTGGGAGGATTCGGCTATTCGCTTGACGAAACCTCCGACACGGCGCGTTTCAACGACACCAAGACCTATCGCTCGTTCCTCAGTGTGCAGCACTCGGTGACCGCGCTCATCGTGGCCTCGGGATCGCTGTCTTACGAGCCATCAACCCTGCAAGGTCGTCGCGGCCAGGCGAACGTCGGTGACACCTCGGTGCGGGTGGGAGCGGCCCTGAGCTACCTGCCGACAAAGAGCTGGACCATTTCCGCCAGCTGCGACTATGACCGGGTTCGATCCGATGAAGCCTCGCGCGACCTGCGCCGGGCCCGGTTCGGCGTGAACGCGGTCTACAGTTTCTGAGCGGGCCGGCCGCCGCCATACGCCGTTCATGGCCATTGTGCATGCCATTCAGGAGACCGCTTCGTTGGCGGATTTCCTGCAGATTCTGCGGCTCCGCAGGGCGTTGATCGCCCTGATCCTCTCCCTCGTCGTGGTCACCTCGCTGGCGGTGACGGCGTTCCTGCCGCGTTGGTATCTGGCCACCACCAAGGTGCGCGTGGAGAAACCCGAAGGTGAGGTAAAGCTCTTCCAGGCCCAGAGCAGCAATATCTACGATCCCTATTTTCTGCAGGATCAATTTAAGATCATGCAGTCGGAAAAGATCCTTTATCCCGTGATCGAGCGGCTGGGGCTCAATGCCAAGCTCGCGCCGACGCTGGGGGCCACGACCGCGTTGCCGGCGGCCCTGACCTATCGCTACCTGGTTGACAAGATGCTCCGCATCGAATCGCAGCGCAGTTCGTCGCTGATTGAGATTAATATCTTCGCCCAGGATCCCCTGCTCGCGGCCGACGTCGCCAATGAGATTGCCCGCACGTACTCGAGCGATCGTATCGCGCTGGCCACCTCCGATCAAAGCGAAGGCCTGGCGCATCTCAAGAAGGAGCTCGGATTGCAGGAACAGGTTGTGACCCGCCAGCGCGATGCGGTGGAAAAGCTCCGGAAGGATCTCAACATCTCCGGCGTGGATCTCAACGCCCGCTATTCCGACATGGAGATCGAGACCCTGCGACAGATGCAAAACACCCTCATCGCGCTGAGCGTCGACTCCATCGGGCGCAAGACCCGGTGGGAGCGTTTCAAATCAATCGCGCCGGGCGACCGGATCAGTCTGGTGAATTCCGAGCTGATCCCGGATCAGAATATCCAGAACCTGCTGCAGGCCTATCTGGTGGCGGATCAAAAGGTGACGCAGCTCAAGCCCCGGCTGGGCGCGGCGCACCCCGACCTCGTTTCCGCGGTTGATACCCGGAGCAAGATTAGGGAACAGCTGGATGGGCAGCTGCGGGGCTATGAGAGTTCCCTTGAAATTGCCTTCAAGGAGGCGGAGGCCCGGGTGGCCGAGCTCAAGAGCCAGCTGGGCCAGGCCAAGATCGATCAGATTCTTTCCGCCCGGGAGCGGATGCGCCCGTTTGAGGAATCGGCCCAGAAACTCGACGACGAACAGCGTCTGCTCACAACGCTCAAACTGACCCTGCGGCAGCGGGAGATCGACTTCCAGGTGCCAAAGAAGACGATTGAAATTCTCAACACCGCCGAGCCGGCCCGGACTCCCAGTCGGCCAAATTGGGTGCTCAACGCCACCTTTGCATTTCTGTTCGGCGGAATTTTTGCCGTGGGAGTGGCCGTGCTGCTCGAGTATTTCGACACGAGCTTCCGCACCGTGGCGGATGTGGAAACGCGGCTCCGCCTGCCGGTGCTCGGCGTGATTCCATTCGTGCGTGATCCGTTGGTACGCGAGGGCGAGGACCCGGCGGAGCTCGAACCGTTTCGGGTACTGCAGACAAACATCAACCTGACGCTGCCGGCCCGGCAGGCGCAGTCGTTGGTCATTTTCTCAGCCGGTCCGGGTGAGGGCAAATCCACCACCTTGCACCGGCTGGCCCGCTTGATGGGTGCCGGGGGCGAGCGGGTGTTGCTGATCGATTCCGATTTGCGGCGGCCGACCCAGCATCGGCTCGCCGGGCGCGCCAAGGAACCAGGCTTGAGCGATCTACTGCTCTCCCAGAAGTCGCTGGACGAGGTGATCCAAACCGGTGTGGCGCCCGGCCTCGATTTCATTCCGAGCGGCGGTTCCGCCGGCTTTACGCTCAGCCTGATTTACGGCAACCGGCTGCGGGAATTCATCACCGTCTTGAAGGGGCGTTACGACAAGATCGTTTTCGATTCGCCTCCGGTCATCGGGGTGAGCGACACCAGTGTGCTGCTGAGCGTGGTCGATAGCGCCATATTGCTCATCCAGCACCGGCGCAATCCCCAGAGCATGGTCCTGCGGGCGCAGCAGATAGTGGAGGAACGTAAGACGGTCCTGCTTGGGGTGGTCCTGAATCAGGTGCCACCAAACGCGGGCGGTGACTACGGTTACTACACGAACAATTACGCCTACTACAGCGAAGGGACGGGCACCCGCATCCGCCGCAGCAGCAGTACGGCGGTGACCTCGCCGGTTGCGCCCGCTTCCGACCGCAAGGATCGACTCGAGCTGCGGGAGCGCGACAAGGGCTAGTCGTCGGTCGACGCCCGGCCGCCAGTGGCCCGCCGGGCACGCCCGCCGTCAGCTCATACTTGATACGTCTGGAGCGGGACCGGATCGAGGACCTGGGATTTGGGCATCTGTTTGGCGAGTTGTTGTGCGAACCACGCCCGGGCGGGAGCATCCCCGTGGGTCAGCACCACGCATCGCGCGCCCGTCTGCACGGCAAATTCCAGCAACTCCTCCCGGTCGGCATGGCCGCTCAATTCAAATCGCTCCACCCGGGCCTTCAACTTGGCCTTCACGTGGACGGCGGAAAACAGAAATTCTTCCCCGACGGCGGTGGCCAGCAACTGACCACCTGGGGTCGCCGGGTCGCAGTAGCCGACAAATCCGACCGTGTTCCGCGCATGGCCCACCAGGCCCGAGGCGAGCATGTAACTCGGTGTGCGCTCGACCATCATGCCGGAGCTGACCACATAAAGCGCGTTCTGCCCGGGGTCCTCCCCAGCCTTGAGCTGCCGCGGCGTGGGCTTCACCTTGAGTTCCTTCAGGATGTTACGGCTGAACTGGACGTGTTTGGTCTTCCGTGAAATTTCGTCGAAATAGTCCGCCAAATCGATGCCCAGGCCTCCGGCGTAGATGGGGCATTCCACCAACCGGCCAAATTTCCGGGCGTCGTGCAGAATCGCGAAAACTTCCTGCATTCGGCCGAGGGCGAACACCGGCAGCAACATGGAACCGCCGCGCTGAATCGTATCATTGATCGCCGTCACGAGCCGGTTGACCTCGTTTAGACGTTCCTTGCCCGCCGGACGCTCGGTCGTGCCGCGCGTTGTCTCCATCACGACGGTGTCGAAGTGTCCGCTGGGGAACTTCGCACCCGCGAGGGTTCGCTGATTCTCGAAGAGCACATCACCCGTGAAAAAAACATGACGGTGCTTGTGCCGGATCTCCACTCCTGCGGCGCCCGCCACGTGGCCCGCGGGATGGAGAATAATCTCGATGTCATCCTTGGCGCCGCGAAAATGCTTGGCATGGCCAAACGGCAGTCCGGTGAGTCGCTTGGCGCAACGGTCGATTTCGTCGTGCGTGAAAAGCGGGTAATCGGGGATATTGGCCTCGTCACGCTGGCGCATCATCACGTTGGCCGAATTGTGCAGCATCCGCTCGATCAGCATCCGACTCGAGGTCGTCATGATTACCGGCGTGTTGGGGTGCTCCCGCATCACCACTGGCAGGCTGCCAATATGGTCAAGGTGACAGTGGGTGATGATGATGAGATCGAGCGTGACGCCTCGCAGCGGGCTAAGATCCGGGGCGGCAATCCGGCCGACTTTCGTGGGATTCAGTCCGCAATCCACCAAGATGTTGAGATCGCCAATCTGGACGAACAGCGAATTGGCACCAATGCCGCCGTCGCGGTTCAGGTCTGTGAGCTTCATGAACAGGCAGAGAAAACAAATAACCGGTGCGAGAACGAGAACGAAGTTTCCCGAGGTCGGAGCGAATGGCCAGGGCGGGACACCGCGGTCGAGTCGAGATCAGCCGCGCGGAATGCTCATCTCAAACGCCGGCAGAATCACGTGAATCCGGTTCCCGAGTTCGTCCACCCCGTGAAAGCTGCCATGGACGCAGGCATCAAGGCCCGTGACGTGGTAGCTATTGTAGGAAAACTGCTCGCCGGGGGCGAGCCGGGGCGTTTCGCCCACGATCTTGTCCCCCTCAATGACAAGTTGGGTGCCGTCGGCGTGCTGCACCACCCATTTGCGACCCAGGAGCGTGATGGCGCGATCGGTGGCATTGCGAATCGTGACGAAATACACGAAGGCGTGCGGCTTGTCCGCCGGCAGGCTGGCGCCACCATGATGATGGCACAATTTATCGAGGCGAGCCGTGAGGCCCGGCAATTCGCAGGAGCGAGACACGCGGCAAAGAGAGCCGGTCTGCCTCGCGCCGCAAGTCGGTTGTTGCTTTGGTTTCACGCTTGCTGACCGGCACCGGGCAAAACAGAACTCGAAGCAATGGCCAAACTCGCCCTCCTTTCCGTTTCCGACAAACATGGCATCGTCGAATTCGCCGCAGCGCTGGTCCGCCAGCACGGCTTCACTTTGCTCTCCACCGGGGGGACGGCCAAACTGCTTTCCGCGCAGGGTCTGCCAGTCACGGAGGTCGGCCAGCACACCGGGTTTCCCGAAATCATGGAGGGCAGGGTCAAGACCCTACATCCCAAAATCCACGGTGGTTTGCTTTGTCGCCGCGACAAGCCCGACCATCTCCGGCAGGCCGAAACGAACGGGATCGCGTTGATCGAACTGGTGGTGGTGAACCTGTATCCATTCGAGCAGACGGTGGCAAATCCCGGAGTGCACTTTGCGGAGGCGATTGAGAATATCGACATCGGCGGCCCGTCGATGCTGCGCAGCGCCGCCAAGAACCACGCCAGCGTGACCGTCGTCTCCGATGCGGCCGATTACGCCAACGTGCTGGCCGCGCTGGCGGTTGAAGTGTCGGAGCCCACGAAGCTCGCGGAACTGCGCCGCCAGCTCGCCCGGAAAGTTTTCCAGCGCACGGCCGCGTATGACGCCGCGATCGCCCGATACTTGGAACTGCAGGCGGCCGAACCGGACCTGGAGGCCTTGAGCGGATTTCCCGCGGCCTTGACGCTCTCCTGGAAAAAGGCCCAGACGCTGCGCTACGGCGAAAATCCCCATCAAAAGGCCGCGCTGTATGGGACCTTCCAGGATCATTTCTCGCAGCTGCAAGGGAAGGAGCTTTCCTACAACAACATCCTCGATATCACGGCGGCGACGTACCTGATCGGTGAGTTCGAGCGGCCCACCGTGGCAATCCTCAAGCACACCAATCCCTGCGGCGTCGCCAGCGCGGACGCGCTGGGCGAAGCGTGGGACCGGGCCTATGCGACCGACCGGCAGGCACCCTTTGGAGGAATCATCATCGTGAACCAGACCCTCGACGAGGGACTCGCGCGGGCGATCGCGGAAATTTTCACCGAGGTGATCATCGCACCGCGATTCAGCGATGAAGCGCTGGCTGTTTTCTCCCGGAAAAAAAATCTCCGGCTCATGATCGCGAAAGGCGGAATTGGCGCGGATGCGTTGCAGGAGGTACGTTCGGTCGTGGGTGGAGTGTTGGTCCAGGACCGCGACCGCACACTCGGCGAGGTGCGGGAATTCAAGGTGGTGACCAAACGGCAGCCCACCGCCGACGAGTGGGCCGCGATGATGTTTGGTTGGAAGGTTGGCAAGCACGTCAAGTCGAACTCGATTGTTTACTGTCGGGGCGAGCAGACGCTGGCGGTCGGCGCCGGCCAGATGGCCCGCGTCGACAGTTCGCGGATTGCCGTGTGGAAGGCGGGCGAAGCGGGCCTCGATCTCCGCGGCTCAGCGGTGGCAAGTGAGGCGTTGTTTCCGTTTGCCGACGGCCTGATTGCCGCCGCCGATGCCGGCGCGACGGCGGCGATTCAGCCGGGTGGCGCCCTGCGGGACGCTGAAGTGATTGCCGCCGCCGACACCCGGGGAATGACGATGGTGTTCACCGGCTGCCGGCATTTCAAACATTGAACCGCCGGAGTCCTCGGCCTCATGCTTCCAGCCATGAAACGGTTCTTTCTTCCGCTATTGGCCGGAGCGTCGCTGCAACTCACCGGGTGTTATACCAACCCGGTCACCGGGCGAAAGTCTCTCGTCCTCTTGTCACAAGGTGAAGAGGCGTCGCTTGGGGCCAAGTCCTTCCAGGATATTCGCGGGAAGGAAAAAGTCTCGGAAGATCCTGCGGCCAACGCCCGGGTGAACCGGATCGGCCAGCGCATCGCCAAGGCGGTGGGCGGCGAATTGCCCGACGCGAAGTGGGAATTTGTGGTTTTCGCCTCGCCGGAGCTGAACGCGTTCGCGCTGCCCGGTGGCAAGGTTGGAGTCTACACTGGGCTGATGCAGCTCACCGAAAGTGATGCGGAGTTGGCAACGGTCATGGGCCACGAGATCGGTCACGTGATCGCCCGGCATGGGGCGGAGCGGATGTCGGAGGCCATGGTCATCGCCGGCGTGGGGGCGATCGGGAGTGCCGTCGTTGAAGCCAAAACGGAAGACCAGCAAACGCGGCAGTTGTTCGAGCTCGCCTATGGCGGTGGGACGAACCTGCTGCGTGTTTTGCCGCATTCGCGCAACAACGAGAGCGAAGCTGATCGCATGGGCGCGATCTACGCCGCCCGGGCGGGCTACGATCCGCGCGCCGCGATTTCATTCTGGCAGAAAATGGCGGCCCAAAAGAAGGCGGCTGACGCAGCTGGTCGACCCGCGGGCAGTCCCTTGGACGCCTTGTTGTCGACGCATCCAGCCGACGGAAAACGCATCGCTGACCTCCAGGCCCTGATGCCGCAGGTCGTCCCGATCTATGAAAAAAACCGCGGACGTCTGGAGGATTGACCCGGGGCTCGAGCGGGAGCTCGGGTCCCTCGTCCGATTTTGACGAAGGAGCGGTTTTTCCGGTTGGCGCAGGTCCGAATTGTGCCACGTTACGCGCATGTTCGATCCCATTGAAAAACTAAAGGAGTTCATCCGGCAGCCGAGTGTCTCGACCGACTCGAGATGTGCCGAAGGCATGAAAGGAGCCCAGGAGCTGGTTTCCGGACTGCTCGCGACGCTCGGATTCTCCGTCGAGGTCGTCAAGACGGAGCGACACCCGATCATCCTGGCGGAACGCCGGGGTGAACCGGACTGGCCGCACGTCGTGATTTACGGGCATTACGATGTGCAACCGGCCGATCCGCTGAATCTGTGGAAAACCCCGGCCTTCGAGCCGACGATTATCGGCAATCGCATTTACGGGCGCGGCGCCGCGGACAACAAGGGTCCGCTCATCACCAACATCGCAGCGGTGGCGCTGGCACTCGAGGCCAACCCGAAGCTGCCGTTGAAAATCACTTTCCTGATTGAAGGGGAGGAGGAGATGGGCAGTCCGAGCTTTCCCCAATTCCTCGAGCGCTACGCCGACCGACTACGGGCGGCAGACTTCGTCTTTCTTTCGGACACGGCCCTGCCCAACGAGCAACAAGTGGTGCTCACCTGCGGATTGCGGGGGCTGACGCTCTTCGATGTTCACCTCACCGGGGCGAAGGGCGATCTGCACTCGGGATTGCATGGTGGGGTGTTGCGCAACCCGATTCAGGCGCTCGCCGAGATTCTCGCCTCGCTGCACACGGCCGACGGCCGCGTGAATGTTCCCGGCTTTTACGACGGCGTCCTCGACGTCCACCCGTGGGAGCGCGAGGAACTGAAGAAACTCGGGGCCGACGAAGCAGCCTATGCCGATTTTTTGGGTATCGATACTTTTTATACGACGCCTGGTTTTTCCCCGTTTGAATCAGCCCGCTTCCAACCGACCTTGGAGTTCAATGGCATTGGGGGCGGCTACCAGGGCGAGGGGACCAAGACCGTAATCCCAAGCAAGGCCTTTGCGAAGCTTAGCTGCCGGCTGGTGCCGAATCAGCAGCCGGATTGCATCAAACAGCTCGTGATGGATGCAATCCGGGCGCGGACGCCAAAGGGAATAAAGCTGGAGTTTGTCGACCAGCACAAAGGCGAACCGTACGTGGTCGTGCCGCCCGGCCGATCCAACACTCCGGCCAACCAGTCACCGGTGCTCGCGCGGGCGTTTCGGGCGGCGGATTCAGCCATCACGGAGGTCTGGGGGCGCCCGCCCCTTTACCTGCGCGAAGGCGGCAGCGTGCCAATCATCGCGGAGATCAAGCGTGTCACCGGGCTCGATTCGGTGATGTTCGGTCTGTTCCTCCCGGAGGACAACCTGCATGCACCGAACGAGGGCTTCAATCTGGATGTCATGAAAAAGGGTACCGAGACGACCCGGCGGATTTTGGTGGCGTTGGCGGCAGCCCAAGGCTGACCGGACGGCCTGGTTGCGGCGGCACAAAAAAGCCGCGGAGCAAACTCCGCGGCTTTCGGGTTCAATCGGAAGAGTACACTCAGAGCGGCTTGGGGGCCGCCGCAACGGGGTTTACCACGACAAGGTCGACGCGGCGGTCTTTTGCCATGGTCGCCTCGTCGGCGTTCTTGGCGGCTTCCAAGCTTCCCTTGGACAGGGTTTCCAGTCGGTCGACCGGCACGCCGAGGGTTTGCAGATATTTCTTCGCGGCGTTCGCGCGGCGATCACCGAGGCCGAGGTTGTATTCAGCGGTTCCCCGCCAGTCACAGCGGCCTTCCAGCAGGAGCCGGTGCGTGGGGTTCTTGTCCAGATACTCCTTTGCGATCTTCAACTTTTCGCGCTCCGAGGTCTTGATGTCGGACTTGTCGAAATCAAACAGGACGGCCTGCGCCTGCAGGGCGGTGCGATTGTGGCCGTTCGGATCGAAATCGGAACCGCGGTCAACCAAGCCGGTGGTGTTCTGGCCAAATGAGGTGTCGGTGGGGCCGGACGGGATGCCCGGGCCGCCGGTTTGGGGACCGAGCACCGTCGATCCAGGGTGCGGCCGATCGGGTTTCTTGGCGCACCCCGCGAGCACAAGCGCGGCGCTGGCGACGATAAAGGAAAGTTTCTGCGAGACGAGTTTCATGAGTTGGAAATTGGTCCGAACACGGTCGCAATCTATGAGGCAATTGCGCCGGGTGCGGCAAGGATTTTAGCGGCGAGAGTCAAACGGTCTTTTTGGGCTCAATCAAGCCCACCTCCAAGGCGTAGCGGGTGAGGCTGGCCACGTCGTGGAGATTGAGCTTCCGCATCAGGTTGGTCCGGTGATTGTCGACCGTTTTTACGCTGATGCCTAGCTTGGCGGCGATTTCCTTGGTGCTGTGGCTTTCGGCGACCAACTGGAGAATTTCGCGTTCGCGGTCGGTTAGGAAATCCGGGGCATTGCTGGTGGCCGGATTCGCCACCACATTGCGCAGCAGGGCGGCGACCGCCGGGCCAAAGTAAGTTCCGCCGTTGGCGACGGTCTCCAGGCCTTTCTTGAATTCAAAGAGCCCGGCGGTTTTTTCGACAAAGCCGTGTGCGCCGGCCTCCAGCATTTCGCGCACCAAGACCGGATTCTCATGCCCCGAAAAAACCAGCACCCGCATCTGCGGCAGTTTCTTGCTGGTCCGCCGCAGAATATCCACCCCGTTGAGCCCCGGCAACTTGGCGTCGAGAATGCAGACGTCGGGACGGGCATCCAGGCACAGCTGGACCGCAGTCTGACCGTTACCGGCCTCACCGACCAACTGGTAATTTGCGTCCAGCCGGAGGATCTCCACCAACATCTCGCGAATTGCGGTTTGGTCTTCGATGATGACGAGGCGTTTCATTGGGTTGGCAAAGAGTTGAGCTGGATGGTGGGTCGACTGGGATTCGAACCCAGAACCAACGACTTAAAAGGACGCTGCTCTACCATTGAGCTATCGACCCCTTCTCCAGAAGAAGGGCGAAAATGGGTTTTCACGGTAGGAGTTTGCAAGAAGTTTCTCCCCCAGCGAACGACGCCTGACGGTTGACCGGTGGGCGCGGCGTACATAATTAGGTGTTCTGGACAACAAATCGTGGGAACAATTCAAAATTTTACTCATCAGAGCGAGGCAGAACGTATGACTGCCAAAGCTGAAGAAGTTGCCCTCGACCGCCTCCTTGTCGACCGATTCAAAGGAGGAGATCAATCGGCGTTCGATGAAATGGTCAGCCGATACTGGGACCGCATCTATTCCATGGTCCACCAGCTCCTCCGCAACCAGCAGGACGCAGAGGAAGTTACCCAGGACGCCTTTATCCGGGCCCATCGCGGTCTCGTCAATTTTCGCGGGGAATCCGCGTTTTCGACATGGCTTTATCAAATTGCCACCAATCTTGCCCGTAATCGGTACTGGTATTGGTGGCGCCGCAAACGCGACAAGTCGGTTTCGTTTGATGCTCCCGTCAGCGCAGAAAATGACATGACGCTGGCCGACGTAATTCCGGCGGAAGTTCAGTCACCCGACGACATCACGGTGAACCAGGAATTCATCGATCGCATCGCCCGGGGGATGGAACTGCTCTCCAGCAAACACCGGGAAATTCTCGTATTGCGGAACGTGAAGAACATGTCGTACGAGGAAATCGCCGCCATACTGGGTATTTCCGTGGGAACAGTAAAAAGCCGGATCGCACGAGCCCGCGAAAGCCTGCGGTCGAAACTGGGAGTCGATTTTCAATGAAAGAATCTGAATTTATCGAACTGTTGAACCTGTACCTCGACCAGGAGATCAGCCCGGCCGATGCCGTGCGCTTGGAACATGAGGTTCAGACCAACGCCCGTCGCCGGACGGTGTACCATGATTACTGCCGTCTCCATAAGGCGTGCCGGATGCTGTCCGCCGACTTTCGGCCGGAAACCACAGGGGAAAAGGTGGTTGCCTTTGAAGCGTTCCCCGCGCGGCGCAGGCGGCGGATGGGGCCATATTTTGCAGCATCGCTGTTGGCGGCTGCCGCCGGCATCGCGGTTGTGACGGTCTTCGTCGGAAAATCCCGGATGACGACAGAGTTGCCGGTGCCATTCAGCGAACCTCTCGCCGAGAAAGCGGTGCCGGCCCGGGCGTTCGCGGAAGGAGCCGATCAGATGGCCACCGCGCGGGTGGAGCCGCGCGGATTGATCGCGGGGTCGCAAGGACAGGGGCAAACAAATCAAACCAGGCTGTTGCTCGGAGCTGAGTCTCTGGTGCTGTCAGGAAACAAAGATTCTGAAGCCGTATTTTCCGCGAGCATGCAGCAGGCAGACGACCAGTTGGCGTGGATCCGTAATTTCCAACTCGTGTCGCTCAAGGAGCGCACGCAACTCGATCAGCTTCGCTTCGAGTCGCCCCCCGCCTCGTTGCGTCCTGACCATCGTCAACTCATGGGTCGCACTCCGACCGATGCGACCATGGAAATGACCGCGTTCCGCATCAACAAGTAGCGCTCGACGCTAGGCGCCCAGCGCCCGCTTGATCAGGGCCTCGGTCGTCGCCTGAGGGCCGAGGGCCAGGGCGGCGCGACGCACCGATTGGTCCGCCTCCGCAGCCTTGTAGCCAAGTGCCGTCAACGCCGAGACCGCGTCAAGGTGGGCATTCGCAACGACCGGGCCAGGGTGGGAGGCATCGCCCGTCTGCGCAGCGGCGACCGCCGCGACACTACCACCCACCTTTGCCTTCAGCTCCACCACCAGGCGCTCGGCCGTCTTCTTGCCAATCCCCGGACACTTCGCGAGCGTCGCAATATCTCCCATGCGGATCGCGCTCTCCAACGACGGCAGCGATAACCGGCTCATGATCGTGAGCGCCAGCTTCGGTCCCACGCCAGTGACATTTTCAATCATCAACCGAAAAAAATCCCGCTCGGCCGCCGTGGAAAATCCGTATAACGTTTGCGCGTCTTCGCGATAAATCACGAGCGTGTGCAATTTTACATTGGCGCCGGAAGCGGGGAGCCGCTCGGCGGTCGTCACGGGCACATTCACCTCATAGCCAAATCCATTCAGTTCGATGACCGCGTGCAACGGGGTCGCGGAGATGAGCAGGCCCTGAATCGAAGTGATCATCGCTATTTCAGGCCAAGCACATCCTGCATGTCGTAGACACCCGGAGGCTGCGCCACCACCCACTGCGCGGCACGCAATGCCCCGCGCGCAAAGATCGCCCGGTCGCTGGCCTTGTGCGTAAGCTCGATGCGCTCACCGAGCGCGGCAAACATCACCGTGTGATCGCCAACCACATCGCCCCCCCGCAACGCGTGGACCCCCACCTCGGTGGATTTTCGCTCGCCGGTGATTCCCTGCCGGCCGTGGCGCAGCGCAGTTGAATCCAGTTTCCTTTCCTCGAGGATGATCTCCAGCAGCCGCGCCGCCGTGCCGCTGGGCGCATCCTGCTTGAATCGGTGATGCATTTCCACGACCTCCGCGTCGTAGTCGGCGCCCAGCACCGCCGAAGCCCGGCGAGTCAGGGCGAAGAGGAGGTTGACCCCGACAGAAAAATTGCCCGCCCACACGCATGGCACCTGTGCCGCCAAGGCCAGCAGGCGCTTTTTCTCGTCGGCACCGTGTCCGGTGGTGCCAAGCACGACCGCCGTGTGCTGCTGCACCGCCAGTTCGAGCAGCGTGCGGGTCGCCGCATGGGAGCTGAAGTCGACCACGACATCCGCCCGAGCCAAACCTCCGGCGAGATCGTCTCCCACGTCGACCGCGCCGACAATGCCCAGGCCCATTTCCCCGGCGGTGACGGCCACGGCTTGGCCCATGCGCCCCTTGGCGCCATTAATCAGAATGCGGAGCGGCATGGTCAAATGGGGAGGGGGCCTAGTCGAGTTTGGCCAAAACCTGTTCCAGCAGGCGGGCGTTGGCGGCGGACATTTCGCACAGCGGCGAGCGCACCTCCGCGGAGGAGATGATTCCGGCCCGCGCCAGGGCGGTCTTGATTGGCACGGGATTCGGTTCGATAAAAAACGTCTTGAAAGCCGGGTAGAGCCGGCGGTGGATTCTGGCCGCCGCGACGAAGTCATTGGCCAGGGCCAAAGTGACCATCCGGCCGATCTCGCGTACAAATAGGTTGGATACGACGCTGATGACGCCCTCGGCGCCCACCGCCATGAACGGCAGTGTCAGTGAGTCATCACCGCTGAGCACCGTGAGATCCCGGCCGAGCGCCTGTTTGAGTTGATCAACGCGATCCACGCTCCCGCCGGCCTCCTTGATCCACGCCACCTGACGGTACTTGGCGCGCAGGCGCACCACCACCTCGACGCTGATTTCGATACCGCAGCGACCGGGGATCGAGTAGAGGATCACGGGTTTGTCGGTCGCTTCGGCCACCGCGGAAAAATGCCGGAAAAGCCCCTCCTGGCTCGGCTTGTTGTAATACGGTGCGACGACGAGCATCGCATCGGCTCCCGCCGCATGGGAAAGCCGGGTGAACTCGACGGCTTCGTGCGTGGAATTGGATCCGGTTCCGGCGATGACCGGCACGCGCCCCCGGGCCTCGGCAATGACGAAGCGAATCACCTCCATGTGCTCCTCGTAGTTGAGGGTGGGGGATTCCCCGGTGGTTCCAACGGGTACGAGTCCGTTGATCCCGCCCTTGATTTGATGGGCCACGAGTTTTTGGAGATCGCCAAAGGAAACCCGGCCGTCGCGGAACGGAGTGGCGAGGGCGGTGATGGTACCGGTAAGCGGACGAAGTTTCATGGAAGCAGCAATGAAGCCTTGCGGAACAAAGCATGGCGAAGTAGGCACTCCGCAACGCTTTTTTCCCATGCCACCCCCCGCGACCGTCACAGCCCACACCGAAATGATGAACGATTTGCTCCGGCTCGCCGTCGAGAGCGGGGTAAGCGACATCATCATCAAGTCGAACAAACCCGGCTACGTACGTCTGGCCGGGAAGCTGAAACCCGTCGATATGGACCCGATCACGTGTCCGGAGGCAGAGGCCTTTGTGGTCGAACATGTGCCGAAAGTCTTCCGCCCGCGGTGGGATGACGAGGGCCAGGTGGACTTTGCGTACACGGCCGAGGGGGTGGGGCGCTTCCGCGTGAACGCGTTTCACCAGCGCGGGCTGGTGAGCATCGTCATGCGTCACATCAAGAGCACCGTGCCAACGTTTCAGCAACTTGGGCTCGGCACCACCGAGGCGGCCATGGTCAAACTTTGCCAGGCCAAGGACGGTATCTTGCTCGTCTGCGGGGCGACCGGGTCGGGCAAGAGCTCGACGATGGCAGCGATGCTCAACTGGATTAACCAGAATCTCGACAAGCATATCGTGACGATTGAGGACACGATCGAATATACTTTCCCGGACGACAAATCGCTGTTCCAACAACGGGAAATCGGGCTCGACGTGCCCAACTTCCAACTGGCGATCAAGGCGGTGCTCCGTCAGAATCCCGACATCATCCTCGTGGGTGAAATGCGGGACCGCGAAACGTTCGAGACCGCCATCTCGGCGGCGGAAACGGGCCATCTCGTGTTCTCCACAATGCATGCGGCCACCGTCGCGCAGTCGCTGACTCGCCTGTTCGAGTTCTTCCCTGCGGAGGAAGTGATACAGGCGCGCCGGGCCATCTCCGGTTCGTTGCGCGGGTTTATCTGCCAGAAACTCATTCCCACGATCGAGGGCACCGGTCGCGTGCCGGTAAACGAGATTCTCACCGCCGACGCCACCGTGCGAAATCTCATCCTCGAGGGACAAAATGAGAAAATTCAGGGTCTGCTTGAAAGTAACGCCGACTCGGCGACGTTTTCCTTCAACAAGGACATTTATCGCCTAATCAAGGACGGCCGGATCAGCAAGCAGGACGGTCTCCGAAATTCTCCGAATCCCCAACAGTTGGAAATGAATCTGAAGGGCATCTTCATCAAGACGTGAGCAGGGCACCCGCAATCCGAATCGCGTATTTGCTCGCCAGCTGGTTGGCGGCGAGCGCGCCGGGGCGGGCGCAGAATCCGGAAGCCAAGACGGGCACACCGGCAATCCAGACTGACGTTCGGCAGGCCGGCACCGAGGACTCAATCGCGACGGCGAAACGGGAGTTCGATGCCGTCAAGTCTCTGCGCGATTTTGGACCCCAGGCCAAGGGCGGTTTGCCTCGGATGTCGGTCCCGGAGATGCAAACCGGGGCTTCGGCTGCGTTGCCCAGTCAGAAACTCAAGACCCCGGAGGGTGAAAAACGTCCGGCGAACTGGCTGGTTGATGCGATGGCCAAGCAATCAGCGGCCCGATCCGGCCCCGGACGTGAAAGCGAGACCCGAACGCTTGAGCAGGCCCAAGAGCGGACAGAGCGTCGGGAGGAGGATCTCAAGGGCGGTGGGCCCGCGAATGAGCGGAAGGAGCGGCACGCCTCGAACAATCCGTTCGCACGCTTTTTGGGGGATTGGATCTCGCCGCAAGACTACGCGCTTTTGAAACCCGGACTGGAGCAGTCATTTTCCAGTGACGCGTCCGGGCCTAATGGCCCAAAGGTTGCCGCGCTGGGCGAAAGTTTCGCGCTCAAGCCGACCACCGGACTTGAATCAATCGACGGATTTGAACCGAAATCGCAGCCGTTCGGCGAGAATACACCTGCTCGGGAGAACCCATATTTGCAGGCGCTGGCGAACCCCGTGACCGCGGCGGCCGTTTCCAGCCTGGCAAGACCAGTTCCTGCGATGACGCCGCCGCCGGCCACTTCGAAGATCGGGCTTCCTGCAGAGTTCCAGACCGGCGTAACGCCACCGAAGAAGCACGTCCCCGATTTCGTCAGGCCGACGACCGACGAAAAATATTTCAAACAGCTCAAACGGTTTTAGGGCTTGGATTTAATCTCGGCGGGCGATTGTCTCGGCGGTTTCGAACATGGCATTGGCACTTCTATTTGCAGGACAGGGAGCCCAAAAAGTTGGAATGGGCAGATCGCTTTGCGAGCACTCGGCCTCCGCCCGAGCGCTCTATGCCGAGGCGAACAACCTGCTTGGGTGGGACTTAAGCAAGATAAGCTTCGATGGGCCGGAAACCGAATTGACCCAGACGCAAGTGTGCCAGCCTGCGTTGTTTGTGCACGGGATGGCCTTGCTCGCGGCGTTGCGCGAGGCGGGCAAAGTGCCGACCGGCGAGCCGCGGTTCGGGCTCGGTCTCAGTTTGGGCGAAATCACCTCATATTGTTCCGCGGGAGTTTTCGAGTTCGCAACCGGGCTGCGAATTGTGGCCGAACGGGGGCGACTGATGCAGCAGGCCTGCGAAAAAACCAGCGGAGGCATGGCGGCGATTATTGGCGAAGAGCGGGCGAAGGTGCAGGAACTTTGCCGTGATTTCGAGATCGAGGCCGCCAACTTCAACGCGCCCGGGCAGATCATTGTCTCGGGCGAGAAATCCAAGGTGACGGCAGCCGTGGCTGCCGGGAAGGATCGCGGGATGAAGAAAATCATGCTGCTCAACGTCGCCGGGGCCTATCACTCCAGACTGATGGAGCCGGCGCGAACCGCCTTTGCCGCTTTTCTGGATCCAATTCCCTTCGCCGCGCCGCGATTCACCGTGTTCACCAACACCACCGGCCAGGCCATTGCCGCACCGGCGGCGATCAAAGAGGCGTTGGTCAGGCAGGTCGTTTCCTCCGTGCTGTGGGAGGATTGCATGCGCGGCGTGTCGACCACGGGCGCAACTGAATATTGGGAACTCGGTCCGGGCGGAGTGCTGAGTGGCCTCGCCCGTCGCACGGAGAAGAGCTGGATGGTACGAAATTTTTCCGAATTCGCCGACGTGGCAGCCGCCTGAACCGAATGCTCGCACGCTATACCCGTAATTTTTGCATCATCGCCCATGTCGACCACGGGAAGACGACCCTGTCCGACCGTTTGTTGGAGTACACCAACACCGTCGCGCAGCGCGTGATGACCGACCAGCACCTGGACTCGATGGACCTCGAGAAGGAGCGCGGCATCACGATCAAATCGCACCCGGTGACGATGACCTACCGCGCAAAGGACGGGCACAGCTACAAGCTCCACCTGATGGACACGCCCGGCCACGTCGATTTTTCGTACGAGGTTTCCCGCAGTCTCGCGGCCTGCGAGGGCGCGGTGTTGCTGATCGATGCGGCCCAGGGCGTCGAGGCCCAGACCGTCGCGAATGCGCACCTGGCGTTTGGACAAAAACTCAAGGTGATCCCGGTCATCAACAAGATCGACCTGCCCAGCGCCAATCTCGAGATGTGCATGAAACAGCTCGAGGATATCCTGACGATTCCGGCGGAGGAGGCGATTCTGGCGAGCGGGAAATCCGGCATCGGGATCGAGGATATTCTGGAAGCGGTCGTGGCGCGGGTGCCGCCGCCCCGGTGGACCGAATATCCGCAAACCCGCGCGCTGGTCTTTGATTCCCTCTACGATTCCTACCGCGGCGTGATCGCCTATATCCGGGTGTTTTCCGGCACGATCAAGGCGAACGAGATGATGCTGCTGATGAGCAACGGGATCAAATCGGAGGTGAAGGAGGTCGGGGTCTTCACGCCGAAGATGGAAAAATGCGCGATGCTCAAGGCCGGCGACGTCGGCTACATCGTCTCGAACATCAAGACAACCGCCGACATCAAGACCGGCGACACCATCACGCTCGCCCAAAAACCGGCGACCGAGATGCTCCCGGGCTACAAGGAGGTGCGGCCGCTCGTGTTTTGCGGCTTGTATCCACTGGAAAGTGACGACTACGAGAAACTCAAGGCGGCCCTCGGACGGCTGCGCCTCAATGACTCCGCTTTTGTCTACGCCTCCGAAAGCTCGCTCGCGCTCGGCTTCGGGTTTCGCTGC
>SXGT01155969.1_pt1 | contig 29590 bp, 26 predicted proteins | sample 3176221 | NCBI WGS metagenome assembly SXGT01 (sample SAMN11356862, study PRJNA531348) | freshwater metagenome | isolation source: freshwater sample F1-120 | place: China: Fuxian Lake, Yuxi | collected 2017-12-25 | reverse complement strand
TCTTGCTGTAACGTGAGGCGTCAGCTATTTTTCGCGAGCTTCTTTGTCCGCAGGACGGAGATTCCCTTTCGATTTACAGCTCGCGGCACCACTTCTCCTCCTGTTTTTTCGAGTCCCTGAATGAGTCAAGGACACAGGAAAAGCATCAGCGAAAGATCGACAATCATGGCACGAAAGCGGCTCAAAGGACGTGAGCCCGTTCAGACATCCTGGCGCTTGCCAGCTCGATGCTCGACGCACGTCGGTCGCCTTGCGTCTTCAGCTTCGGCTGTTGTCGCGGTCCTTACTGCCCTGATCTCGGTCTGTTTTTTAGGGGCTGTTGCTGCTCAACAGCCTGCCATGCTCTCTCCTCCATCACAAGCAACGCCTGCTGCTCCTCGCGACTTTGCGAACGAACTCAACCAGATGCCTGACCTGCTGGAAGAGTGGAAGACACTGCCGGATTCACCCGCGAACGAGCCAATCACCGTCAATTCTGATGAGCCGATTACGGATGTTCAAATCGAGGGGAATACCTCGATTCCTGCTCCTGCGATTTTGAAGTACGTTCACGTGCGTCGTAATACGCTGGTCGGAAATTCGGCGACGACGATTCAAGCCGATATTCGCAGCCTGTTCAATACACGCTGGTTCTTTACTGTTGAAGCGACTTTCAAACGCAGTGCTCAAGGCGGCGTTATTCTGGTTTATCAAGTTGTCGAGCGACCTGTTCTCAAGAGTGTTCAATACGTCGGTAATAAGAAAATCAAAGCCAGGTATCTGATGGCTTTGACTGGTCTGCAGGAAGGCGGAGCGTTTTCTGTTACTGCGAATAAAGAATCAGTGCGACGGATTCGTGAGTACTATGTCGAGAAGGGTTACCGATTCGCTGAGGTCACACTCGTCAAAGGTGGCGAATCGACGGACCGCGATGTGATCTTCCAGATTACGGAAGGCCCGAAAGTTCGCGTCCAGAGTATCAAGTTCAACGGTAACGAGAACTTCAGCGATGCGTTGCTGAAGACCAAGATGACCAGCAAGCCTGCGATTCTTCGCATCTTTCAGGGGAAGTTTGATCCTGCCAAGGTGCCACAAGATGTCGCTGGTGTGAAGCAGTATTACCATGCCTTGGGATACTTCGATGTTCAAGTTGCTGAGCGTGTCGAGTACAGCGATGATAAAGGTGATGTGACGCTGGTCTTCGATATCAATGAAGGGCCTCGTTACAAGATCCGTAATATCGAGATCGCCGGGAATAAAGTTTTTGATGAGCAGACACTGCGTAGCGGATTCAAGATTGCACAGAATCAGGAGTTTTTCCTGAAGGATGTTCAGGCTGATCTGAAGACTGTTCGTACGCGCTATGATGAGCAAGGTCGCCTGTTTGCCAAGATCGATGCTGTGCCTGTCTTTCTGACGGAAAAGGGTGTCGTTGATCTTCGCTATCAGATTGATGAAGACAAGATTTATCGCATTGGTCGAATCAATGTGAACATTGAAGGTGCTGCTCCTCACACACGTGAGACAGTGGCTTTGAATCAATTGTTGTTCTCTCCTGGGGAACTGGCGAACCCGGAATATATTCGTCTGAGCAAGGCGCGTCTGGAACGTTCGCCGATCTGGGAAATTGGTGCCGAGGGGGCGACGCTGAATCTGCGACCGACCGAGCAGCCTGATCTGTATGCTTACTATCCAGCCGCGGCTGGTGATTACTTCCGTGGTCAAAGCCCTGCGTTTGATCCAGTGTGGCCGGAAGTGCCTGTCTCGCGACAGGGTGTTGCTCCGACAGCGATGCATGTTCCGACTGTGGATCGTACGCTGCGAGATGCCAATGTCACACCGGCTTCTCACACGATGCCTATTCAAGCAATGCCCAGTCAGATGGTGCCGACTGGTTCTGCGGCCCGCCTGAATGATTTCCTGAATCAGGATTTTGGAGCCGAGAGTACGAAGAACCCTTACACATCAGAAAAGTTTCCGACTGAGCCGTCGTTGATCAATCACCGTGAGACGGCTCCTGAGGCGATGTTCAATCAGGATGGCTTGCCGACTGTTGAGCCGGAAGACTTTGTTGTGCAGAACACAAATTCAATGGTGATTCGCGGGCAAGGTCCGGATGCTTTTCAGGCGCCGAATCCGGTTTTCACACAAAGCCCGAACGGCGATCCTTTCTCCGGCTCTTTGATGAACCCCGAACCGCCGGGGTTCGTTGACGTTGATATCAATGTGTCTGAAGCACGGACCGGTCGTCTGCAGTTCTCGGTTGGGGTGAACTCCGACTCGGGGGTGATCGGGTCGATCGTTCTGGAAGAGCAGAACTTCGATATCACCAATGTTCCGACGAGCATGGCGGATTTGACTTCTGGCTCTGCCTTTCGCGGGAATGGTGAGAACTTTCGTATTGAAGCTGTTCCTGGTGATCAGGTCAGTCGTTATCTGGTCAGCTGGTCGAACCCTTACTTCCTCAATACTGATTACAGCCTGGGTGTGAGCGGCTTTTACTACAACCGTTTCTTTGACGACTGGCGTGAGAATCGTCTGGGTGGTCGGATCTCGGTTGGTAAGCTGTTGACCAAGAAGCTGTCTTTGTCGACTGCTTTGCGTCTGGAGAAAGTTGATATTGGTAATGAGCGTCAGCCGACGCCTGAGATTCTGGCTGAGTCAGTTGGCAGTAACTTCCTGTCGACAGTCAAGACTTCTCTGTCATGGGATACACGCGATTCCTCTTTGATGCCGAGCGAAGGTACTTACCTCGAAGGTTCGATTGAGCAGGCATTTGCAGAGTATTCTTATACGAAACTTGAAGGAGCTGCTCAGCAGTTCTTCACTGTCTATTCTCGTCCGGATGGCGAAGGTAAGCACATTCTGGCGTTCCGTGGCAGCCTTGGTTGGACGGCTGACAGCACGCCGATCTTTGAACGCTTCTACGCCGGGGGTTACCAGACCTTCCGCGGTTACTCGTTCCGCGGTGTGAGCCCCATCGAGCAGAATGTTCGCGTCGGGGGAACCTGGATGGCGCTGGGATCGGTTGAGTACTCGGCTCCTGTCACGGTTTCGGAAAATGTTCGTCTGGTCGCCTTCACCGACTTCGGTACTGTGGAAGAGAATGTGAGCTTTGACCACTTCCGGATGACAGCCGGGGGCGGGGTTCGCTTCCTGATTCCCGGGATGGGACCTGTGCCGATTTCTCTGGACTGGGCGGTTCCGATCGTCAGTCAGGACTTCGACGACGAGCAGCTGTTCCAGTTCTATATCGGGTTTACGCGGTAGGGTCATGTAGGGTCCGCTGTGCGGACCGGGGCTTTGGGGCGGTTCGTTAGAGTAGATGCTTGTTGAGAATTATCACGCGTTTGGCAGGATTGAAAGTTGATTGACGGTCCGCACAGCGGACCCTACAAGGCAGCGATTAGGGTGATTGCTTCGGCGGATCTTTTGACGACATCAGGTTTTCGTTCGTTTTGATCTGACGATTGGAAGCCTCCTGTTTGATCGCGTCTTCTTCGCTTGAAAGATCGATCGCGTGGCCGGAATGGATATCGTCTTGAGAAGAGGCATCCGGCAGGGCCTGGGATGGTCTTGGTGACGTCGAGGTGGTTTCGGGCGTGGCGTAAGAAATCGGGATCCCCTTTGGAAAGATGATCTCGCGAGCTTCATCAGGAAACTCGACACCGGCTTCCTGGAGTTTTGCTTTCATTTGTCGAATGAGCGCGGATTTGACTTTGAGCAGGCTGAACTTGATCGTATCGACCCAGGCGTAGATGCGGATGTTGACGGTCGAGGTTGCCAGGTTTTCGATGAGTACCATGGGCTCTGGCTCGTTGAGAATCGCTTCGTGCTCTGTCAGAGTCGCCATGATGATGTCTTGTGCCTTCGTGAGTGAATCGTTGTAACCGACTCCGAGAAGAACATCGATCCGCTGCCGACCACTGCCGCTGAGGTTGGTCAGGATGTTCTTGTAAACGACCGAGTTGGGGATCTGTGTCTGGAAGCCCTCGAAAGTCATCAGCTGAGTTCCCCGCAGTGTCACTCCCTGCACGATCCCTTTGATGCCAGAGACTTCAATCGCGTCCCCGATCTGAAATGGTCTCTGTACGCTGATGAGAATGCTTGAAAGAAAGTTCTCCCCGATATCGCGGAAGGCAATCCCCAGGACGATACCGATCGCGCCGGTGGTTCCGATGACGGTTGTTGCGACGCCAGTCATGCCAGTGACTCGCAAGATCACGTAGATGCCGAACATGAGTGAGAGGAACCAGACGCTGCGCAGGAAGATGTCTCGCAGCAGTTCGTTATCGATCTGCCGACCGATCGTCAATCGGGCGAAGTACTGCAGGGCGTTGCAGAAGAAGTACAGCAGGAAGGTCATGATCAGCGCCAGGATGAAGACGGGGACCGAGCGGATGACTTCGATGAGCATCAGTCGCATTTCTTTATAAGCCGGGGTCCAGTCAAAGAGGGCTGGCTCGATCAGCTGCAACTGGTTGACGACGACGACAGTGTCTTCGACACGACTGGCGATGCGGACCGCCTGGTCGCGGTGACCAGCGGTGTCGCAGAAGCCCTGTAGAAAGACGACCCCTTTTTGCACGTCGATATTAAGATTTTCAAACCACTGGGTGGCCTGGAGGATTTCCGTGAGACGGGCTTCGATCTGCTCGTCGCTGATGCCGGGTTGGACGTCAACCTTTTCTTCGGTGACAACAGGGTCGCTGGTCGGATCGACGGTCGTGGCTGTGGGAGGGGGATCGCTCGCCGGCGGGCTGGTCTCTTGTGCGGCGAGAAACGAAATTCCATCCGCGGCGATCCACAAAGATAGAATCAGGAGGATGTGAATTGATCGAAATCCTGCCATTATATTTGTGCTCCGAGCGATCATTGCGTGACTTGATATTGCGTGAACAAACCACAGCGAAAAGCGAGCAACAATGATGCCTAAGGCGTCAATCGCTTGAATCGAAGGATGGGGGCGTGCGAAACTGTGTGGTTGGATGCAGGAGAAGAGACTGGTCGCTGTTTGCTTGAAGGATGTGAGCGAACTCATGCGACCGCGGTCTCTCATCCCCCTTCAGAGCCGATCTCCGTTCTTGCGAGAAGGGACCGGATGCGATCTCTATTTTTAAGTGTGCCAACATGATTCTCGAAGGCCTTGTGACGACGTGTTCATCTTTGGGTACGGTCAATCTTGCGCCGATGGGGCCGATCGTGAATGTCGAGATGACGGAGTTTCTCTTTCGGCCGTTCAAGACATCGACGACGTATCAGAATCTGAAAGCTCATCCTGAGGGTGTCTTTCACGTCACGGATGATGTGCTGCTGATTGCGCGTGGGGCGATCGGGAAGATTGATGTGCTGCCTGATGTTGTGGAGGCGGTATCGATCAGCGGGGTGAGGCTGGCGGACTGTTGTCAGTCGTTTGAATTTCGCATTGAGCATTTCAACGAAGAGGAAGATCGGACGGTGTTGACGGCCAGGATTATCGCAAGGAAAGAGCATCGGCCGTTCTTTGGATTCAACCGGGCTAAGCATGCGGTGCTCGAGGCGGCGATTCTCGCGACGCGTTTACATTTGTTGCCTCGGGAGCAGGTGCTGGCGGAGTATGAGAAGTATCAGGTGATTGTGGAGAAGACGGCGGGAGCGAGAGAGTTTGAAGCGTTTGATTTGCTCAAGGATTACGTTGGGGCACGAGACTGAGACCGCTGATGTTGATGGCAAGGATGAAAGTCTATAAGTGCCTAGACCTCACCCTCATCCGCCCTTCGGGCTTCCTGAGAAGACTACCGCGTCGTTCACTCTCGCCTGATCGGCGAGAGTGAACTCCTTGCTTCCCCTCCAGGGAGAATGGACGGTGATGGAGTCTTGATTCAATTCGCAGAGTTCCCTCATCCGTCGGCGAAGCGCCGCCACCTTCTCCCCGGGGGAGAAGGGACGAGCGTGTTGGCTAACGCGTGAAATTTGAATTCGTTAAAATCATTTTATGCACGTTCGACGTATTGATATTCAGACTGGTTCGCGTCTTCACTTTGGTATCTTCTCAGAGCCACAGGAAGCTGGCCGGCTGTTTCGTGGTTGCGGGATGATGATTGGTTCGCCGGGGTTTTGTTTGTCGTTGCGGCCTCGTGTCGGGCATTGTGATTCAGTGATACATGCCCCGCCTGACTATGCTTCGCGGATCACTGCCCTGCTCCATCGATTGAACGGGACGCTGACATCTTATGAGCAGATGTCGGTCGAGATCACGTTCCATTCCTATTACTCTCAGCATACGGGACTTGGGTCGGGGACGCAGTTGGCGATGGCAGTCGTTGATGCCTGGTCAGCGTTGCATCAGCGAGCTCTCAGCTCGGTTGCGGAGGCGATGCAACTGGCGGGTCGCGGGGAGCGTTCCAGCATTGGCTCGACGGGGTACTTTCAAGGTGGGTTTCTCATCGACGATGGTAAGCCCCGCCTTGATTCTCTCGGCTCGGTACAGACGCGACTGGAGTTTCCGGAAGACTGGCGGATCCTGCTGATTCGGCCAACGCATGGGGCTGGCTTAGCGGGGACTGCGGAGAAGGATGCGTTTACGCACATTGATCAAGTGCGACATCCTCATTCGCATCAGCTGACCCGATTCCTGGATGTCGATATTCCTGCTGCGCTGCGCGAGCGTAACTTCGATGGCTTCACTCAGACGATCGACCTGTTTGGGCAGCTTGTCGGACAGCAGTTCTCGCTGATCCAGGGAGGGATCTATGCGTCGAAGCCGGCGGCGGACACGATAGCGTTTCTGCGGGAGAAGGGACTGACGGGGCTGGGGCAGTCGTCGTGGGGGCCGACGTTGTTTGCGTTTTGTCGAACGGAGGAAGAGGCGTTACGCTCTGTGAACATGCTGGGTGGAAAGTTGCCACATAGCGGATGGGAGATGTCGATGACGCGTGCGTTGAATTCACGGGCTCGGGTTGTGATCGAATCATCAGATGGGGAGAGCTATGGACAAGGATGAACTTTGGAAATGGAGGTTCCTTGCGCGATCGCACGGCTGACACAGCCGTGGCACACGGGGGAATTTTCGTCGATTCACCAATGGTGCGTTGCAACGCGGGACAGCGGCTCGGACGGAGCCTCGCCCTCCCGTGGATGGAGATCAATGATCGTGCCGATGGCCTTTGCCGTGGTCGTGATCGTGCGAATGGCCGTGGTCGTGTGAGTGGTCATGGGAATGGTCGTGGCTGTGATCTTTGTCGTGACTGTGGCTGTGATCTTTGTCGTGACTGTGGCTGTGATCGTGAGAATGAACGTGATCATGGCTGTGGTCGTGTGAATGGGAATGCGAGTGGTCGTGGGAGTGGTCGCTGGATTTGGGTTTTTGTTTGATGCCGAGCTGTTCCAGCGATAGGCCTTGAGCGGCGGTTGTGACGGCGGCGTAGACTTCGTGGAGAGGGACGCTGGAGGATTTGGCGAGTTCCCGGCAGCTGTCGTACTCGGGAGTCACGACAGGGTTGTGGTCGTTGCTCCAGGAGATTTTGACGTCGACCTCGCCCCACTTGGTGGCGACTTTGCCTTTGGCTCGGTTTTGGGTGGCGCGGTCGATGATCTGGCGACGGATGCCGAGGGTCTTGGTTTCGCGGAAGATGATTTCTTCGAGGCTCGTTCCGTCTTCAAGTCGACCGATGACGGAGAGCATCACTCCCGGTCGGCCTTTCTTCATTGAGATCGGTGTCGTATAGACGTCGAGAGCGCCGGCTTCGAGGAGGCGTTCCTGGGTGTAGCCGAGGACTTCGCCGGTGATATCATCGAGGTTGGTTTCCAGCAGCCAGACTTGATCGCCAGATGATCTGGCGACAGTGGCTTCGCCGACGAGGAGACGCAGGACGTTGGCGCGGTCGGGCCAGTTCTTGGTGCCAGCTCCATAGCCGATGCTGGAGATTTTCATCGCAGGCATGGGGCCGAACTGTGAGACGAGGGCTTTGACGATGGCGGCTCCGGTCGGGGTTGTCAGTTCGCCTTCGACGCGGACGTCGACGAGTGGAATGCCTTTGAGGATCTCTGCTGTTGCGGGGGCAGGAATGGAGCAGACGCCGTGGTCGATTTTGATTCGGCCGTAGCCGGTGGGGATGGGGGAGCAGTAGATTTTCTCGACGCCAAGCAAGTCGAAGCCGACGGCGGCGCAGACGATGTCGACGATGGAATCGATCGCGCCGACTTCATGAAAGTGGACGTGATCGACGGTGGTGCCGTGGACCTTGGCTTCTGCGATCGCGATCTCACCAAAGATGGCGAGGGCGACTGCTTTTTGTCGAGGAGTGAGTTTGCCGCGGTCGAGGATGGCGCGGATGTCGCTCATGTGCCGGTGAGCATGTTGAGGGGGATGCTTGACGACGAAGTGGGTCGACGAGAAGCCCATCTTGATGACCTTGGAGACTTCGAGTTCGACGCCGTCGATGCCGAGTGAGTTGACAACGTCACGCAGCGCGTCGACAGACACCCCGGCTTCGATGAGCGCGGAGACGGTCATATCGCCGCTGATGCCGACGGCTGTATCAAGGTAGGCTACTCGCATTGCGCAATGCTTTCTTCTGATCGTTTCGATTCATTACGAGTTGTTGATGACGTTCTGGACAACTTCCATCGCGCCATCTGCAAGGGTGTTTGCTTCCGCTTCAGTTGCGGCTTCGGCGATGACGCGGACGATGGGTTCGGTGTTGCTAGCGCGGACCTGGACCCATTTGTTGGGCCAGTCGAGGCGAAGCCCGTCGCCGGTGGTGGCGGTGGCGTCGCTGTAGGTTTTCGAGAGGGCTTCGCAGGCGGGGGCGACAAAGCTGGCTGGGCAGGTGACTTTCTTTTTGACAATCGTGTACGTCGGAAGTTCGCTGACCCACTTCGATAAAGTGCCACCACGTTTGGCCAGGCCGTCGAGGACGTAGGCCATCGAGACGAGAGAGTCACGCACATAGCCGACTTGCGGTTCGATGACGCCGCCGTTGCCTTCGCCGCCGATGGTCGAGTTTTTCTCCTTCATCATCGAGACGACATTGGCTTCGCCGACGGCGGAGCGGAAGAACTGGCTGCCGTATTTGGCGGCGAGGTCGGCAGTGACCCGGCTGGTGGAGCCGTTGACGACGACGGTTCCTTTGCGTGTCGGCAGGACATGATCGACGGCGAGGGCGAGGGTCAATTCTTCGCCGATGTAGTGACCGGTCTCATCGACGATGGCGAGGCGATCCGCGTCGGGGTCCTGGGCGAAGCCGACGTTGGCGCGGAGGACTTTGACTTTCGCGGCGAGTTCGGTCAGGTTTTCGGCGAGCGGTTCAGGGATGTGCTCGAACTTGCCATCGGGAGTGCCGCCGAGGACGATGACTTCGCAGCCGAGGGCTTCCAGCAGACGAGGACCAGCCAGGCCACCCGAGCCGTGGTTGCAGTCGAGGACGACGCGGAAGTTCTTGGCTTTGATGGCGTCGACGTCGACCAGTTTGAAGACGCGATCCAGGTGGGCTTGAAGAGGATCGTCGAGGGTGGTCACCTTGCCGATGCCATCGTGTTGGCGATAGGCGAATTTTTTCGAATCGAGGATCGCGAGCAGCTTCTTGCCGGTCTCGGCGTCGAAGACCGACCCACCCGCCGTGAAGGGTTTGAGGCCGTTCCATTCAATCGGGTTGTGGCTGGCGGTGATCTGGAGACCACCGGCTGCTTTGAGTTCGGTGATGAGGACGCCGCAGGTAGGGGTGGTGGCGATGTCGGCATCGACGACGTCGCAGCCGACGGAGGTCAGACCTGCGATGACGGCGGACTTGAGCATGATGCCGGTTGAACGGCCGTCACGACTGACGACGAAGGTCCCGCCGCCTGCGAGTGTCCCGACGGCAGCGGCGAACTCCATGGCGAAGACGGGGTCGAGACCGTCTGCATCGCCGATGGTTCCACGGAGACCTGAAATGCTCAAAATCCTTGGCACGACAACATCCTTTTAAGATTGGGTAGTCGGGGTTGTCCCAACCCCGACGGCGCAGCCGCTGGAAACAGAGTCGAACTTGTAATGGACGCCCATTGGTGATTCTCATCGTGTCGAAGCGACACGCCCTGGGATTGGGACAACCCGGGCTACTCCGAACTTTTTTTGGGATTAAAGCAGTTCGATGAGGCCTTGCATTTCGGCGGCGGCGTGGTCGTTGCCTACCGCATTTGCCCTTGCTATCCCGATTTGCAGGACCCGCAGGGCTTCTTCATTTTGCCCATCCTGCAGCAGTGCCTGTCCCTTCTGATGATAGGCTGCGACGTAATCAGGATCGATGGTCGTTATCCGATCAAAGGCTTCGCATGCGGCTGGCAGTTGACCTTGCTTCAGCTCCTCCATGGCGAGGGAATACAGGAGAAACGGATCGTTTGGTTCTGACTGGAGCATGTCCAGGATCTTGTCTTTTGACGGCATCGTCTCACTCTGATTTCGTTCGAAGTTCAAACCACGTCGAGTTTTGGAGTCTAGCAGAAGCGTTTCAGGCTGTCATCGAAGAGGTAGCTGGAATGCTCTGATCTTCGCGCCATCAATCAATTCCGGGGGGCAGTCTGCTTTCTCGGAAACTTACATAGTAGAGCGGCGCACAAATTGCCCCGTTTCATGTCTTGTTAATCTGGGTTGACTCTGCGCGTCGCGACGGGGGCTTTCAAGCGTCAGACGACGTAGAACCGATCCAACACCTACACGCAGGCCATGGAAGCGGCCTGTCCGGAAATGATGGATCGCGTCATTCAGACTAACAACAAAGAACAACAGTGCTTATGAAACGGCCTCATTTCTTTGCGTTCCTGAGTCTGGCGTGCTTAACGCTCGCTACACTCAGCTCGGGGCTTTTTGCTTCCGAAGCACGCATGACGCCCCTGGTGAAAGCCGTTCAAAAAGCGCAAAAAGCGGTTGTGAATATTCACACCGAAAAAACCGCTAAGGACCAGGATAATATCTTCGGTTCGGGAAAAGCGAGGCGCGTCACTGGCATGGGGACGGGCGTTGTCATTGATGAACGGGGCTACATAGTCACCAACTTCCACGTTGTCAGTGAAGTGGAAGTCTTAGAAATCTCGTTAGCTGATGGTGCTCATTACGCTGCACGCGTGGTGGCTTTTGACAAGAATAAAGATCTAGCTGTTCTGAAAGTTGATCGCGATCAGCCGTTTGAGGTCATGACGATGGGAACCTCGTCTGACTTAATGCTGGGTGAAACGGTCTTCGCTGTCGGGAATGCTTTTGGTTATGTGCACACGGTGACTTCCGGCATTGTCAGCTATCTGAGCCGGGATGTTGAGGTCAACGAGACACAATCTTACCAGGACCTGATCCAGACCGATGCGAGCATCAATCCAGGTAACTCGGGTGGTCCGCTGCTCAATCTGGATGGCGAAGTCATTGGAATCAATGTGGCGATTCGTGCTGGTGCACAACGAATTGGATTTGCGATCCCGATTGATGATGCCCGCAATGTCCTGGCTGATCTGCTCAATACTCAAACGATCAGCGGCACTTATCACGGTCTTGCGACAGAAGACAAGAAGAACGGGACGGACCGTCATCTTGTTGTTCGCAAGCCTGATCCAGGTAGTCCGAGTGAAGAGGCTGGCTTTCAGGCTGGCGATGTGATTCTGTCTGTTAAAGATCACACTATTACGGACCGTGTTGATTTCGAACGCTGGATGCTGGATGTTCCCAAGGGACAAAAGATGACAGTCGAAGTCGAACGTGGTGGCGAGACGAAGACGCTGGAACTGGCTTTGCGTCAATCGGACAAAGCAACCGTCATCATGGCTCAGAATTCACACACGGTGAATAAGATCGCAACACCGGTCAACTTCGACAGCAACAGCCCGGAACAAAAAGTTTGGGACAAGCTGGGCATGAAACTCGTCAAAGTGCCTAAAGATCAGATCCACCCGGTCCACAGCAAGTACAATGGCGGGATGGTTGTTACGGAAGTTCGTCAGGGTAGCCCAGCTGCGAAACACGGCATCCGCAACGGCGATATTCTGGTCGGGTTGCATCAGTGGGAAACGGTCAAGTCGGAGGACGTGGCCTTCGTGATCGAGAATGCTGATTTGGAGAAGTTCAATCCGCTCCGCTTTTATATCCTGCGAGGACGTGAGGTTCTTTATGGGTATCTGCAGTTGAAGTAAGATTTCTACACATTACCAGGGCATCGTCTGAAGACAGCGCAGTTTCCAACAACTTTTAGGTCTGAACAACGAATCTCCATACCGCCAATACAGCATGTTGAATCGCGGTGAGAGGGGAGAGCCTTGTTCTTTTTGAATAAGCTATTGCTTCGATACCGACGAAATTTCTTGTAACGTGATTTTTGATAATCCTTGTCGGGTTCCCTTCGCATGCCAATAATTCTGACCACAGCTCCTTTCCGCACTTGAGTGAGGCTACCGCCTCTCACATATTGATTTCGAACAAAAATTGATATTTCTGGGTGTCCATTCGGTTTAAGTTCGCACCCAAAGTGGGTACGAAAGATTGTCCCGTCAAATTTTATCCACCGGGATCCGAAATTCTCTGTGGATGGATACGCCTTAGTGAATGGACTCATTGTGAACTCAATTGATAGCTGATGACAAAAATGATATTTTGAACTGTAACATGACCGAAGCAAACAATAGCCATTAAGAAGAAAATACAAGTCAGTATTCTTAAGATCAAGTATGACGAGTCGAGATGTTGAAATACATGCCAGAATGCATCGCCTAATTTACTTTCTTTCAACTTGAGTTCACTGCTGGTGATAGCCAGTGACCAACGGTCGTATTCGGATGTTCTGTCAAGTGATTTAGTAAAAAATGCTTCAATTTTTGAATCTTGTTCGCAACATTCTCGATAAAGTGACTCTAAGTTCCTTTGTAGATCGTCAGCTTTGCTTGAAGAAAATATTCGGCTGAGGAAAGTCGTATATTCTTGCATCAATTGAGTTGAGCCTTTTCCTACGGAAGTAAAGTCGATAAGACTCTTGTAAGATTTGATAAGGCTTGGACAGGCAAGGGCATATATTGCGTGGCCAGTTGATGTGAACAAAGCACCGTAAAAAAAGACTTTCCAAGAAAATGGCAATACCGTGTTCAATCGAAACATGTGACCAAAGATGTGTAGATCGACTGTGGAGCCAGTAGTACTGAAAATACGCGTCAGGAGCGGTACGATAATCAGCCACACATAGGCTGTTCTCAATAATCTATTATTTCCAAGCAAAGCAATCGATGACCAACGTGGAATGCCAGCGACTATCGCATTCATACGCTCAGCTGAATAAATTTTGCACATTCCGAGACTTTACATTCTAGGATTTTGTGTAGTTTTGATTTTCGGTGTACTGATTTGTACACAGTTTGCGATGTTTTGCAAATGGTTGGGTGTAGCCATGGCTGAATTCGATCTGATTGCTGATATTCGTTCTCGTGCTGCAAGCAGTCCTTTTGTGGATCTGGGGATTGGGGATGATGCGGCGCTGCTGTCTTCGTTGCTGCTTGAGGGTGGGAAGCAATTGGTCGTCACGAAAGACGTTGTGATGGACGGGACTGATTTTCTCATCGAGGAGTGTGGTTATCGGGCGGCGGGGCGGAAGGCGCTGGCGGTCAATCTCTCGGACATGGCCGCGATGGGGGGAGAGCCGGTGGTGGGGTTTGTGGGGTTGGTGTTGCCGAAGGTGGTTTCACAGCGCGAGGCGCTCGAGCTGATGAGCGGGATTGAGGAGTTGGCGCGGGAGTTTAAGACGGTCATTGCAGGCGGAGATACGAATAGTTGGGATGGGAAGCTGGCGGTGAGTGTGACATTGCTGGGGCGGGTGGCGAAGGGGCGGGCGGTGACTCGGTCAGGAGCTCAGGCGGGGGATATCATTTGTGTGACTGGGGCGCTGGGTGGGAGTATCCTTGGGCATCATCTGACGTTCACGCCGAGGGTGACAGAGGCGAGTTGGCTGGCGAGTCGTTACGCGATTCATGCGATGATGGATCTGAGTGACGGGCTGTCGTCGGATATTCAGCACCTCATTCACGAAAGCAAAGTTGGGACGATTCTGGATGCGACGCTGATTCCTGTGACGAACGATGCGAAGACGTTGTCACAGACATCGGGGCGTTCTGCTGTGGATCATGCGCTGCATGATGGGGAAGATTTCGAACTGCTCTTTACGCTGGCGCCGGAGGAGTATCGAAGGCTGGCAGAGGATGACTCGAAGCCATGCCAGGTTTATGCGATTGGTGAAGTGACTGATGATCGGGAGAGTCGGATTCGAAGGGAGGATGGGGTGATCGAGACGTTGGTGGTGGGGGGATATCGGCATTCGTTGGGGGAGTGATGTCGCGAAAAGCCTGGGGTTTAATTTGGGCTAGTAGATAATGGCACTTCAGGCCTGAGAGTTGAGAATGTGATACTGGGCGTCGATTTTTAGAAGAGCCATTGGGTGTCAACTCTGGACTCGCACTGCTGGGCAAGCCAGCAGTGGCACACTCCATATGGCATTGCGTGTTTGTTCAATTGCATGATTAAGTGTTGCAACGCGGGACAGCGGCTCGGACGGAGCCTCGCCCTCCCGCGCTGGCAATCTGATTTACGAGGCGTAGCCGACGGTTCTTAGCCAGGCTGCGGCCATTAAGGCTGCTCCGTGGTTGCTGGGGTGGACTCCGTCGCCGGCCCAGTGTTCGGGGGGAGCGTATTTGACGGCTTCGTCGAAGAGGGATTGGAACGGAACGAAGAGGGTGTCGAATTCTTGGGAGAGTTTGGCGGCGACTTCGCGGAAGCCATCAAACATGGGGAACCATTTGTCGTTGATGGCTCCGCATTTGAGAACAAATGGTTCGCAGATGACGAGCTTCGTTTCTGGCAGCGCTTCTTTGGTACGCGTCAGGAGGGCGCGATAATCGGTTTCGTAGGTTTCGACCGTTCCCTCATAATGTCCATTGAGGTGATGCCAGATATCGTTGACGCCGATGAGGATGCTGAGGACATCGGGCTTGAGGTCCAGGCAGTCTTTGTCCCAGCGTTCGGCAAGTTGATAGACTTTGTTGCCGCTGATGCCGCGGTTGTAGCACTTCAGAGTATCCCCCTTCGGAGCGGTCAGAAGAGCCGCTGCGGTCATCCAGGCATAACCACCTCCAAAGCCGGGCTGCATGTTGGGAGTCGACTGGTTTTCCTCGTCCTTCTTGCGACCAGCGTCGGTGATGGAGTCACCTTGAAAGAGTATCGTGGCTCCTTCTTTGATGACGGAATCACTGACGGCGGCGGTGGTAGAGGCTTGGGCCGACTGGCTGTTGAGCATCAACCCGGCTGCCCCGGCTGCGAGTGTTGACTGGAGGAAGACTCGACGTTGTCCATTCAGAGAAGATGCCATGCGAGCTGACCTTTCAAACAAGAAGTCGTTGATCTGGTCTTCAGATCGTCCTGTAACGACAGCTTGTTGTCAACAACGCATAGAGGCATTGAATATCGATTTGGTGTGGTTCGCGGAGCCTCACCAGCACCCTACCCCAGAATCAGAACTGCTTACGCTGGCGTGAACTCGGGATACGCATGGCTTTGCGGTATTTGGTGACCGTTCTGCGGGCGAGTTGATAGCCCTTCTTGGCGAGTTCTTCGACGATGGCGTCGTCACTGAGGGGGTTGTCTTTGTCCTCGGCGTCGATGACTTCTTTGAGTTTGAGGCGGATGATGTCCCAGGCGACTTCTTCTCCGTTGGCGTCGGTGGTGCCGCCGCCGAAGAAGCGTTTGAGCGGAACCAGGCCGCGGGGGGTGGCGATCCACTTGTCATCGACGGCTCGGGAGATCGTGGTGACGTGGACGCCGACGACGTCGGCGATCTGCTGCATCTTGAGCGGGACGATGAACTCTTCGCCCTGATTCAAGAAGTCGGTCTGGTAATCGATGATCGCCTGCGCGACTTTTTTCAGCGTGTTGTTACGCTGCTCGATCGATTCGATCAACCACTTGGCGGACTCAATCTTGCGTTTGATGTATTCCTTGGTCTTGTCGTCGGGGTTGTTTTGCAGGAGAGCGATGTACTTCTGCGAGATACGAAGCTGTGGCGTCGATTCATCTTCCAGTCGCACGATCCATTGGCCGTTCTTGCCCTGTTCGATGTAAACATCGGGGCGAACATTCTGAACGGTTTCCGATTCGAACTTGCGTCCCGGAAATGGATCGAGAGTTTTCATCTCTTCGAGAGCCATCTTGATCAGCTCGATCGAATAGCCGGTCTTGCGCTCGATGAGCGGGAGACGGTTCTGGGCGAGGTCTTCCAGGTGCGACGAAATGATGGTCATGATCACATCCTTGAGTGGCATGCGATCATTGACCTGCAACAGTAAGCATTCCTTGAGGTCACGCGCCCCGACGCCGGGAGGGTCGAGCTGCTGAATCATCTTCAGCGCGGTCTCAGCAGTGTTGTGGTCGATGTACCGGCCGTAGACCTGCATGATCTCGGGGAGTGTCCCCTGTAGGCGGCCGTTTTTATCGAGGTTTTGAATCAGGTACTCGCCGAACTCTTTGACTTCGGGAGTGATGTCGAAGTAATGGAACTGGTCTAGGAGATAATCTTGCAGCGATTGTGGGCGGGAGAGGATGTTGGCCATCTGGTCGTTGGCCCGGTCGCCGTCTTCTTCCATGCGGTTGGAAGAGGGGCGAGAAGACTCCATGATGTTGTCTTCAGGCCAGTCGGCGGACATTTCGAGGAGGCGTTCGAAGTCGGCTTCGCTGTTGTTGCTGTCGACGACCATCTCGTCGCGCATGATATCGTGATTGTCTTCTTCGACACTGAGTGAGGTTTCGTTGAGGTCGGCGTTGTCGACAGGATTGCGCTCGTCGATGTCCTGCTCTTGTTCGACTTCAAGGACGACGTTTTCTTCCAGTTCTTGATCGATACGTTCCTGAAGCGCCAGGATGGGAAGCTGCAGGATCTCCATCGACTGGATCATGCGCGGAGCCAGCTTCATCTGCTGGCTCATTTTCATCTGTTGTGAAAAATTCAAGTGCATGGTTCAGTAGGGCTTTCGCTGTCTTTTGCTGCGGTCTTGCAACAGATTGTAGTCTCGTGGATGCCAAATCGTGTCAAATACAGGTTTGGGGGAGAAAACCCTCAAAAACTACTCACCGGTCGTAACGATTGTAAAACGAGGAAGAGGAACCACGGATGAACACAGATAGGCACGGATAAGAGAAAGTCATGGGTTTTGAGTCGTGAGTCATGAGGATTTTGGAATCAAGAGAGAAAAACATGATCCAATCGTTCGGTTAAATTCCTCATCGTCTTGGCTTTTCCCATCGGTGTTGATCTGTGTTTATCCGTGGTTTGATTTCTTGGCTAAATACGCTATGGAGAATCTTGCATTTCAAAAAGACTGTCTCCCTCTTAAGGCGTCGGCGAGCATTTCTCGGTTGGCGAATTCGAGGACGCTGCCGGAGGCGATGCCGCGGGCGAGACGTGTGATCTTGATGCCGGTGCCTTCGACGAGGTTGGTGATGTAAAGGGCGGTGCCGTCTCCTTCGAGGGTCGGATTGGTTGCCATGACGAGTTCTTTGACTTTGCCCTGGCGGATCCGTTTCATGAGGTCGGTGATCGTCAGGTCGTCGGGGCCGATCCCATCAAGAGGAGCCAGATGCCCGTGAAGGACGTGATATAAGCCGTGAAATGCACCCGAGGCTTCCAGGGAGGACATGTCCTTAGGTTGCTCGACGATACAGACGAGACTTTGGTCGCGACGAGGGTCACTGCAGATGTTGCAGAAGTCGGTCTGTGTAAAACATTGACAGATTTTGCAGCGACGAATGGTCGAACGAACCTGACGGATCGAATCCGAAAGGCCGAGTGCGTCCTCTTCTCTGCAGTTGAGAATGTGGTAGGCGAGGCGTTCTGCTGACTTGCGTCCCACGCCTGGCAGGCGCGAAAACTCATTGATCAGCGAGCCGAAGGCTTCGCCGTAGGGATGTTCGTTGGAATGGAAGTTCACCTTGGGCATCGGGACGTGTTCTCAAGTCGTTCGTCGTCAGGCGGGAAGAAGCGGAATTGTCGTCTGGGAGACGGAGATCGTCGTCGTTGTCAGTGTTTTCTGATTGACGATCAGCCGCCGCCGAATTTGGTCATCATGTCACCGAGTCCTGGCATGCTGCCGGTGACTTCCTGAAGCTTTTCGGCGGCTGCGAGTTTGGCTTTTTCGAGAGCTTGATTGGTCGCGGTGACGATGAGCTCTTCGAGCAGATCCTTATCAGGATTTTCCAGCAGGGCTGGTTCGATGCGACAGCCGACGATCTGTTGGTGGCCACTGGCGGTGACGGTGACCATGCCGCCGCCGGCGGTTCCTTCGACGTGAATGCTTCCCAGTTTCTGCTGCATGTCGCCCATTTTGGCTTGCAGCTGCTGGGCATTTTTCATGAGTGAGGCAATGTTGGCGAGATCTTTAAACATCGGTCTTCCTTGAAAGGGCCCCTCTTTGAACCTCGCGACGTTCGGCTAATCCTTCTCCCCCGGGGAGAAGGTGGCCGAGTCTTCGAGGTCGGATGAGGGAACTCCCCGTCCTCGCTAGACTTGTCGCGACTTGATCGGCTCTTTATTTGTTACACGAGCCCCGAAGGCTTCCAACACTTCGGTGGCGAAAGGATCGATGTGATCCTTATTGTGTAACTGAGCCTGTTTCTGCTGATTCTCCTGTAACAGTTGATCTTCGCTGGAACTCAAGAGCGAAAACGTGATGTGCGTCTGGTGGCCCGTGATGTCCAGGATGGTCTGCTGGAGTCGTTTGAGGATCTCCGGCTTGGACTCGAAGTAGTCCTTGGTGAAATTGTAACGACGGCTGAACGAAAAATCCAACTGATTTGGCCCAATAATTGCACATCTGTGAAGACTTCTGAGCTGACTTTTCAGTTTGTCGTCTGACCGAGCAATCAATTGTGTCAGAATGTACTGGGGCTCGTAGCTGTCGAGCGGCTTTTTATCGGATGCTTCTTCTTTTGTAACTACTTGCGTTGGATCAGGTTGCGCGGTGCTCGTGTTGCCTGGACTGGGCTGGGCTGGTTTTGGAGAGATGGGAACGACTTGGGGTGGCGTTGCGCTCTGAGCGAGCATTGGTGGGGTTAGTTCAGTGCTTTTTTTTTGATCGGTGATCGCTGGGGATGCAGGGGCAGGCAGGCTTGCGACGTGGGAATTGAAAGACGAAACGAACGCTTTTAAGCCATCGGATTTGCCCTCGGAGAGAAGTTTTGCCAGACCGGCGATGCTTTGGAGGTCTTCCAGGAGGCTGATGCGGATTAATGCCAGTTCGAGGTAGGGGCGTGACTGGCTGGCGCGGGACATTTTGCCTTTGGCGTCGCCGAGGATCTGCATGGCGGAGACAATGCGGGAGAGGCCCCAGCGGAGGGCCAGTTCGTGCATGTGACTGCGTCGACCTTCGCTGATACTCGATAGCGCGACGGAGTCTGCCCCGCTGGCGAGGACCATCAGGTCTCGGAAGAAGGCGATCATCTGGTCGGTCAGGTTGCCGATCTGAACTCCATCGGCGAAGGCGGACTCCAGCGCAGAGAGGACCAGATGACGCTGTCCGGTGAGGAGGTTGATGGAGAGGTCGAGGAGGCGTTCATCGGGGGCGGTGCCGAGGAGCTGGTTGACGTCTGCGGTGGTGATGCGATCGCTGCTGAAAGCGAGCAGCTGGTCGAAGAGGGACTGGCTGTCTCGCATGGAGCCGCCGGCGCGTCGCGCGACGAGTTCGATGGCTTCGGGATCGACGTTCATCCCTTCCTGGGCCGTGATCGACGTCAGACGATCGATGATCTGTTCGTTCGCCATCGCGGCGAAGTCGAACCGCTGGCAGCGTGAGAGGATGGTATCGGGGAGTTTGTGTGGCTCGGTTGTGCAGAAGATGAATTTGACGTTGGGGGGCGGTTCTTCCAGTGTTTTGAGAAGGGCGTTGAAGGCTTCTTTGGTCAGCATGTGGACTTCGTCGATGATGTACATCTTAAAGCGAGTCCGCATCGATTTGACGGTGACGTTAGCGCGGAGGCTGCGGATATCGTCAATCCCGCGGTTGGAGGCACCATCGATTTCGAGGACGTCGACGTCTTTCCCTGCCGAGATGCTCTGGCAGATTTCGCATTGATTGCAGGGCTCGCCATCGACTGCGTTCGGGCAGTTGAGAGCCTTACAGAGAATCCGTGCCATGGAGGTCTTGCCGACCCCGCGGGCCCCGGTGAAGAGGTAGGCGTGAGCGACACGGCCGGCGGCGATCGCATTTTTAAGCGCCTTAGCGATGTGCTGCTGGCCAATGACGTCTTCGAAACGCTGCGGTCGGTAACGACGAGCGAGGACGGTGTAGGCGGAGTTGGGAGTGGTTGTTTCCATAGTCGTTCATTTTCAGGATGTATCGTACAGCGCCAATCATAATGGCTGACGCTGCAACGTACATTACCCAACTATTGTGGAAACGTCATTACTCCCGAGAAAGCCAATAATTGTCGTCGCGGCTCGTGTGTTTCACGGTGATGACAAGGTAGTCAGACTGGTCGGGACGAAAGATAAAAATATAAGGGAATTTGCCCAGTCGGACATAGCGATATGGTTCGGAATAAATCGATTGGCTATCGGCAGATCGTTTAATTTTTGTTTCCGCTTTCCGTGAGGCTGTCACGAACTCTCTTGCCAGCGATTTTCGAATGGATTTGTAGAAGTTGATGGCTTCATCAAGATCTCTTCGGGCCTGAGGTCGAAACCTGACATTAGGCATCCAAGTCGATCCTCTCCATCGCTTCTTTGAAAATCAGTTCGGCATCGATTGCCGACGATGGATCAGCAAGGTGTTCTTCCCATCGACGTTCCAGTTCTGCGATCGTCTCGGGATCGGGAGTAATTGGATCTGCTTCGTCGAGGATCCGGCTGGCCAGATCGATTCGATCTTGTGGGGATAGTGATTTCGTGGCTTGAAGAATTTGCTCTATTGTCATTATTTTCTCTTTACAACAAGTAACGATTTCAATTGACGATCAAGGATGCATCTGGCCAGAGTTCGTTTCGGAAATTGCTCAGGTGGTTTAGCGAGCATCTCGCCATTGCCAGTAGCTGTCGTCGAGACTGGTGTGTTTGACTGTCACTGCCAGATACTCATCGTTGTCGGCGCGATAGATGATGAGATAAGGAAAGCCTTTTAACTTCTGGAAGCGATAGATTTCTGAATAGATCGAACCGGATAGCGGAGAAGTTCTAATCCTGGTCGTTGCCAGCTCGAATGCCGTGACAAATCGGTTGGCCGTACTTTTGTCCTTCTCAAGGTAGAAAAACAAAGCTTCTTCGAATTCATTCTGAGCTTCATCCAGAAGGCGAAGATTATTCATGCCTGCGGATCAACTCCCTAGCGTTGGCGATCACCGTATCCACGTCGACTGCACTTGACGGGTTAGCAAGATAGTTCTGCCATCTTCGATCCAGCTCTGCCAGTTCAGCCTCATTTGGGGCAACGACCAACGAAGGCGGTGTTCCTTGCTCTTCAATAATCCAGTGGGCGAGTTCCAGTTGCTCGTGGTCTTGCAGGGACTGGACTGCTTCGAAGATCTCTTTTTTCGTCATGGCAATCTCCAATTGATTGCTCATTATCGTAACTGATGACAAGTCAGCACTTCAATACCTGACCGCGCAGCAAAAAGGGGCGGGAAGCTGCCTCCTCACACACCTGGCCACCGAAGCGTAGGGCTGCTTCAGTTACGACCTGACCCGGTTGGCACGGCACCACCGTGCTTGGAGACAGCCTCTCACCCCTTGGAACAGCCGAATAGATCGGCGTGTGGCGGTTGGCCAAGCTGAATTATGGCGTGTTTTGAGTGAAAATCAAGTCGGTTCGCGGGGGGTCAGGCGGGTTTCGAGCGAATCTCGCGTCGGCTGATTCGGAAAATCCAGTAAAAGATCATGAAAAGGCAGCGGATCGTGATGTCGCAGATCATGCCCAGCCAGATGCCGATGAGGCCCATCTGCAGGTGAATGCCCAGAAAATACGCGACTGGCAGGCGGATCAGGTAAATGCCAAACAGGCTGGAGAAGAAAGGGATGCGTGTCTCCCCTGCCCCTTGTGCGGCCTGGTTGAGGACGATCAGGACGCCGAGTTGAAACTGGTAGGCGGCGAGGAGTTTCATCGCGGGGATGCCGACATCCCAGACTTCGGGGGATTTGTGCATCAGGTGGAAGATCTGGCCTGAGCCGAAGTAAAAGATCAGGCTGGTGACGGCTGCGATGACGCAGACCTGAAGGCAGGCGTAGAGACCGAATTTGGAAGCCAGATCGCGTCGCCCTGCCCCGATCGACTGGCCGACGAGAGTCGCTGCGCTGCGGCCCCAGGCGACGGCGAGAAGATAGGAGATTCCCTCGACTTCCATCGCGATGATGTGAGCAGCGAAGGTGGCGGAGCCGAGGCTTTTGACCAGGCCGATAAAGATCAGGTGTCCTGACCAGGTGGAGATGCCTTCGCCGAGGACCGGGAGGCCTAAGCGGAGGAGGTCGCGGTTGATATTTTTGTGATCGGCGTCGTGGCCGTCGACGACTTTTTCGTAGGCGGTTAAGGGTTGGATCGGCCCGAATTCGGTATGGGAGTTGTCGGCGTCGGAGCGGACGTGTCTTGCTCGTGTGATGGATGTAGGGCCGAAATTGAGCAGGGAGGCCATCGCGATTCCGCCGCAGGCCTGGGCGAAGACAGTGCCGATGACGATGCCATCGACGCCGAGTGCCGGCATACCGCCAAGGCCGTAGACGAGGCAGTAAGATGCGGGCATATTGAGGACGAAGATGCCAGCCTGAACGAGAAGAGGGATCTTCATGTTGCCGGTGGCTCGCATGATGGCAGCGCCGCAGAGGGTGATGGACTGGAAGGCAAAGCAGAGGCTGGCGAGTCGCAGGTAGCGAGTTGTGATGGTCAGATCGTCGCCGCGCATGCCGATGCTCCAGGCGTAGGTGCCGGAGAGGAGGTAGCCGAGTCCAGTGCAGGTGATGCCAACGAGGGCGGCCCAGATCATGGCACGCCGTGCGACAAGTTGGGCATCTTGGAAACGTCCTGCGCCCCAGCGGTTGGCGACCATGGCGTGGGCACCGATGCCGACGGTTCCGACCATCAGGGAGGCAAGCCAGCTGACGTATAAGGCGGCGCCGAGGGCATTCGTGGCTTCAAGGCTGACCTGGCCGGAGAGCCAGATATCGAAGAAGCCGATCATGAAGACGAGAAGTTGCTCGCCGAGGATGGGGAGCGCGAGAGTGAAGACGGCGCGGGCGGGCGAGGCTCGCAGGGCTGGTGGGAGCGTGATCAACTCGTCAGGTTTTATGGAAACATCGGTTGCCATGGGGGCATATGACTCGGAAATCTTTGTTCGTCGATCTGCTCGGCTGGTTTTGGAAGACTCACCTTACCGTGATTCAGGTTGAGTTTTCACCTGAGCATCATCCGTGAATTGAGATTTTTGAGTTCGCGCTAACCTGGTGGCCATTTCATTTCGCGATCGCCGAGGAGGTGGATGTGGAGATGAAAGACGGACTGTCCGGCTTTGGCTCCTGAGTTCATGACGGTACGGAAGCCGTCTTTGACACCATGTTCTTCGGCGAGTTTTCTGGTGACAAGGAGCAGGTGGCCAAGGAGTTCTTTGTGTTTTTCTTCGGCATGGGCCAGGGAAATGATTTCTTCTTTGGGGATGATCAAGATATGGACCGGGGCCTGGGGGGCGATATCGGGGAAGGCGATGCAGAGGTCGTCTTCGTAGAGGATTTTGGCGGGGATTTCTTTATCGATGATTTTTTTGAAGATGGTTTTTTCGGGCATCGTGTGGTCCTTGAATGTTCGCTTTGCGGAATCAAGCGTGTCGAGCGATTCAAGGATATCGGTTTGGATTCTGCTGACCAAGGGATGGGGCGATGAGCTGAGTCAGTAGAATTGAAAGAGAATGTTCAGATCTTGCGATCGGAAACTGCTTTTGAGGACTTGAGGAGATGCTCGCGTCGTTCGGGCGCGAGAGTGAGAAGGCGGTCGAGGAGGATTTCGGCAACCGCCTCTCCTGCGATGATGGAAGGGATTTCTGCTTTGAGGGGGGCTCGGCTGGATGTGGTGAAGAGGCAGATATCGGACATCTGGCTGAGGGGCGAACTGGAAAAGTTGGTGAGGGCGATGATGCGGGCGTTGCGTGATGCTGCGACATCGGCGGTGTGCAGGATGTCCTTGGTGGCGCCTGATGCGCTGACGGCGAAGAGTGTGTCGGAATCGTCAAGGAGGGTCGCCTGAGTGGCCATGACGTAGCCTTCTGTGGAAGCTCGAGCGTCGATACCAATGCGACTGAGTTTCCAGGCCAGGCTGAGGACGAGGGGTGCGGAGCTGGCGACGCCGACGATCAGGACTGTATGGCTGGATGAGAGGAGTTGGGCGGCTTCCTGAACATGAGAGTCGTCTAGTAAGCGCAGGGTTTCATTGAGTTCACGTCTGAGGCGAGTTTTGACTTCGTCGATTTCGCTTAATCCGGAATCGCTGGAGGAGCGAGCGGCGTTGATGGCGTCGTCGGCGGCCAGCAGGAGTTTGAACTCCTGAAAACCTTTGTAGCCGAGTTTCTGACAGAAGCGGACGATGGTTCCATAGCCAATGCCGCTGTTGGCGACGACTTCCGTGATGGAGAGATAGGCGGAGTCGGCGTGAGTTTCGAAGTACTCGCCTGTGCGTTGTTCGGCGGCGGTCAGATCTGAGTGAAGGCGGCGGAAGCGTTTGCGCCAGGATTCGTTGGGAGATGTGGTGAGGAGAGGGGAATTTTGCATGGTGTTAGTTATCTGGCAAGGAATTACGGATTTTTACTTATGATGAATATTGTATCCAATTGTTCTTAGTTGCATAAGGAATGATTGACTGAGTTCGTCATGGGTACAATGAAGTTCATGCGAAGATATGTTTGTAAGGTTAAGTTTTTGAGAGTTTTCTTGAGAATCGCCGACTCTGGCTGGTCAGAGAGAGGTTGATGGATATTGTATCCGTATCTGGGTGAACGACTCATGTAAGTACCTCGGTTTTCAACGGGCAGAATGAAAGGCTTCTGGGATGATGGAGTATACACGGCGTGATGTCTTGAAAATTGCGTCCTGCGGATCCCTCGTGGTGGCCATGGGTTCCGAGCTTGCATTTGCGACCTCCGCGCCTGCGAAAGATCCTTACGCTGATGGGGTATTGGTTGATGGCGAGCCTCCGCTGCCGGAAGCGGATGCGTTTACGATCGCGGTTCTGCCGGATACGCAGAATTATAGTCAGCACTATCCCGAGACGTTTCTGGCACAAACAAAATGGATTGCTGAGCAGTCCGGGGCTCGACGGATCGCCAACGTGCTGCATCTGGGGGATGTGACAAACACGAGTGCAACAATTGAATGGGAACGTGCTCAGGCGGCGATGCAGCAACTGGATGGTATTGTGCCTTATTTCATCGTGCCTGGGAATCATGATTACAGCGAGAAGGGGAAAGCTGTCGATCGCACGACTCTGTTCTCCGAATACTTTTCAAAAGCCTCGTTTGAGAAGACCTCGGCATTTGGGGGCGTGTATGACAAGGAACCGGAACGAACGGAAAACAGCTTCCATCGATTTCATGCGGGCGGGCGAAAATTTCTTGTGCTGGCGTTGGAGTTTGGGCCTCGGAAAGATGTTGTCCGGTGGGCCAATGAGGTCGCAGGAATGCATGCCGATCATGAAATTATTCTCATTACGCATGCATACATGTACTTTGATGATACGCGGTACGACTGGAAGACGCTTGCAAGTAAGCAGCATTGGAATCCGCATGCTTATGGGGTTGCGAAGGCAACCAATGATGACGTGATGGACGGGACGGAATTGTGGGACAATCTCGTCAGTCGTCATGAGAACTTCATTCTGACTCTTAATGGCCACGTCCTGAATGATGGACTGGGGCGGATGATCAGTCAGACTCCGGCAGGACGAGATGTGCACCAGGTCCTGGTGAATTATCAAGTCCGTCCCAACGGCGGAGACGGTTGGTTGCGGTTGCTGGAATTCCGTAAGGATGGCATGGTTCAAGTTTATGATTATTCGCCGGTTTTGAAGAAACGTAATGAATCCGTGCAGAATCAATTTCAGATGAAGTTGTCTGCTTTGAATCATGCGTAGTTCCTGTTTGTTTGATTGAAGTTTGCAAATTCTATTCTTTCCGGCCCCTGCGTTCGAGTGGTTCGGAAGTCTCGGCTTCGTGAATCGCCACCCCCCATTTTTTTGAGGATATCCAGTGAAACTTCGTGGATTTACGCTGATTGAGTTGTTGGTGGTCATTGCGATTATTGCGACTCTGGTCGCCTTGTTGTTGCCTGCTGTTCAGCAGGCACGTGAGGCGGCACGTCGGTCGTCGTGCAGGAATAATCTCAAGCAACTCGCGCTTGCGATGCACAATTACCATGACACTCACACTGTCTTTCCGCCCGGAGCGGTCAATCCTCTGGGTGATGACCCTAATGGGCGCAATGGTGGTGGCTCTCCGGGGATCATGGGGAACTGGTTGGTTTTCCTGCTGCCTTATATTGAGCAGTCTGTCCATTATGATGGTTACGCCAAAATCGTGAGTGAACGTGCTGAAGCGGTCGATTGGTTTGGAAACAATACGTACGTCAGCCAAGGGATTACGGTTGGTCGCGATCCTCTGCCAGTGACTGGTTGCCCTTCACATCCGGTTGGCGATCAGCGACTGTCGAATGGAACGAATCAGGAAGACCTTAGTCGCGGTAACTATGCGGCATGTTATGGGCGAGGGGGTTACGGTCGAGTCCATACGACTGATAATGCGATCGGTGGTGTTTTTGGTAACAATTCCAAGTACAGCATGCGAGATCTGTTAGACGGCTCATCCAACACTCTGGCTGTGAGTGAACTGCAGTATCGAACACCGAGTTCTGATGGACCTTCGACTGCGGACACGCGTGGAACATGGGCTTATGGTGTGGCTGGAGCAAGTGTCTTCAATACTCAGAACAGCCCGAACAGTGCTGTTCCTGATGGAGTCTGGGGATGCCGTACCAAGCCAACAGAAGGAATGCCCTGCGTTCAAATTGGCAGTCCATATACTGAGATGCATGCGGCTGCCAGAAGCTATCACACGGGTGGCGTGCATGGCGGAATGGCGGATGGTAGCGTTCGGTTCTTCTCGGAAAATATCAGCCTGGTGATCTGGCAGGGGTTGGGCACACGAGGTGGCCAGGAAATCTCCAGCGACTACTAATGTTGTCTTTCATGGAATTCAATCAGTGGCTTTCTTGGCTGAAGTTGTCGCGTGAAGCCACTGATTGTGCCTGAAGTTGAATGAGCGCATTTATCTCTATCTAGTCACTAACTCATCCATCTATTGCGAAGAGTGCTATGTTTCAAATACGGCTAGTCGGTGTGATGTTGACGGCGCTTTGCCTCATGGCTGGCTGTGGCGGCAGCGACCGTGTTGAGGTCTATCCAGTTCGCGGACTTGTCACCTTCGAGGGGAAGCCTCTGGCTGGTGGTGGCTCGATTGCATTTCTGCCGATCAACGACCAAAAAGGCAAAGGTGCGGGGGCAACGATCGATTCGGACGGCCGATTTGTCATGTCGACTTACAAAGATGGCGATGGATCGATTGCGGGTCAATTCCGGGTGCTCATTACTCAGAGCGTTTGGGATGAACCTGATAATCAGGGTGACACTAATCCAACGCCGAAGGGGCAAAGTTCGAAGCCTGTTAAGCGCATTCAAGACGACGAGATGATTCCAGATATTTATGCTCACGTTCAGAATTCACCGATCATCGTCGAGGTTGGAGCAGACACGCCTCGGGAAATCACAATCGAGCTAACCAAATCTCCCAACCGCTAATCTTATGAGTCTCGAACTAACTCAGCAGCAGCCTGCAGTTGAGTCACTGCCCAAAATGCTTACTCGGCCTGGTGGTCAGCAACCCTCGGGGGGCTGGCTGGTGGGACCGTGGTTTGACATATTGTTTCTCGCGAACGTCGGCTGGGTGGTGTTGTTTTTGGCGGCATTGTGCATCGGAGGTGAGGGGCAAAGCCGAATTCAGTTCTGGCAAATTTACTTTGTCACGACTCCTCACCGATGGATCACTCTGGGGTTGGTGTTTCTTGACAGCGACCGATTTTTACAGAGGAAATTTTTGTATTCCGGGCTTGCGGTCGGATTCATCACACTCTGCCTGGGAGTGCAACTGGCGACGGGGCAGCTGACTTGCCTTCTGATGATCGACTATGTCTGGAATGCGTGGCATTTTTCTGCTCAGCATCACGGTATCTACCGGATCTATGAACGCTGCGGCGCCTACTCGTCTGGCGGTCCGATGGCTTGGCTGGAGAAATGGTTCTTCCGAGGGTTCCTGCTGTATGTCATCTTTCGCGTTGCCGGGGCGAGTTGGGGGAGTCCCGACACTGAGCGATGGCTTGAGTCGATGGATGTCCTGTCGTTGGTGATTCCCTGCGGTTTGATCGTTAGAGAATTCTATAAGACCGAATGGAGGCGAACGGGTGGGACATATTATCTGCTGAGTGTGCTGGGGCTTTACAGCAGTCTGCTGTGGGCAGTGTATACAGGGCAAATGGGAATCGCGTTGCTTCTGACGACCTTGTCGGCATTGTTTCATGCGACAGAGTATCTGGCGATTGTGAGTTGGTCCGTTCAGCAGCGTGCTCGGGTGCAGGGGCAGAGAATGGGAATTCTTGGTTGGCTGGCTCCGCGATGGGGATTTGTTATCGGGGTCTATCTGGTCATTCTTGGTTCTACGGGATGGATGATCGAACAGGGTTGGTTTGAGGCGTGGTTGCTGCTCAACGTGATCGTTGCGTTTCTTCATTATGCTTATGATGGATTGCTGTGGCGGCGTGGTCGAAGTTCTCCGACGACGGTTTCTTCCTCGGGGGCGAGTTCTGTATGAGTTATTCTTTGGAATCAGACAGTATCTGGCCAAGCGTCTGGCAGCCACATTTCTACCGAATCGGAGGCGGGATATTATTGGGAGCATCTCTGCTATTGGCAGGGCTGTTCTTAAGCGACTGGGCAAATTTTGTCTGGGGAGATGTTGCCTTTGTCTTTGTGATCGCTGCGTTACCCATCGGAGCCGTGATTGCCAGTGAGCTCACGAAGCGCCTGGATGCCCGTTTCTGTTTCTTGCTCGGGATCGTCTTCGTCGTCTTGCCAATGTTATTTCGGATTCAAGTTCCCGAGATTCCATTGTTGGTACGATGGGCAGCGGCGGTTTGTTGTGCGAGTGGAGTTCTGCTGGTTGCGTTGTCTGCCAGCTGGGGTTCGCTTTCTGGGACATCGTTAACGATTCCCCGTGAGTGGCAGTTTTTGTCATTATTGATTTTGTTGATTCCAACAACGATTTACAGTCAGGTTTCGATCCAGCGAGAAAAGGAGCGGCTCGGTGATCTGCTCGATCAGTCTCGATTGGGCGAAGCGTATCTCGTTGCTGGCAGGCTGATGACATGGGATCAGAACCTTCGCTGGAGGGATCGCTCTGTCCGCGACATGGCCAGAGAGCTCGGTCAACTGGTCGAAACACTGACTCGCCAGGTTGATAGTATGCCGGGGCAAGGTGAGTCGATGTCTGACCAAATAGCGCGTGCCCGGGGACTTGCCATTC
>SXGT01353841.1_pt1 | contig 29604 bp, 29 predicted proteins | sample 3176221 | NCBI WGS metagenome assembly SXGT01 (sample SAMN11356862, study PRJNA531348) | freshwater metagenome | isolation source: freshwater sample F1-120 | place: China: Fuxian Lake, Yuxi | collected 2017-12-25 | reverse complement strand
GCCGTACCGGCCGTGCCGGCCGCTCCGGCGATGCGATCCTGTTCATGACCCCGCGGGAGAAGTACTTGCTCCGGGCCATCGAGAAGGCCACCCGTCAGCCGGTCGAGCAGATGCACCTGCCCAGCGCGGACACCATCAACAACCTGCGTTTGAACAAATTCGCGGACCAGATCACCGAGACCCTGGGCTCCCAGGAACTTTCGGTCTTCCGGGACCTGGTGACCACGTACGAGCAGGAGCACGATGTCACCGCTGCCGAGATCGCGGCCGCACTGGCCTATATGGCGCAGGGCGGCGAATCGTTGCTGGTGAAGGATCTGCCGGCCGCTCCGGAGTACCAGAAGCGCGAACGTTCCAAGGACGGCTTCGGATCCCGTGGCCCGACCCGTGCGCTCACCGAGGGCAATGCGACGTATCGGATCGCGGTCGGCCGCCGGCAGCGCGTGTTGCCCGGTTCGATCGTCGGCGCCATTGCCAACGAAGGCGGATTGTCTTCCTCGCAGATCGGCGGCATCGACATCCGCGCCGACCACACCTTGGTGGAACTCCCCGCGGACCTGAGCAAGGATCAGCTCCGGGCGCTGTCCAAAACCCGCATCGGCGGTGAACTGATCCGCTTGGAGTTGGATTCCGGCCGCAAGCCGCGCGCCGAGCGCGAATCCGAAGGCTACAGCGGCGGCGGGTACAAGGGCCGGCGTGAAGGCGGCGAGCGCGGCTACGGCGCGCGTTCGACCGGTGGCGGACACACCGGGCACGGTGCGGGCGACCGCAAGCCCCGGCACGGCAAGACCGATGGTTCCAAGGATTTCAACCGCAAAGGCAAGTGGTAGTCCACTGCGCGGTCCGGCCGGCTCCGGTGAACAATTGCCGAATGCCGGCTTAACGCAAGCTGGCGGTTTCCGGAGAAATTCCCCGGGTATGACAGCACCCCTTGGCAGCGGCATCGCCAGGTCCTAGCATCGGTCATGTCATGCGGATTGCATGGCATGACCGGCGCGATGACTGGCCATCCGCAGTATCGCGCCCGACGGTTGGAAGGTGTTTCCCATGGGACTGTTCGATGACATCAAAAAGAATGTCGAAGATGTTGCCAAGAATGTCGGCGACGCAGTAAACGATGCGTTCAATCGCGACCAGAATCAGAATCAGGATCAGCAGGCCGAACAGCCCGCAGAAGAAGCTCCGGCGGAGCAGCCGGCCGCCGAAGAGGCTGCTCCGGAAGCCGCCCCGGTGGAAGAAGCTGCTCCGGTAGCCGAGGAAGCCGCGCCGGTCGAAGAAGCCGCGCCGGTGGAGGAAGCCGCCGTGCGCCAGGTGACCGTTGCCGACGGCGACAACCTGTCCGCGATCGCTGCCGCGAACGGGGTGGACCTGCAGGCGTTGATCGAGGTCAACGGCATTGAGAACCCGGACTTGATTGTCCCGGGCCAGGTGCTGACCCTGCCGTAGTCGATTCGCTGGACGCACGCGGCGGACTCGGCTGGGAAACTTGGTGTTTTAGCGGGTTTCCGGCTTGCCGAGTCCGCCGCGTGCGTCTGGTTCCGGAGTGAAATAGCTTGGTTGCGAGGTCGATTTCCCCCCAGCTGAATCCGCTGGTAAAGTATTCATCTGTTGCCCCCCTAGCTCAGTGGTAGAGCGCGTTCTTGGTAAGAACGAGGTCACCGGATCGATTCCGGTGGGGGGCTCGCAATGGGTAGGCTCGTGTCAAGACGGTTTTGGCCGGCAAAGGCACGGGCCAATCCCATTTATGGCGGTGTAGCTCAGTTGGTTAGAGCGCACGACTCATAATCGTGAGGTCGGGAGATCGAGCCTCCCCACCGCTACCAGTCCAGGCCCGGAACCAGCGTTCCGGGCCTGTTGTGCGTCCGGCTCCAGAGAAGCGGCAGGCAGCTGGTTACAGCGGGTAGACCTGGCCGTCCAGGGCGATGCTCGTCGGTCCCTGGTAGTTCTGTGCAATCGCAGCACGCCACTGGGCGTCGGTGACCGAGTTCGTGTAGTGGCTCACGATCAGGCTCTTCGCGTTCGCCGCCGCAGCGACCTCGCCGACCTGGACCGCCGAGGTGTGCGAGTTCTGGTGGTAGACGGTATTGAGCTCGTAGATCGATTCGTGCATCAAGATGTCGACACCCTGGGCGATCTTCACCACATTGTCCGACTTGGTGCAGTCACCGGAGAAGACGAAAGACTTTCCGCCTTTGACGTCGAAGCGGAAGGCGAATGACGGATAGGTGTCGAAGTGCGGGACCAGAATCGCGGAGACCGTGAGGTTCTCATCGGAAGTAACGACGAAGGGGTCCATCGGCGGCGCGGTGTTCTGGTAGCTTGATCCGACGTCGGGGAGCTTGATCGCTGCGACATCCATGAGCGAGCGCGGGTCGTAGGATCCTTGATCCCGGTTGAGGATATTGGCCGAGTAGGCGTAGGCGTCGTGCATGCTGTTGGTCAGCTCCACAATGCCCGGGGTGGGGTTGCTGCCGATGGTGAACGGCGTTTGGCCCACCCGGCTCGGCGGCAGTCCGCCGGCCGGTCCCGGGCCAAAGACCGAAACCGGGGCGCTGCGGGGTGGGAAGACGGCCGGGTCGCCGGAGGAGGCGAAGAAGTTGTAGTAGTCGAAAATGTGGTCGTTGTGCAGATGGGTGATGAACATGGATTTCATGTTCGTGAAGCTGAACCCCATGTTCGCGAACTGGGTGAGGCTGCCTCGGCCGGCATCGATCAGGTAAAGCGCGCCGTTGACTTGCAGCAAGGTGGCGAAGCCGATCCGGTTCGGCCGGGGCGGCGGGCCGGCTTGGACGCCCAAGCAGATCACGGCATTGCCGGTGGGCGGCGTCCCCGGCGTCGGCGTGGTCACCGCAGCGCTGGCGGGGGTGGCCCCGGCCAGTGCCGCCAGTGCTCCGGCGCCGGCCAATGCGCCGAGCATTGCAGTACGTCTGGGTAGGGCGGTCGGTTGCTTGCTTTCGGTTTCTGAACACATGATTGTCGATCCCCTCGATAGTCCGGTGTAATTCACCTGGTATCTGAAAGGTACCGTTAGATTGTCGACAAATTCACGACTTTTGAAAAGGCTCAGCGAATCCTTAGCGGACACCTGGCAGCAACTGCCGAAGCGGTCACTTCGGGTCCGTTTCCATAGCGGAGCCAAAGCGCCCGCCCGGCATTCGTCCTGGATTGATCCAGAGCGGGAGATTAGCCGACGAGTCACTGGGCAAAACTGGTGCGCCGCGCAATTGGGGAAGCGCGACGCACCAGTGGTGAGGATGGTTGCGCCATTGGAAGGCGCAACCATATATAAGGAAGGACTGGACATGTCCATCCTCCACGCGGTGCCGCTTTGGGGAGTCGGCACCGAGGGGTTTCGGAGCCCCGGTGCTCAGGAAGCCAGTTCGGCTTCCCGGGGGACGAGGCGGATGAGGTTTCGGCCGGGCGCCGCGGGCCCCGCGGCGTTGCGGTCCGTTCCGATGAGTCCGAGCAGTTTGATGACTGCCGCGGCGCATCGGAGTGAGGCTAAACCATCACCGAACGGATCTTCGCTCGGGATGGCCAGTGGGGGGCTTTGCAGCGCCGATTCGATCTGCCCGGCGATCTTGGTCGGGTCTGCCGGCGGCGATCCACGTCTTGCCGAGGCAGCTGGCAATACCGGTTTGCCGAGTGCGCCGGCTTCGGTCAGCACACTGGGGTCGTCGGTGAGCACGAGCTTGCTCCGGGCGAGCAGGCGGCAGTAGCTGCGAAAATCCAGCGAGCCGCACAGCACCAGGTTGGCTCGGGCTGCGGCCGGTCTGCGCCATCGGAAATTTCCCATTGCTGCCGGTGCGGAGACCAAGTAGCTCCGTTCCGGGTGCTTCGCGGCGGAGTCCAGCATCGCGTCGACCGTGCCGGCAACCGCGGTGTCGTCTTTGCCGCCGCGGAGGATGGCCAGAATCGGAGCCGCGGAGCCGGTGAGCAGTCGCCGCAGGGGAGCCGGGGTCGAATCCGGGCGACGCCCGGCTTGCGCGGAGGAGATGCCGTGCAGCAGCGAGTCGATCGTGGTGCTGCCGGTGAGTTCGATCGACGCTGCGGGCACCCCTTCGGCAAGCAGCCGATCGCGCCCAACTCGGTTCGCTTCGAGATAGAGGTCGGCGGTTCCGCCGGCCGGGTGCCGATGCCGGATTTTGGTCGCCGAGGCGGCGGCCGAGGTATCCAGGCTGGCCAAGGGGATATTCAGGTGGGCTGCTGCGACGGCCAGGGCTGAAGAGTCCCGCCCGGAGGCGTGGACGAGTACGACGTCGGGCCGGTCGGCTGCCAAGAACCGGCCGGCTTCGGCCAGCAGCTGGCCGAAGCCGAGCCGCGCATGACGGGACTTCCGGCTTTGCGGAAAAGCGTGCTCGGGCCGGATGCCGAAAAGTCCTGCGGCGGAGGAAGGTCCGGCTATTTGGTCGTGCGGTGCGACGACCCGGACGGCAAGTTGCGATGAATCGGCGAGGCGGGCTGCCACGGGGGCGACCTTGATCGCCTCGGCGTGGGTGCCGAAATAGGCCAGGACCGTTTTCATCGGGCGTTGAGTTCCTCTTCGTGGATCGTCGGTGTCTGCGGAACCCGGTGTACCAGGTTCGGGAAGGGGTACCCGGGATTCGAATCTTATGACGCGACTTTTCCGGAAACCAACCGTGATCTGCATCACATCAATTCCCGGTCTGTGCTTGCCCTCTACGCGTGCGCGAAGATGATCTGAGGACGGAGAAGTTTCGTGCTATCGTCTACGTGATTTGAGCTGGATTTGCGCGTCTGCCCGGAAGTTCCGGGCGCACGCGTCGCTATTGGGGGATGAGAAGGCCGCATGGCAGGACTGACCAAGCTTCGGCTGGGAATAGTGCGAAAAGGGCTGGGGGTACTGGGCCTGGTGCTTCTGTCTGCCCTGATCCAGGCGCCTGCTGCGCCCGCGGCGACCGGTGATCAATGGCCGTTGACCGCGCAGACTGCTCCGGTCCAGATCGACCCCGCGGGGCTCTACGGTTCTTCGGGCAATCAGATCTTCAAGTTCGTCGGGTTGCAGGGCGGGCAGGCCAGCACTGAACTGGTCGCGCAAACCGCTCCGGGCGCGCCCAATTATTGGTCGTCGAACCTGGGGCTCGGCCCTGATGCCCAAGGCGGCCTGCAGTTCGTCGGGAGTCGTTACAACACCGGTTATCCGCAGCTCTACGGGCTCAAGGACGGAGCCAGCGAGATCACCGAGATCGGCTCCGCGCCGCAAGCCAGTGTCCGGTGGGGTGGGTTGTCCGTGGCCCCGGACGGCAGCATTTGGCAGGGCACCAATCTGCAGAGCACGGGAGCGACCAGAATCTCCCGATTCGATGCGCAGGCCGGCACTGGCGTGATCAGCGGACCGTTGCAGTCGACCGTGGCCGGAGACCGGGTGTGGAACGGCGGCGGGGTGGTCGCCCCGGATTATGCCTTCGACGGCGCGGGCAATCTTTTCGGCCTGGCCTTCAACGGCGGCGAGGGCTGGATTTATCGCTACAACGTCGACACTTTCTCGGCGGCCGGGATGACCGTGACCCCTTGGCTGCAGATCTCCGGGCCGGCGCTCACCGCGGGTTCGTCGAACTACGGTTTCGCTTGGCTCGGTGGCAGCTGGTATTCGGCGAATTCGAACGGCGTATTGTTCCGGATCGACGCGCAGACCGGCGCATCGGCGGTGGCCGGCCAGGTCACCACGCCGCCGACCTTCGACTACCGGCTGACCGACCTGGCGTCGGCGGACCTGGTGCCCGATCCGCAACTGGTGGTGACGAAAGTCGCGGATCGCACCGTGGTGGATCCGGGTGGCGTGGTGCGGTACACGCTGACCGGGACGAATACCGGTGCTGCGACGTTTGCGGCGGATTTCGCGGACGAGTTGTCCGAGGTGCTCGATGAGGCCGATTACAACGGCGATGCGAGCTCAGACATCGGATCAATTGAGCTTTCCGGGCAACGGTTGTTGTGGCGTGGCGAGCTTGCTCCCGGGGAACGGGTGACCGTGACGTTTTCGGTGACGGTCAAGGCTGTGGTGCCCGGGGACTACCGCTTGGTGAACCGGGTGACCAGCACGGTGCCCGGGGCGGTGCTCCCGCCACCGGTGACCGTCGACATTTCGGGCTTCGTGTTGACCAAAACCGTGGACCGGACAGTTGCAGCGCCCGGCGACCAGGTGAGCTACACCGTGGTCGGCCGGAACGTCGGGCGGACGCCGCTGCGGGCGGGCTTCAGCGATGACCTGAGCCAAGTGCTCGACGACGCCGCGTTCCGCGGTGATGTCGATGCCAACACCGGGCGGGTTTGGAGCTCTGCCGATTCGATCCGTTGGAGCGGTCGGTTACTGCCCGGCCAAGCGGTCACCGTGACGTATCAGGTGGTGGTCCGGGCCGGTGGAGGCGACGGGATTCTGCGCAATTCAGTGACCAGCAGCACCTCCGGCGGGCAGGAAACCACGCCGGTGCAGACCACCGTGCGGGAAGTTCCCGGGACGCCGCAGGCTGACCGTGCCGTCCAGCCGGTCGGCCCCGGGGCGCCGGGTCCGACCACGGAGACGCTGCCGAACACCGGATCGGCCACCGCCGCGTTGATCTTCTCCGGTGCGCTGGCGGCGCTGCTCGGCTTGGTCCTGTTGGCAGCAGCTCGATTCCGTCCTGAGGAGGACCGGTCATGACGAATCCAGTTTCAGTGCGTTCTGACGAGGACCTGATTTCGGCGACCAGGGAAGGCGACGACGATGCTTACGCGGAGCTCTATCTGCGGCACCGTTCAGTGGCCAAAGGGGTCGCGATGCAGATCGGCGCGAGCCATGACGACGCCGATGATTTCGTCGCCGAAGCTTTTGCGGCAACGCTCCGCAAGCTCCGCTCCGGTGGCGGGCCCGAGGTCTTCTTCCGGGGCTACATCCTCGGTGCGGTACGGAATCTGGCGAATCGGAATTTCGGCAAGGCGGCCAAGCTCGAGCTGGTCTCGGAATACACCGGTGATGCCGAACGCTCGGTCGACGACGATCCGGCCGGCCGGTACGAATCCGAGATCGTCCGCGCGGCCTTCGAGTCGTTGCCGGAGCGCGCGAAAATGGTGCTCTGGCTGACCGAGGTCGAAGACAAGAAGCCGCACGAGATCACCGAAATGATGGGGCTGAACGCCAATGCGGTGGCGGCGTTGGCCTATCGCTCCCGGGAGACCCTGCGGCAGGCCTATCTGCAGAGTCATCTGCAGCAGACGCCGGAGCCGGGCTGCCGCAAATACGCGGAGCAACTGGGCGCCTTGATCCGGCAGAAACTGCCGGCCAACCGGTCCCGCCAGGTGCAGGACCACGTACGCGGATGCATCTACTGCACCACCGCCTTGCACGACATTTCGGATGTGAACAGCAGTCTGCGCCGCGTGGTCGGCCCGGGACTCATCGGGACGGCCACCGCCGGGCTGTTCCCGGCCGCGCTCGGTGCGGCTCCCGGTGCGCTGGCCGATCCGACCGGACCGGCCGCTGCCGAAGCCGCGGATCCGGATGCGCCGGGCCCGGCCGAAGAAGCCTCCGGTTCCGGCCGGCGCGCTTGGTGGATTGCCGGGGCTGCTGCACTCTTGCTGCTGTTGTCGGCCGGAATCTGGTTAAGTCTCCGGGCCGATGCCGGATTCAAAGCAGTCGGCCCGGAGCCGAGCCGCAGCCCGAGCAGTTCCAGCCCGACGGCTTCCGGGAGCGCCAGCCCGAGCACCTCGCCATCACCCAGCAGTTCGGCCGCACCGACTCCGAGCCAGTCGCCGCGGACCTCTCCGGTTGCCCCGCCGCCCACCCCTCCAGTGGCTCCGCAGGCGATCAATACGCTCACGCCGTCGGGCAGTTTCAGCAGCGACGAATTCGATCCGGCCAGTTCCACGCTCAAAATCGGGCTGACACCGGCCAACGACGGGCCGCTGCGCGATGTCCGGGTGAACCTGACGCTTCCGGCCGGGATGAGTTTCGACTACGTCGACGCCGGCCCCAACGGCTGGCAGTGTTCCGGGTCCGGGCAATCGGTGAATTGTTCCGGTTCGGTGGACAACACCGGTACGAATTACCTGAGGGTCGGTCTGCAGACTGCGGCCGCCGGAAATTACCCGGTGCGGATCTCCACCTCCGGATCCGGCTGGGGGCCGGTCGCGACTTCGGTATCGCTGAACCGCAATTGATCCGCCGGCGGCTATGCTGCCGGCGGCAGGGTCCGGGCAAGCGCGGAAACCCGGGCAATCAGCTCGTCGAAAAATGCTTCCGGTTCGGTCTGCACGGCGACCCAGGCGTTTTTCGGCCGCTGCCAGAGGCCGTGCCAATCCGCCACGGTAGCGCCGCGGCACAGCGTCCCGCCGAGTTCGACGTCGACCGTGGCGTGCCGCAACCGGGCCAGTTCCGGATTCAGGGCCACCGCGGCGGCGAAGGGATCATGCATGTGGCTGAGGTAGCCCTGGCCCTGCGCGGCATGGAACTCCAGGTAAAACCGGACGGCGTCGACCAGGTGGCGAACCAGGGGGTTCGAAGCCTGGGAGCGGGTTCCCAGCGGCTCCTCGGCCCGCGGGGTCTCCACGGGGCTGCTTCCGGACGCTTCGGCCAGTGCGGCGAGGTGCCGCGGCTCCATGATGACGGTTTCCGTGACGTCGAGCGGGCAGATGATCGGCTGCCGCGCCTCGGGCAGGCCGCTGAAGGCATCGAAAACCAGCTTTGCCGCATCAGGGTCTACGGCGATGTTCCATTCGCTGCTGGGCGTGGTGTTGCCGGGATGGTTGAACGCGCCGCCCATCACCACCAGGCGGTGGAGCAGCCGGGGGAGTTCGGGTTCGAGTTTCACGGCCAGGGCCAGATTGGTCAGCGGACCGGTCACCAAGCCCAGCACTTCGCCGGGGCGGGCGCGGACCGTATCGATCCAGAGTCGGACCGCGTGCCGGTCCGAAATGGCGTGCCGGGGATCCGGCAACTCGGCATAGCCGATGCCCTGCGGACCATGGGTTTCCTCGGTGGTCATCAGCGGTGCCAGCAGCGGCACCTCGGCGCCCAAGGCGACCTCGATGCCGCTGCGCCCGCACAATTCCAGCCAGGCCAAGTTGTTTTTCGCCACTTGTCTGGCCGGCACGTTGCCGGCCGTGCAACTGATGCCGAGCAGCTCGGCGTCAGGGCTGGCCAGCAGGTAGAGCAAGGCAAGCGAATCGTCGATTCCGGTGTCGACGTCGATCAGGACCGGGGTGCGTGCTGAGCTGGGCATGCCTCAGTTCTAACACTGATCCCGGTTGGCGCGCTCAGCCTTGTCCGGCGGCGGCGTAGTCCGGGAGTTCTTGGAGCGCCCAGGAATTGCCGTCCGGGTCCGAGAAGTAGACGAACCGGCCCCAGTCCATGTCGACCACCTCGCTGGTTTCCACGCCGCGGCTGCGCAGTTGCGCGTAGGCTTCATCGGCGCTGTCGATGACCATCATCACGCCCTTCTGGGTGCCGGGCGCCATTTCGACGATGCCTTCGCCGATCACGATCGAGCAGGCGGAGCCGGGCGGCGTGAGCTGGACGAAACGGATCTTCTCGTCGACCCGGTGGTCGTGGTCGGGATTGAACCCGAGCTGGTCCACGTAGAACGCCTTGGCCCGGTCCACATCGGTGACCGGGATCGGAACGACTTCGATTTTCATGGTGAAGCTCATGGCATTTCCTTTCGTCGGGTGATGTCACCAGCCTAAAGACCAATTAGGCCATTTTCTGACCTGATGAAAAATTTTTTTCATCAGGGATCCGGGACTCCGCGGCCGCGGTTCACAGCCTGTACCAGGCATTGTGGCACCTGGCTCGTAGCCCTCCGGATTAGCTTTGACGGTGTGGATTTCAAGAGTGCTGAGGCAAAAAATACCGGACTGCAGAAGTATTCGCGACGCAATGTGCTGAGCTGGAGCGGCTTGGCGGTGCTGGGGGCGACCGGCGCCGCGGGCTTCGGCGGCTACGCGGTGGGCAGCAATCGGGCCACCGGCAGCGCCTCCGCCACGGCCTCAGCGGTGCCCTCGGTGCCAGTGATGGCGGCGCAACCGGGCGAGATCCGGAGTTTTCAAAGCACGCCGTTGACCGTGGCCAAATTCGCCGTCGCCCGCTCCGGCGAGACTGCGCCAGGTTACCTTTTCCTGGCTCCGCAGGACGAAGCGGTGGCCGGTGCGGTGATCATGGACGATGCCGGGGAGCCGGTGTGGATTCAGCCGGCGAGCTCCGCGATCATGGATTTCCGGGTGCAGCAGTACCGAGGGGAACCGGTGCTGACCTATTGGGAAGGCGAAGTGGTCCAGGGGCACGGCATGGCCGGATCGGGGGTCAAGGTGTTGAACCCGGAGTATTCGACGGTCAGCACGGTCGATTTCCCGCAGAGCGGCTTCCCGACCGATCTGCACGAGACCGAAATGGCCGACGGCACTTCGATGCTGCTGCTCAGTTATGTTCCGGTGCCCGCGGACACCAGCGCTTTGGGCGGCCCGGTGGCGGGCTGGGTTCTGGACTGCGTGGTGCAGCAGATCGACATCGCCAGCGGGGCGACGCTTTTCGAGTGGAAGTGCCTCGACCACCTCGACCTGGCGGAAACCTTCGTCACCTCGGGATCGGACGGCGGCCGCGACGGCAGCAGTGCGGAGAAGGCGTTCTGCCCCTTCCACATCAACACCCTGCAGATTTTGGATGGCCGGTTGCTGATCGGAGCCCGGCACACCCACGCGCTGTATTGCGTGGATTTGGCGAACGGGCAGATTCTCTGGCGGTTGAACGGCAAGCGCAGCGATTTCGCGATGGGCCCGGGCGCGCCTTTCGCCTGGCAGCACCACGCTCGCTGGCGGGACGGCCAAACGCTCAGCCTCTTCGACAACGCTTCGCTTTCCGACGACGGAACGGTCTCCCGGGGGGTGCTGCTCACGGTGGACGAAACCGCCAAGACCGCCGAGCTGCAGAAATCGTTCAGCTATGCCGGTCACTGGGGTGCCGCCGCGGGCGGGATGACCCTGCTGCCGAACGGGAATGCCCTGGTCAGCTGGGGGACCGGGGAGGCCGTCACCGAATTCACCCCGGACGGTACGCCGGTGCTGGAGATCTCCGGCGGCGGTGCCACCTATCGTGCCTACCGCGCCGAATGGGTGGGCCGGCCGACGACCCGGCCGGCGGTGGCAGTGCGGCCCGGGCCGGTTGCGGAGGCTGGAGCCGAGCCGGCCATGGAGGTCTTCGCCAGCTGGAACGGCGCAACCGAAGTCACCTCGTGGCGGGTCCTGACCGGTGGCGCTGCGGATTCCTTGGCGTTGGCCGCCTCCTTCCGGCGCAGTGGATTCGAATCCTCGGCGTCGGTGCCGCAGGCCGGCTTCGTCCAACTGGAGGCGCTCGATGCGGCAGGGAAGGTATTGGGCAGCTCCGAGGTCCGGCCCTTCGAGGGTTCCTGACCGCGTCATCTGGATCACGGAAATCGCAACCCGGCCAGTTGCGGCGTTACGGTAGAGACATGTCTTCTGCTACCGATGCCTACGGCGATACCGGCCTGTCCGACCAAGCACATCCGTTGACCTCCCCGTTGCCCCGGATCCGCAATGTGCCGGCTGAAATCGCGCGCTCCTGGCTCCTGGTGCCGGCCACCCAGCCGGAAACCTTCGACGCTGCCGTGGCGTCGCGGGCTGACGCCGTGGTGCTGGACATCGAAGACGCCGTCGATCCTTCGCACAAGTCCTCGGCCCGCAACGACGTGATCCAGTGGCTGCGCAACGGCGGTGAAGCCTGGGTCCGGATCAACGACGCGAGCAGCGATTTCTGGGCGGACGACGTCGCCGGGCTGCGCGGCACTCCCGGGTTGCAGGGCGTGATGCTCGCGAAGACCGAAAGCGCGGCCCAGGTCAAGGAGACCTTCCACCGGCTCGACGGCAAAACCCGGGTGCTCGCCCTGGTCGAGTCCGCGGTCGGCATCGAAGAAGCCAACAACATCGCCCGTGCCGAAGGCGCCTTCCGCTTGGCGTTCGGCTCGGGCGACTTCCGCCGGGACACCGGCATGGCCGCCGATCGCGAAGCGATGGCCTACCCCCGGGCCAAACTGGTGGTAGCCAGCCGGGTCGGCAATTTGCCGGGCCCGATCGACGGTCCGACGGTCGGCACCAACCACCCGATCCTGCGCGAACAATCCGCGATCACGGTCGCCATGGGGATGACCGGCAAACTCTGTCTGCAAGCCGATCAGAGCACGGTGATCAACGAAGTCATTTCGCCGGCCCCTTCGGACGTCGCCTGGGCCACCGACTTCATGGCCGACTTCAATGCCCGCGGCGGCGTGATCCGGGACGGCTCGGACCTGCCCCGTTTGGGCCGGGCCGAGAAGATCATGAAATTGGCCGTGGCCTTCGGCGTGCAGCCAGCCAGCTGACATGCCGGAAGCCCTCGTCCGCGGTGTCGGCTGGAGCGCTTCGGCCTCGGTGGTTCTGAGCGTCATGGCCGACGGCGTGGCTGCAGAGTTGCCGTTGCCGCCGGAGGGGGTTTTCGGATTCCGGGTCCGCGATCCGCGCAAGCATTGCTTGGGCTTCTCCCGGGTGCATGGACGCTCGGCGTCGACGCATCTCCCGTGTCCGGAGGCTTCGCTGGCCGAGCGCGGATACCAATGCGGACCGTGCTTCGGCCGGGACGAGTTCCGGTTCATGCATGATTTCCACCGTGGCGGGGTGGCTCCGGCCGGTTTGCGGGATTATTTGGCGCAGCCGCATTGGCTTTACATCGCGACGTTCGCGCACGGTGCGAGCAAGGTAGGCACCGCCTCGGACTTGCGCAAATGGATTCGGCTCGCCGAGCAAGGCGCGGTTGCCGCGCAGTACGTGGCGCACGCCGACGATGGCCGGATCGTGCGGATCCTCGAAGATTCGGTCAGCTCGGGGCTGGAATTGCCGCAGCAAATCCGTTCCGCGGCGAAGGCCGCGGCCCTGGTCGCCGCAGACGGGCCGTCGCTCGGTGCGGTCGAAGCGGCCAACGCCGAGGTCGCGCACCGAGTGCGGAACCATCTGGCCGGGGTGGGCGTCGCCGGCTTCCGCGTCGTCGACGAGCCCTGGACCTTGCCGGAGGCTGCGCGGAAGCTGCTGGCCGTGCGGCCGCGCGAGGCGTATCCGCTGCCGCTCCTGGAGGGCGCGCACGGTTTGCCGCTCAACGGGGTGCTGGGCAGTTTCGTGCTGAGCAGCCTGGAGGGGCACGATTTCATCGCGGACTTGGCGCAGCTCAAGGGGCGGATCATCGAAGCAGGCGACTTCCGCTCGGAATTGCCCAGTCTGCAAGACTCCCTGTTCTGAGCCAAGGGCTCTGAGCCGGCGGGTAAACTGATGGCGTGCTCAACGAATTTTGGCAGACCTCTGGCCCTGCGTACCGGATCATCGTGTTCTCCGCCATGGGCTTGATCGCGATCGGGCTGATTCTGACCATCATCGGCGGCAGCACCGGCAACAACGGGTTGATGTGGGCAGGCATGCCGTTCCTGGGCCTCGGCGTGGTGCTCAACCTGATCGGCATCGTGGTCCGTGGCCAGGGCGTGCGCCGGATGCTGCGTGAGCGGCGGAACCAGAGCTAACCCCGGCCATGGCGGCTCAGGATGCTTTGGCTTTGCGCAACGTGACGATTGCCAGGGCGGCGGCCGCCAACATCAGTATGAAGCCCACTGTGGAGGTCACCACGGCGCCGCTGTCGAAGGCGCTCATCGCGGACTCGCGCAAGGCTTCGCCGACGCCCGGGCTCTGCTGCCCGGCTACTTCGAGCGCGCCGCCCAAGGTGCCTTCGGCTTTCTGGATCGCCGCGCCGTCGAGCCCGGCCGGCAGTTGCAATTGGGCGCGGTAGACCGCAGCCAGCACCGAACCGAGAATCGCGGTACCCAGTACTGAGCCGAGCTCGTAGGCGGTTTCCGAAATCGCGGAAGCCGCGCCGGCTTTTTCCGCAGGTGCGGAAGCCAGGATCAGATCATTGGAAATGGTCTCCGCAGCGCCGACGCCCATGCCCAGCACCGCGAACGCGATGATCAGCACCGCGATCGGCGGCGGGTTGAGCAATGCCACCACGGCATAGCCGACGGCGTTGAGCAGCAATCCGCCGGTCACCAGCCATACCGGCTTGATGAAGCGCGCCAACGGGACCACCAGCAGCCCGGCGGCGACCGCGACGATCAACCCGGGCAGCAACGCCAGGCCGGCTTGGGTGGGCGCGAGGCCGGCCACCAACTGCAGGTGCTGCGAGATGAAGAACAAGAAGCCGACCAGGGAGAAGACGCTCAGCAGGTTGGCCAGCACGCCGCCGGTGAACACCGGGTTCCGGAACAGGGTCACGTCCAACATCGGCGAGCTTCGCCGCAGCTGGCGTCGGATGAACAGCCAAATGCAGAGCGCTCCGAAGATTGCAGTCACCGCGAACTTGATGCCGAATCCCTCGGTCGCGAAGGTCTTGATGCTGTAGACGAAAGGCACCATTCCGGCGAAGGAAAGCAGGATGCTCATCGGGTCGATCGGGCCCGGGCGCGGATCGCGCGACTCGGTGATGAAGATCGGGCCGAAAATCAGCAACGGGATCAACACCGGAACCGCCAGCAGGAAGACCGACCCCCACCAGAAGTGTTCCAGCAGCAGCCCGCCGACGATCGGGCCCAAGGCCGCGCCGCCGGAGAAGCAGGCCGCCCAGATCGCAATCGCGGTCCGCCGTTGCCGGGTGTCCAGGAAGATGTTGCGGATCAAGGAAAGCGTCGAAGGCATCAGCATTGCGCCGAAGAAGCCCAGCAGGGCACGGGCGGCGATGAGCCAGCCCGCGGTCGGCGCGAAAGCTGCCAGGACCGACACCAAGGTGAATCCGGCGCCGCCGATCAACAGCATCTTCCGCCGGCCGACCCGGTCGGCGAACGAACCCATCGACACCAGCAATCCGGCCAGCACCAGCGGATAGACGTCCACGATCCAGAGCAGGTCCGGGGCGCTCGGCGAGAGCGTGGTGGAAATCTCCGGGATCGCGAACGAAAGCACGGTGTTGTCCACGGCGATCAGCAACACGGGCAGCATGAGCACGGCCAGGGCCAGCCAGTCCCTCGTGCTGGCGCGGGGTGGGGCCTGCCCGATGCTGGAAGCGGGCGCGTTTGCGGACATGATCGGCTCTTTCACTGGGGTTGGCGAACTTCATTACTGTACCGTCTGGACGGTATATAATCAATTCTCCGGCACGATGAAGGGATATATTGACGCCATGGTTCGAACATCTTCTGCCCGGGACCGGATTCTGTCCGCCTTCGAGGATCTATTGGTCAGCGAAGGCGAACGCGGGGCGACGCTGGAATCCGTGGCAGCCGCGGCGGGCGTCTCCAAGGGCGGCCTGCTGTACCACTTCGGCAGCAAGGAGGCGCTCGGCGAAGGACTGATCGAAAAGTTCCGGCAGCTGAGCCGGCAGGACCTGCGCGCGATCCGTGCGGCGCCCGAGGGGGCGGTCAATTACTACCTCCGCACCTCGGGCGAAAGCGATCTTGAGTTCGACCGGGTGCTGATCGCCGCCTTGCGGTTGCCGCAAGCGCAGCAGGAGGCGGCCAAAGCCGCATTCGCCGAATTGCAGCGCGGCTGGTTCGAAGCGATCCATGACGAAGTACAGGATCTGGAAGTAGCCCAGGCGATCATGCTGATGGGCGACGGAATGTATTACAACGCCTCGTTGCACGGGAGTTACCTGGGAATCCCGGGCACCAGCTATGAACAAAACGTCGCGGCATTGCAGAATGTAGTCAATCGACTGAGGAAGTTGGCGGATTGATGTTGCTGGACAGCCGTTCGGGTCCCTGGAAATGGGCCGTCATCGTAGTGGCGCTTTTGGTGGTTCTGGGCCTGGTGGTGGCATTTTTCCTGGGCGGGGCGCTGGCCACCGGCCGGCCGGCCTCGCCCTCGACCGCGAGCAGCGACTCAGTGGGTCCGCCGTCGCAAGCGCAACCGAATCCGAGCCTGAACCCGGATCTGGCGGCGTTGCTTCCGGCGAAGCCGCTGCCCGGCGGTTTGACCATGACCAATCCAGGAGTGCTCAGCACTGCGGAACAAGCCAGTGCGGTCGCCCTGTACCAGGCACTCAGCGCCGATCCGGTCGCTTGCCTGCCCTTGCTGCCCACTGATCCGGGATACTTTTTGATCCCGGATGCGCCGGGCCAAGCCAGCTACCGGCTCAGCGGGCCGGGGTTGGACAACACCAACCAGCGCATCGCCTCCGGGACGCTTTCCGAGTACACCAGCGTTGCGGCCGCTACGGCCCAGTTGCAGAAAGTTGCCGGTGCAGTGCCGCAATGCGGGCAGAATGTCACGGTGGGCGGCAGTCAGAATTACCGCGCCGTGGCTTCGGTGGAACCGCTCACGGTGGATACCTCGGGCGTGGAGGCTTCCTGCTACAACATCCGCTCCACGGTCAGTTCCGGCGGTGCTTCGAACAACGTGTTGGCCTGCCACCTGCGGCGGCAGAACATCGTGATCACCGTGATGGAACTCAGCAGCGGAGTGTCTCCGAGCGCGGAAGTCCTGGCCCAATGGACGTCGATCGTGCAGGCGCAATCCGCGGCCTTGGCAAAGCTCCCGGCCTGAGCCGATAGGCTTGAGCCGAGTATTTCTACCTTCAAGGAGTGACATGCCAGTCAATCCCGACTTGCCCGGCCGGATCTATCCGGCGGCCGGGATCTACGACGTCGGCCGGGAAAAGATCCGCGAGTTCGCCCAGGCGGTGAAAGCGGAGAATCCGGCGCATTTCGATGTTGCAGCCGCCCAGGCACTCGGCTACCCGGATCTGGTGGCGCCGCCGACCTTCGCGATCATCGTGGCGCAACGGGCGGACGCCCAATTGATCAACGACCCGGATTCGGGCATCGATTTCTCCCGGGTGGTGCACGGCGAGCAACGGTTCAGTCTGCATCGTCCGATCGTGGCCGGAGATGCCCTTCAAGCCGAGTTGCACGTCGATTCGGTCCGGGCCATGGGCGGCGGGATCATGATCGCCACCCGGGCCGAAATCAGCACGGTGTCCGGCGAAGCAGTAGCCACCACGGTGTCCAAAATCGTAGTCAGAGGAGACGAACAATGAGGGCACCGGTATTGGCCGAGCTGGCAGTCGGCGATGCAGTGGGCAGCCGCGAGATCAGCTTCAGCCGGGCCGATCTGATCCGCTATGCCGGGGCATCCGGCGACTTCAACCCGATCCATTGGAATGAGCGCTTTGCCCGGGAGGTCGAATTGCCCGGGGTGATCGCACACGGCATGCTGACCATGGGCGCGGCAGTGGAATTGGTCTCCGATTGGCTGGGCGACCCGGGCGCGATCCTGGATTACCAGACGCGGTTCACCAAACCGGTGCCGGTGCCGGACCTGGCCGAAGGGGCTGTCATCGAGGTCTCCGGCGCAGTGGGCGCCGTCGACCCGGTGGCCAAGACCGCGCGCATCGACTTGACCGTGCTCTTCGGCGGGGAGAAAGTCCTGGTCAAAGCGCAGGCCCTGGTGCGGCTGGCCTGAATGCTGCTTTCGGAACTCACCACCTTGCAGGTCGGCGGCCCGGCAGCCGGATTCGTCCGGGCGGAAACCGAAGCCGAGGTGATCGATGCGGTGCGCAGCGCCGATGCCGCCGGGACGCCGTTGCTGGTGATCGGCGGCGGCTCAAATCTGCTGGTCTCGGATTCCGGGTTCCCGGGCACCGTGCTGCAGATCGCTTCGACCGGATTCGAAGCTTCGTCGCAGGACAGCTGCGGTGGGGCCGCAGTGCGGGTCCAGGCCGGGCAGAACTGGGATGACTTCGTGCACCAATCGGTGCTGCACGCCTGGAGCGGTTTGGCGGCCCTGTCCGGCATCCCCGGGCTTGCCGGAGCGACCCCGGTGCAGAACGTGGGCGCTTATGGATCCGACGTTGCGCAGACCATAGCGATGATCCGGACCTGGGACCGGGAAACCTCGGCCGTGCGCAGCTTCAGCAATTCCGAACTGCAGTTCGGCTATCGGGATTCGCTGCTCAAACGCAGTTCGGTCAACGGTTCGCCGCGCTACGTGGTGCTGAGCGTGGAGTTCCAATTGGCTCTGGGCCGGATGAGCCCCCCGGTGCAATACGCCCAATTGGCCGCTGCACTCGGCGTCCAGGTCGGCGACCGGGCACCGGCCCTGGACGTCCGCGAGGCGGTGCTGGAACTCAGGTCGGCCAAGGGCATGGTCAGCGACGCGGCAGATCGGGACAGCTATTCGACCGGTTCGTTCTTCACGAATCCGATCGTGCCGGCCGCGCTCGCCGAATCACTGCCGGCCGCGGCGCCGCGGTTCCCAGTGGCCGGCAGCGGCGCGGTCAAACTCAGTGCCGCCTGGCTGATCTCGCAAGCCGGCTTCGACCGTGGCTTCGGTGCCGAGCTCACCGGAGGCCGTTCGACGCTCTCCACCAAGCATTCTCTGGCAATCACGAACCGGGGCGGCGCCAGTGCCGAAGACGTGTTGCGGATCGCACGCGTGGTGCGAGCGGGAGTGCAGCAACGGTTCGGCGTCGAATTGGAACCCGAGCCCTTGCTCATCGGCTGCAGTTTGTGAGCTACAGCTATACCGCGTTCTGGACCGCCGCGGCCCGGGCCCGGGAAAGCGAACGGGCGGACGCGTTGTTCGTCGATCCGTTTGCCGGTCGGCTGGCCGGGCCGCGCGGTCAGGCGGCCTTGGCGGCGAGCGAGGCGGCCTCCGGGATGCCCAATCCGTTCCTGCCGATCCGCACCCGATGGTTCGACGACCGGGTGTCTGCCTCGGATGCGAAACAGCTGGTGGTCTTGGGTGCCGGAATGGATGCCAGAGCATTCCGGATCCGCACTCCGGAGGCGGTTTTCGAACTGGACCTGGCCGAATCCTTCGACCACAAGGAGCGGGTCCTGGCCGGCGAGCTGCCGCTGGCCCGCCGGACCGTGGTGCGGACCGATGTCACCGGCGAATGGGCGGTGGACTTGCTGGCGGCCGGCTTCGACCGCCGGTTGCCCACGCAGTGGGTCGCCGAAGGCTTGTTGTTCTATTTGGACGGCCCCGCGGTCGGGCGGATGCTGCGGGCTGCAGCCGGGCTTTCGGCACCCGGGTCCGAGTTCCTGGCGGATGTCTTCGGCAGCGGACTGCTCGGGACGCCGGGCATGGCGGAATTCATCGCGGCGCGGGCCAAGGCTGCGCTGCCGCCACCGTTTTGCACGGACCAACCCGAAGCGCTTTTCCGCGCCGCCGGGTGGCAGGCGCACTGCACGCTGGCGGGCTCAGCCGAAGCGAATTTCGGCCGATTGCCGATGCTCCAACCGGACCTGCCAAGCACGGAAAGCTCAGTGCCGGGGATGCGGACGTATCTGGTCCGAGCCGGCATCCACGCCGGGGTTTGACCGGCGACGGACCTCAGCGGTAAACGGTTTGCTGGACCCGGCGATAGCCGAGCACCGCGATCGCGGAACACAGCAGCAGGTAGCCGACGAGGATGAGCAGCGCCGGATTCGCCAGCGTTCCATGCAGTGCTGCCGCGATCAGATCCGACCAGGCGCCGGTCGGACTCCAGGTGTGCAGGGGCTGCCATGGTCCGAAGTCCACCGGTCCGAACAGCGCGCCCAGGAAGGAAAGCGGGAAGTAGATCAAATTGGCAATCGGCAAGGCACCCCGGGAAGGCAGCCAGTAGCCCAGGGCCAAGCCCAGACAGCCGTGCACCAGAGCTCCAGTCACCAGCGCTGCGGATGCCAGCCCCAGCGCGGTCGACGGAATCCCTTGGAACCCGCCGAAAAGCATTCCGATGACGGCAAACGGCGAGGCGAAAAGCACTGCGAAAACCACTCCGGCGAGCAGCTGGGCGAAGATTCGTTGCCGGGGGCTGGCCGGCAGCGAAAGCAAATAGAGATTCCAGGGGTCGTTCCGGGTGGCGGCAATGCCCACGCCGAATTGAAACATCGCTGCACCGAGCATCGCGAAGGCGGCGTAGTTGAACAGCGTCTGCCCTGGTGGCCCTCCGGAGCGCAGTCCGACGGTCAGGTAGAACAACACCGGAAAGGTGGCCATGGGGATCAGGAAAGACGGCAACCTGAGCAGCTCGAGCAGTTGCAATCTGACGTAGGCAAGCAGATACTTCATCGCTGCGGCTCCAGCAGCAATTCGCCGACGGCCTCTTCCAAGGACGACGGGTTGATCTGCAGCCGGGGACGGTCCAAGGCCTGGAGCAGGATCCTGGCGGCTTGGTCCGGGTGCCGCGTGGTCAACCGGAAGCGGCCGTCGTCGAGGCGTTGCAGCGCGCCCAGGGGAGTCACCCCGGCCGGCGCCTCCGGAGCGTTGAAAACCACGTGGCTCAAGGCCAGGGTGCCGCGGACCGAATCGGTGCTGCCCGAGGCCAGCCGGATGCCGTCCTTGACCAGCGTGACGGTGTCCGCAGTGGATTCGACTTCGGCATAATCGTGCGAGGCCATGATGATGCAGCGGCCGGCTGAGCGCTGTGCCAGGATCAAGTGCCGCACCGCGGCCCTGCCCTCGATGTCGAGTCCGGCGAGCGGTTCGTCGAGAATCAACACGGGGGCATTGGCGATCACCGCGCAGGCGATGCCGAGCCGGCGTCGTTGACCGCCGGAAAGGCCGCCGCAGTGCTTTTCCAGGAAAGCCTGCAGACCCAATTCGGTGACGATCCGGCCGAGCGGAACCGGATCCGGATAATGCATCGCCACGAAACCGAGTACCTCGCGCGCGGTGAGCGTGGCCGGAAACGACAAAGATTGCGGAACGCTGCCGAGCCAACGGGTTTGTGGTCCGCCGCGCACCACGGTCTTGCCGAGCACCTGGACGGTGCCCCGGCTGGCGGCGCGGACTCCGGTCAAAATGCCCAGCGCAGTGGATTTACCGGCGCCGTTGGGCCCGAGCAGGCAATGCACGCCCGGCCCCAGGGCGAGCGAAAATTCGGTCAGCGCAGGAACTCCGCGGTATTTCTTGCTGACGGATTCCCAGCTGGCCATCGGTTCTCGGCTCATGCGGCATCGCGGCGCCGCGCGGTGCCGAAGGCGACGCTGTAGACCACGGATTGTTCGACGCCGTCCAAGCAGAGCAAATCGTCGACCTCCTGATCGATGAACCCGCCGACCGGGCAGCTGGCGATCCCGGATTCCTGTGCGGACATGATCATGGCTTGAGCCAGGTGCCCGGCCTCGAGCAAGGTGAACCGGTAGGACCGTTGGCCGTATTTGATTCGTTGCCGGGCGAACGAGGCGATGAAGAAGACGTGGAATGCGGAACTCTCGGCGAGGTCCTGGAACAGCAAGGTCTCGCTGAGGAAAGTCCGGGGATCCTTGCCGATCCGCAGCCGGTTCAGCTCGGCCGCGAACGGATCCAGGGAGTAGATTCCGGAGGCGAGCCCCCGGACCCCGCAGACGAAGAGGTAGACATCGAGCGGGTAGAGCGCTCCGGCCGAGGGCGCACCTCGACGGCCGGCAGGGGAGGTGCACGCGGTGTCCAACAGGATCCGGCTCAATTGGCCGAAGTCCACCTGCGATGGCCCGAAACCGGTGGCCGAGTGCCGATCGCGCAGCACCGTGCCGACCGGCGTCGGCTCGGTGGCCGGGACCAAAGGATGACGTTCGGCGGAATCCACGATCGAGCTCGGCACCCCGAAGCCGGCCAAGGCTTCGGGGTCGTTGGCGAGCTCGAAGGCGTAGGGTCCGGAAAACGATTCGCTGACCCAGGGGCTGAGTTTCGCGGCGGCGTGGTAATTCTCGGCCGGATCATCTGCGGGAATCCAGGGCAGTGACTTCAGCAGGCTATCTTCCATACGGGTCTCCTCGGTCAAGGGAAAGGGTGCGGGGTCGGGTTGCGGATCTCGCCGTGCTGACGCAGATGCGGGAACTCGACGTCGAGCGTCGCCGCTTGCGGGCTCAAGGCCCGGACGACGTGCCAGCCGCTTCTGGCGACGTCCGGCGAGCGCAGATCGGCCAACCAGACGTCCCAGCCCTGGTCGCGGGTCCGGGCGATCACATCGCCCAGCGGCTGGTCGCCGTTGGCGGTGAAATCCGCTTCCGCGGATTCCGGCCCGCGGTCCAGAAAAGCGTTGTGCTTCCGGTTCTCCGGCGCGGCATGGAAGGCGATGTGGTCTTCGAGCTCGGCCACCGCGTCGATTTCGGGTGTTCCGCCGAGCATCCGCAGGCTCCAGTTGTACGTGTGCACCGACTCCAGGAAAGCGGCGGTCATCGCCGAGCGCACCTCCGATTTGGCGGCGCAGCCGACGGCGAGCCCCACCTTCGCCGAGCGCGCGCAGGCCAGGATCACCGGTACACCGCCGGCGCCTTCGAAGCGGACCAAGGTGACCGTGATGCCGAGCAGTTCGAGTTGCCGGCAGATCCGGCGCAGCGGCCCGGTGAAATGCATCGGCACCCGCTCCGGGATGCGGAAGCACTGACCGGTTTCGGCTCGGTACCAGGCACGCATGAAGGCATCGCGTTCGATCAATTCGAAGACCGCGCCGCGAGCGGCCATGCCGAAATTTCGCCCCGCGGCAAGCCCGTTGGAGGTGATGGCGCACCACTGCCGGGAGCCGGTGGGATGCAGAAAAGCGAGATCGGCCGGCACCGCCCCGAGCCGGCCGTCCGAAGCGCGAATTGCCCGGTGGAACCGGATGTCCCCGGCCTCGTCGGGATGCGTGAACGGAAAGCCCGGGCTGGCGTACTGCGCGTCGGTGAACTGTTGGAACTCGCGGACCGGGATCTGCTCCGCAGCCGGATACGCTTCGAACCGGCGCGGAATGACATTCGCGGAATACCGTTCCACGAACTCGCCGCAGGCGGAGCCGAAGAGCTGCCCGGCAGTCAGGCCGAAACCCATGCTGGACCTACGCGAGATGGCAGTCCCGGTGCAGGCCGGGAGATTGGGTGCCTGCACTGCGAACGCCGGTACCTGGACCGAACCCGGAGCCAATCTGACCTCGCGCAGGGCGGGGATGAGCCCGACGTCGGCCCCGACGAGCCCTTCACTCAGGACCGGGAACGGAGCCAGGGATAGTTGGTCGAGAATATCCCGCTCTTTGAACAGGTAGGGCATCGGGGAACACTCCAAACTCGGGAGCAGTAGGCGGTCAGAGAATCCGGAGTGAACACGAGGCAGGCGCCGATCGACTCGCCGCGCTGCTGGTAAAACGCGGAGTCGGCGAGGCGCCGGGCCAGATTGAGCCCGAGCAGGAGATCGGCCCGGTCGAATTCCCGGACCGCATCCGCTGAGTTCAGCAAGAGGTATTCGTCAGGCCATTCGGTCAAAGCCGCCCGGCGGACGAGCAGGCATTCGAAACATGCCGTGATGCCGGGCACCACGGCCGGGCCGATGACGATCTTTTCGCCGTCGGAAGGGAGCAGCGGAACATGGCAGAGCCCGGAATCCCAGTACCGCTTGGCGGCTTGCAGCATGCCCGAAACGGATTCGCGGACGAGCACGGCCGGCAGCGTCGGCGAATTGCCGGTCCGGGCGAATCCGGAGCAGGTCTGCTGGTCCAACAGCTGCTCCGGCGCGTCCAGGCAGAGTTCCCGTGCGGCGCGCCCGGAGCCGAAGTCCAATTGCCGGATCTGTCCGATCAGCGGCGAGGACGCGGTGACCACGCCAGTGTTGGCGAGCGACCGCAAGAGGCGTTCCGGGTCCTGCAAACCCGGAACGCCTCCCGCAACCTGCGCCACGGTTCGGGGCTCCGCGAGGAATTCGAACAACCGCCTGGCCAGTTCCTGGTTGTCCCGGAAACGCACCAGTGAACTGCCCAGCACCAAGGCGAAACAGTCGGTGAAATCGGCCTTCCTGGTTCCTGCGGCCGTGACGTAGGTGACCGGCATGGTGCTCAGGGCTGGCTGGGCTTGGTGGTGCTGGAGCAGGAACACGAAGTGGAGCTGCACAGCGAGACGCCGTCCTGCATGGTCGCGGTGCGCGCCGTGGAACCGGTGAACTCGAACTCGAGCTCCTTGAGCAGTTCCGGCATCACGGTTCCCGGTCGGGTCTCCGCGGGGTCGGAGGTGATCGCCGGAAGCGCTGGAGGCAGATCGATGGCGGGTTGCGGGGTAGCGATCCGATTCATGGTTCTCCTATCTCGGGATTTGCCGGCGAGCGGTGAAGCGTCCGGCATGCCTCCGGGGTCAGAGGCATGGCAGCGACTTTATTTCATCGATTGACGAATCGTCAACCGATACTTGACGGGCTTGTGGATATCCCCACCGCCGCTCCGGCCTGCCGCGGCGCACTGATGATTTGATAGGGGAGTGGAGTTCACGGCGAAGGCGATGACCCGGCAGCGGCTGCATTCGCAACTGCTGCTGGCCGAGAAGGCAGCGGATCCGGTGGCGGCAGCCGGCTGGATGACGGCGCTGCAGGGGCAGGACCTTCCCGGCGTGCTCTATTCGCTGGGCCTGCGAACGTTGCGACCGTCGCGGACCGCGGTGCGGCAGGCGTTCGATTCCGGAGATCTGGTGCGGACCTGGTTGATGCGCGGCACGCTGCATGTCTGCCGCGCATCGGACCTGGTCTGGATCCTTTCGCTGACGGCCGGGCGGATGGCGGCTGCGTTGGCCCCCCGGCTCGATGCGGCGGGTATCGCCGAATCGGACCTCGCTGCGGCCCAGGACATCGCCTTGGGCCGGCTGGGCGGCGGCGCAGCGAGCCGCGAGGAACTGTTCGAGGCTTTCGAGGCGGCTGGGCAATCGACCGGCGCCCAGCGCGGCGGGTATCTGCTCAATGCGCTCAGTATCCGGGGCCAGCTGGTCCAGGGCCCGCTCCGCGGCGAGCGGCAACTGTTCGCCGCGGCGGCCGATTGGCTGCCGGCGCCGCGCGAACTCGAACGTGATGCGGCTCTGGCGGAGCTGGCCTCCCGGTACTTCGGTTCGCATGCTCCGGCGACGCTGCGTGATTTCAGCTGGTGGTGCCAACTGACCTTGACCGACTGCCGGCGCGCGGTGGCCGCGCTCGGCGATGCGCTGTCGACCGTGGAGTTCGCCGGCCGGGAGTACCTGGTCCCGACGACGGCGGTGCACTCGGCGGAGCCGCTCGGCAACGCGGCCGCGGCGCACCTGTTGCCCGGGTTCGACGAGTACCTGCTGGGTTACGCGGATCGCAGCCTGGCGCTCGCTGTGGAAGATGCCGGGCGCATCGTCCCGGGGAACAACGGGGTGTTCCTGCCCACGATGCTCCGTTCCGGGCGGGTCGTCGGCACCTGGCGGAAATCCGGGACCGGTCCGGACGTCGACGAGGTCGAGTTTTCTGCTTTCGGCGAGCTGTCGGCGACCGGATTGCGGTCGGTGCGGACCGCAGCGCGGAAGCGGCGGGATTACCTGGGCCGGTGACCCTACCCCGGTAGGGGGTGCAGTCGGTTCTCCAGGGTGATGTGCCGATCGGAATGGGCCTCGTAGCTTGGGAGCCTGGAAGCCGTAGCCCATCGAAAGGCCGAGCCGTGACCCTGGCACCGACCGAGAACCGCCCCCGCCCCGCCACCAACCGGCAGACGGCGGACTTCATCGAGCTCGCCGAAAAGGTCCGGGCCACCGGACTGATGGAACGCGACGTCGGCTGGTACATCTGGCGGATGATCCGGATCGGGCTGGGCTTTGCCGCAGTCGGTGTGATGTTCGTGCTGCTCGGGCAATCTTGGTGGCAACTGCTCACCGCAGTCGCTTTCAGCGTGATGTGCGGAATGGCCGGGTTCCTGGCCCACGATGCGGCGCACCGGCAGATTTTCGCCAGCTCCAAGGCCAATGAATGGACCGGCCGGATCGTCGGCAATCTGTTCGTGGGCCTGAGTTATGGCTGGTGGATGAACAAGCATGGCAAGCACCACGCGAATCCCAATAAAATCGGCTCCGACCTGGATATCGCCGCCGGCGTCGTGGTCTTCGACCCGGACAGTGCCCTGGAACGCCGCGGCCTGGCCCGATGGTTCGCCGCGCACCAAGGGTGGTTCTTTTTCCCGCTGTTGACCCTGGTCACCCTGGACCTGCACATCAATGCGACCAAGCGGGTGCTCAACCGCAAGGAGATCGTGCCGAAACGCGGTTGGGAGGCCGCACTGCTGGCGGTACGACTGATCGGAGTCCCAGTGGCCGTCTTCGCGGTGGCCGGCTGGGGCATCGGTGCTGCGGTGCTGGCTGTGCACATCGCGACGTTCGGACTCTACTTCGGCGGTGCTTTCGCACCGAACCACAAGGGCATGCCGTTGGTCCCCAAAGACCTGAAAATCGACTTCCTGCGCCGCCAGGTGCTGATGAGCCGCAACATCTCCGGCGGCAAACTCGTGGACATCGGAATGGGCGGCTTGAACTATCAGATCGAACACCACTTGTTCCCCACGATGTCCTCACGGAACCTGGGCAAGGTCCAGCCGATGGTGCGCGAATTCTGCGCCGAAAAAGGCATCACCTACACCGAGACCACATTGCCCGAGTCGTACGGGATCGTGGTCCGCTACCTGAACCGGGTGGGGCTGGGCCAGCGGGATCCCTTCGATTGCCCGCTCACCGCACAGTTCCGCACCCGTTAGCCGGCTCCGGCTGCTTGGCCTTTGCCCCGAGGGGGCGTCCGCGAATCGTCGCGGACGCCCCCTTCGGGGTTTTCGTCGTCGACGGCCGGGGCGTTCCGGCCGGGTTGCCGTCTCGGCTGGTTGACAATCCATGATCAAAGTATAAAGATATTTAAATAATTAAATATCTTTATACTTTGATCATGGATTGAATTCAGGAGGCTCGGATGGCGAAATACGACGTCGGGATATTGGGAGCGGGTCGGATGGGTGCAGCGTTCGTCCGGCACTTCGCCGCGCAAGGGCTTGACGTGGCGGTATGGAACCGGAGCCCCGACAAGGCCGAAGCGCTTGTTTCGCCGAAGGTGACTGCGTTGTCGGCGGCCGATGAATTGCTGGACCAGGCTGATCTGGTGATCAACCTGGTCTCCGGTTATGAAAATCTCGAAAGGATCCTGCGCGGACGGCAAAGCCGATCCCCGATCGACCTGCTGAATTTGTCGACGGGAACTCCGGGCGAAGCACTTGCCATGCTTTCGGCTTTGCCGGAAGGCTCCCGTTATTTGGACGGCGCCAACCTGAATTTCCCGCAGGACATCGGCAGCGAGCGCGGTTTCATCGGGTTCGCCGGTTCGGCGCAGCTTTGGCACGAGCATCGGGAACTCTTCGCCTCGTTGAGCGGCGATACGGCTTATTTGTCGGACGATGCGTCGTCGGCCAACGTCCTGGACGCCGGTTATGTCGGGATCTTCGAGATTCCTAGCATCGTCGCCTTCCTCGAATCGGCAGACTACTTGGCCGGCAACGGCATCTCCGATGACGTGGTGCAAAAGTTGATCGACGTCCAGGCCCGGAACCTGGGCGGGGTCCTGCGAGAGGTCTTCGCCGAACGCAGTACAGGTGTTTCGCCAGGCTCCGCGGCGCTCGGCACGTATGGACTCGCTGCGCAGCTGTATCGGGAGACGGTCGGCAAGGCGGGGCATTTCCCGAAACAACTGGAAGCTGCCCGGACCGCCCTGGACGGAGCGATCGCTGCTGGGCTGGGCGAGTCGAGCATCGCGGCGCTAGTCGGCCGAACGGACTCTGTGCGGAACTGCTGAAGATCCCGGTGCCGGGCCGGTTCCGCCGACCGGTGCCGGTCGCGGAGGACGGCTCAGAGTGCGCCGATCGCGATATTGACCATCCGGCGCAGCGGTTCGGCGGCGCCCCAGAGCAACTGGTCGCCGACGGTGAACGCGCTGATATAACCGGGGCCCATTTCCAGCGTGCGGATCCGGCCCACCGGAATTTCCAGCGTGCCGGAAGTGGCTACCGGGGTGAGCGCTTTCATCGAGGCGTCTTTGGTATTGGGCACCACGGTGGCCCACTCATTGTCCGCGTCGAGGATCCGTTCGATCTCCGGGACTGAAAGGTCTTCGCGCAATTTGATGGTCAGCGCCTGGGAATGCGTCCGCATGGCGCCGATCCGGACACAGAGGCCGTCCATGATGATCCGGTCGGTGCCGCTGCGGCCCAGGATCTTATTGGTCTCCGCGCCGTTCTTCCACTCTTCTTTCGACTGGCCGTTGCCCAGATCGGCATCGATCCAAGGAATCAGCGAACCGGCCAAGGTCACGCCGAACTGGCTGGCATCGACGTTTTGCTGCGCGGCCAGGACGCCTCGGTCGATGGCCAAGATCGCCGACGCCGGATCGGCCAGGTCGGCAGCGACCGCACCGTGGATCGCACCGAATTGGCTGAGCAGCTCACGCATGTGTTTGGCCCCGCCACCGGAGGCGGCCTGGTACGTCATCGAGGTGGCCCACTCGACGAGTCCGTTGCGGAACAGGCCGCCCAGGCCCATCAGCATGCAGGAGACCGTGCAGTTGCCGCCGATGAAGTCTTTGACGCCGGAGGCCAGGCCGGCATCGATGACCGCCCGGTTGACCGGGTCGAGCACGATGATCGAATCATCGTTCATCCGGAGCGTGGAAGCGGCATCGATCCATAGTCCGTCCCAGCCGCGGGCACGCAGCTGCGGGTGTACCGCCGAGGTGTAGTCGCCGCCTTGGGCGGTGACGATGATCGGCAAGGCTTCGAGCGCATCGAGGTCGTAGGCGTCCTGGAGGATTCCGGCGTCTCCTTCCGCGAAAGAAGGCGCGGCACCGCCGTGGTTCGAGGTCGAAAAGAAAGTCGGTTCGATCCGGCTGAAATCGCCTTCCTGCTGCATCCGCTGCATCAGGACCGAACCCACCATGCCACGCCACCCGACGTAGCCAACACGTTGACTCATCCCTCAATGGTACGGGCGTTCCCCGGCCGTCGCGAAGCTCATGACGTGCGCTGCCGGAAGTTCAGCGGCGCCATCTGGTGAAGCGGTATCGCTCGCCCCGGGAGGATTCGTGCCAACCGGAGGCCGGGTCCATCCGGTCCATGGTCCAACTGGCATCCAAAGCCGGCGCGAAGGTGTCTCCGGTGGCCTCGGAATCGATGATCGTGACGACGGCGAGATCGGCCAGCTCCATGGCCTGTGCATAAACCTGCCCGCCGCCAATGATCCAGATCTGTTCGCTGCCGGGGGCGTTTCGCGCCAGTTCGATGGCCTTTTCGAGGGCGCGACCGTGTTTTCCGTCGGTGACCAGTACTGAACCATCGGGAAAACCTTTGGAATCGCGGGCTCCGGTCGCGGTCAGTACAAAGTTCGTTCTTCCTGGCAAGGGACGGAATTGTTCCGGAAAGGACTCCCAAGTGCGCCGGCCCATGATCACCGGATGCCCGGAGGTCAGTGTGCGGAAATGGACCATGTCCTCTGGGACGTTCCAGGGCATCGTGCCGCCCGAACCGATCACTCCGCTCGGCGTCTGCGCCCAGATCATGCCGATCGACGGCCGCGAACCGGAATCCATGCTACGCAGGCTCATACCGCGATCGGCGCTTTGATCGTCGGGTGGTGCTGGTAATCGAGCAGCTCGAAGTCTTCGAAGGCGTAGTCGAAAATCGACTCGGGTTTCCGGGTGATCCGCAGCTTCGGGTAGGCATAAGGCTCACGGCCCAGCTGCTCGTTGACCTGATCCAGATGGTCGTCGTAGATGTGCGTATCGCCGCCGGTCCAGATGAATTCGCCGGGCGCCAGACCGACCTGCTGCGCGACCATCAGGGTCAAGAGCGCATAGGAGGCG
>SXGT01922070.1_pt1 | contig 29615 bp, 30 predicted proteins | sample 3176221 | NCBI WGS metagenome assembly SXGT01 (sample SAMN11356862, study PRJNA531348) | freshwater metagenome | isolation source: freshwater sample F1-120 | place: China: Fuxian Lake, Yuxi | collected 2017-12-25 | reverse complement strand
GCGAGGGGAGCGCTTCGGGTGCCACGCCCTCAGCCTACCGCCACCAACCCGCCTCGGCTACCCCGCCACGGCCTCCGTGACGCGTTTGAGATACTCCGCCTGCCCCATCCCGACGGAGGCCCGCCCACCTGAACGCTTACACTCCAACAGTGTAGAAACTTACATCCTCGTTTCGCTTGTCGGCCTGAAAACTATCCCAAGTTTGGGTAAATACAACATAAAATGAGCGAGTCTCTTTATCCTTGAAATTGTTAAATGCAATTGTGTTGCTAGGAGACATATTGCAGCAATATGGAAGCTGCTTTCCTCCAACATACTGCTCGTCTTCTCCCATAATACTCGACTTTATGAAGAAATTTTCGCTCCCAAACGCTTCAAAGTTCAACGTGTCTCCCGAAGTGTTCTTTACTGAGAAGGCGACAGCCACCAGAAGCGGATAGCGCCAGTTCCCCTCGAATGCATAGGGAGCTTGTGCAGTCAGCTCCATGCCCTCACCAATCCACGTTTCACCAAATTTGAGTGCCGATCCTGGTGGCGTGACATAGATCGGGGTTGGAGTTGGCGGCATCAATGTTGGCGTTGGGGGTACGGGCGTTGATGTCGGAGGGATCGGTGTCGGGGAGGCGGACTCCATGATGGTCGTGGCGGTAGCCGGCGGGGCGGTAGCGGCCACGATCCGTTCGACGATCTTCTCTACCTCCACGGTGTGGACGACCTCACGAGTGACCTCGAAGGGCTGGAGTACTACCTGCGTGATCACTATTGGCGTCGGCGTGAACTCGACAGCCGGTGACGGTATGTCCGTGGCGCTCGGAGCACTGAGGCTGGCGCCCAGAGACACCGCGGGTGGTGCGCTCGTGCGGCCGAGACCCACGATGCCGATCAGCACTACCGCGACGACCAGACCGCCGATGATAGCCGCGGCAGCGATGAGGAGCAGGGCGCGCAACAGGCCGCCTCGCGAGCCGTGGCCGTTGATAGGTGGCTCGGGGACGCGTGGTTGGGGGAGCCTGATCGTCGGTGGCCGGGCGAGGGCTCGATCAGGTGCCTCGACGCGTGTGGTCCTCGTCGCCGGAACGAGTGCCCGATCGTCATCCTCGATGCGCGCGATCGCCGTTGGTGAGAGAGGAGCGTCCGGTACCGCGTCATCGTCCTCGTGCGACAACTCCTCGGGCCGCACATGCGGCAGGGCCAGGCAATACTTGCCCAGTTCGCGCTGGCGTGCGGCCTTGGCAAGGTCGTGGATGCCCAGCTTCCTGTGGATCTTGTTCACGTGCTGATAGACGCGCGACCGAGACAGAAAGAGGAGCGGGCCGATCTCGTCCCAGGAATGGCCGTAGCAGGCGAGTTGCAGGACCTGCATCTCTCGCTGCGTGAGCAGGCGAAGTTTGCGAATCCTTTCGGATAGATCGTCCACGCCGCCCCCTGTACCGTGCCCGCTGTACTGCAGTCCACTCCAAGACGTACGTCCACATCTTCTGGACGGGCCAGAGAGTGGACGCAAGACGACTTCTCTCTCCTGCACACCGCCCGCAGACTGGGGCCGCAGCCTGTGGTGGCGGGCGCCGAGCGCCGCCAAACATAGCACAGGCGGAGCGGACAGATGAACTCTCTTGGTCGCAGTCTTGTCGCCACCGCGACGCAGTCCCCGCCCCATTCGCTCGTCACTGTGCAGCAGCGCAGTGCGGACCTCGGGTTCCCACTGCGCATTCTGGGTCGCAGCGATGCCCCGATTCGCCCCCAGGTCGTGGGCCCGTGGTGGCTGGAGCACTGGACCCCCGAGACCGAGATGCCGATCCGCGCGCGCCAGCGACTGGATGCGCTGCTGGCGACCGGCTTCGTCCCGAAAGCGATCGTGGTCTTCCACGAGCTACCCCGACCAGACCTGGAGCCGTCGGTCTGGGCCCTGCGCCTGACGCGCGCGGGACGCTGGCTCGGGCAAGCCACCTCGATGCTGGCGATGGCGGCGGCGTCCTTTGCGCGCACCGCGGCCCCGGTGGTCGGACAGGTCTTGCTTGGACTGGCGGGCCTGCTGGTGATGGCGGTGGGCGGGTTGGCGCTGGTGCTGACCGCACTCGCCAGCGTCGATCCCTGCTTGGTGGTCGTCACCGAGGACGGCTACTGGATCGAGATCGATCGCTGGTACAGCTGAGCGGACGATCGGGTCACGCCGATGATCCATCTGGGCCTCTGGCTCACGAGCGTGTTGGTGCATCTGGCCATCACGGTGATCGCCGTGCTGGCGACGCTGGCGCGCCTGCTGCTGCTGGAGGCCCTGCGGATCTACCGCGCGCACAGTGACCAACGGGTTCTCTGGTGGCTGCTGGGCGCCCTCGGCGCCGCGTTCGCCCTCGCGCTGGCGCTGCGCAGTCCCCAACTCGCGCTGGCGGCGCTGGGCGGGTGGTGGCTCGCGATCGAGATCATCGATCTCGTCACCCCCGCGCGCAGCCCAGCTCCTTCTGCCCCAGGCCCGCTGCGGCGGCTCCTGGGTTGGCTGGGGGTGAGGTAGCATGCGTCTCTTTCTGCCGCGCGGCGGCAGCCGCGCCATGCGGGCGGTGCTGGTGCTGGCCTTGTTGCTGGGCGGCGTGGTGGCCTACCTGGCCTGTCTGGTCGCCATCCACCTCAGCGTCGTCATCCTGGAGCGCCTGGCGCCGCCACGAACCGTAGACCCGCGCGTTCAACGCCGGAGCGACGGCCTGCGGGTGGGGCTGTGTGTGGGGCTGAGCTGGGGGCTCGCCGTCGGCCTGCTGCTGCTGGCCCGCTTCGGGACCGCGCCGATCGTGCTGGCGCTGGCGCTGGTGATCGGTCTCGCACTGGGCGGCACGGTCGGCTGGCAGGTGGGGATCTGGCGGCGGGCCGCCTGGTGGGAACGGCAGCGCGCCACGCTCAATCTGGGTCACGAGCGCCGCGCGCCGTTCTTCGTGGCCCATCCCTATCTGATCGTCGGTCCGCAGCGGCTGAAGCACCTGGCGATCTGCGGGGCGACCGGCTCCGGCAAATCCACGCTGTTGCAGGGACTCATCGTCCGCGACATCGAACGGGGAGCGGGGCTGTGCGTCGTCGATCCAAAGGATGACCTGGTGGATCGGGTGCTGGCGCACGTCCCACCTGAGCGCGAGGACGACGTCATCCTGCTGGACGCGACCGATGTCGGGCGCCCGCTCGGGTTCAATCCGCTGGCCGGGGTGGACCCGCGGCGGCGCAGTCTGGCCGCCGCCGAGCTGCTGGCGGTGTTCCGGCGCTCGTTCGCCGACTCCTGGGGGTCGCGGATGGAGCACATCCTGTCCAACGTCCTGCTGGCGTTGCTGGAGGTACCGGATGCCACCCTGCTGGACGTGCCGCGCCTCCTGCTGGAGGAGAGCTTCCGTCGCGCGGTGCTGGCGCGGGTCAGCAACGTTGGGGTGCGCCACTTCTTTCTCGGCGAATACGAAACCCTGCTACGCAACCGGCCGGATGCCCTGCAGCCGATCCTGAACAAGGTCGGCCCCTGGTTGGCCTACCCAGAGCTGCGCGGGATCATCGGACAGCCGCGCAGCAGTTTCGACATCCGCCGGGTGATGGACGAGGGCAAGATCCTACTGGTGCGCATCCCCCAGGGGGCGCTTGGTGAGAACGTCTCCCAGCTGCTGGGGGCGCTGGTGGTGGCCAAGGTCCAGCTCGCGGCGCAGAGTCGGGTGGACCTGGCCCCGGAGCGGCGGCGAGCATTCACGTTGTACGTGGACGAGTTCCAGAATTTCGCCACCAGCTCCTTCTCGCGGATCCTGGCTGAGGCGCGCGGCTTCGGACTGGGACTGGTATGCGCCAATCAATACGAGGAGCAGCTCTCGCAGGAGCTGCGACTGGCGATTCGCCGCAACGTCGCCACCCTGGTGCAGTGCCACGGCGATGGCGGGCGTCACCATCTGGCGGTGACGCGCCTGCAGGACACGGGGCCGCAGAGTCCACCCGTGGTGCTTGTCCCACCGGCGCCTGTGCCTCCGGGAGACCCGCGGCGGGCCGCGCACGTCCGCGCCCGATCGAGGGCGCGCCACGGCCGCGCTCCACACCAGGCGAATCGGCAAGCCCCAGGCGCACCGCGTAGGGGCGCACCGCGTGGGGGCGCTGCCGGAACAGACGTTGACGAGGAGTAAAGCATGGCGGCGGCATGTGGCTACGGCAGCCACGGGCGGTAGCCACAGCTGGACACCGGCGGTGGACATCAGTCTAGTACCACATCTTGTGGTTGCGGCGATGCAGACACAACATCTTGTGGTCGTGCGTCGAGCCGAGCGGGTGAAGGAGTGAAGGAATGGCGACGCGAAATCGGGGGGATACAGAGTCTGTACGACTCTGTCGTGAGGATGGCAGGCGGGCGCCGCGGGCTGAGCCGATGGCGCTGACGGAGCGGGATCGAGCGATCGTACGCTGGGTATTCGCCAATCGACTGGCGACACGCGAGCAAGTCCAACGACTGTTCTTTGGGCCGGCGGCACGCTCGCGTTGTCAGCGCCGGCTGACGCTGCTGTACCGCAACCGCTATCTGGATCGGCTGCCGGGACGCGCGGTGAACGCGCCGGATGTGTACTACCTGTCGCGACGCAGCGTGCCGGGACTGGAGCTGTTGCGCGCGCTGGATCCTGACGCGGAGGTCACGCCGCGGCGGATCCGCGGTCCGCTGGTGCCGCACACGCTGGAGGTCGGCGATTGCCGCGCGGCGCTGGTGCAAGCCTGCGCGTCGGCTGGCTACTCTCTGACGACCTGGCAGGATGAGCGGGTCCTGGCGACCCGAATGAAAGACAGCGGGTTGCTGCCGGATGCGTACTTCCAGGTGGCCCGCCCGGCGGCGCAGGGAGCGACGCGGGCTGGATTCTTCCTGGAAGTGGAGCGAAGCGGGAAGGCGGCGTCGGCCCTGGCCCAGCGCCTGGGACGCTATGGCCGCTTCTATTACGGCGGCCAGTACGAAGAAGCGTTTGGGATGCGGGCGTTGCGGGTTCTGGTGCTGGTGGGCTCCGACTACGGGATCCATCCGCGGCGGCAGGTGGCCAGACTGGCAGCCCTCTCGGATGCGCAGGGGGTGACGATGTGCCGCTTCGCCCCGCTGGAGGAGTTCCTCGCGCAGGATCCGACGACGCTGCTGTCCGCGCCGATCTGGCGCCGTCCCGGAGAGGAGGCGGCCTGCGCGTTGTTCGAGGCGCGGCCTAACGAGTGAGCGCGCCGTTGGCGAGCAGGGACACCGGACAGCACGAACTGCAACACAACGGAAGCCGAAGCCATGCAACGTTGCAGCGAAAGACAAGCGGGCGCTCCTTGCCGTTGGCGAGGTGGGCATGCGCCTTGATCCTTTGCGAATGAGGAGCCGCGAGAGGGTGACTCGTTCGGAGTAGCAGTGGCAGCCAGGCGGACAACCGCGAGGAAGAGAGCGTGCCTGTCGTCGTATTGCGTGATTGTGAATGAAGTCCATACGAGATCTGTAGTAGAAACCGGATTAGATAGTAGATTGCCGACTTTCTTGTGAGACAGTATGCTCGCTCCTAATTACGGTAACAGGAGTGAGCGATGCGACGTTGGTGCGTGACTCTTGTAGCTGTCGCGGCATTGCTACTGAGCCCGTCCGCTTCGCCGGGATGGGCTGTTGCGCCATCCTGCGAGTTCAAGCTCGGCTTCAAGACGCTGCACGAACTCATACCCCAGATCGTCGGGGACTGTACCGAGGACGAGCACTTCGAACAGAACACCGGCAACGCGCTCCAGGCAACGACCCAGGGGCTGCTGGTATGGCGCGAAGCCGATAACTGGACCGCCTTCACCAATGGTTCCACCACCTGGATCAACGGGCCAGAAGGCCTCCAGTCTCGTCCCAACGCGGGGCATTTCGGTTGGGAGCGTGTGCCGTCTGGATTAGACGGCACGATTACCTTCGAGGCAGGCGAGCGAGTCGCGGGCTTCCGCATCGTGATCGACGGGTCGGCGTACAGTCAGTGCTACTTCCGCTCCGCGCCACAGCGCGGGGTCGTCACCGACGGTGTGGTGAACTTCGACGAGGCAGAGATCAACCCACCACCGCCGTGCTCGACGGGCGTGCCCGTGCGGCGGCCGTCGGGAACAGATGGCACGATCACCTTCGACAAAGGCGAGCCGGTTGCAGGCTTCCGCATCGTGATTGCTGGGCGAGAATATTCCCAGTGCTATTTTCGGACGGCGCCGGGGTCAGGTAGCGTTACCGATGGTGTAGTGAACTTCAACGAGAATGAAGTGGACCCACCGCCTCCCTGCTCAAGCTAACGGTCAGAATCTGACGGGGCTGCTGAAAGGAACCGGACCGGAAACACACTAGAAGCCCGGCAATGACCTCGAGAGTGCGTGAACGATGCCAAGAGACGCCCGACGCGCGAGAGGCCGATTACGACGGCCTCCTCCTGGCTCCGTAAGGCAACCGCGACGGGGTTGGCGATGGCGGCGCCGAGGACGCAGGGAATATCAGCAGGGTCTGGGCAGAGCCCAGTTCCTGTGCGCCAGGGCACGCCTCGTAGCGCAGCGGAGAGTGGTGCCCGCGCCAGGCGATCGGCTCCGAACAGAGGAAATAAGCAGGCGCTCCACGCCGCAGGCGGGGTGGGCCTGCGCCCCGAGAAGGATCCGAAAACGGTCGCCACGGTGGCGGTGGAGGTCTGGACGCCCGCGGGGAAATGCGCCGATCCAGGACCTGTGGCGGGATCCTCATGGGCATCGCTGGGGCCGGACCGGACGTGACGCACAGCACGACATCGTCGCCATACAGATGGGCACCGCGGAGAGACTCGGGCGCCAGCGCCGCAAAATAAGCCCTGCAGCGCCCGCAAGATGGACCAACGATGAAAGAGACGCGAACGGCGGAATACGCCGAAATTTGGCCCGCCTGGTGGCTCTGAAGGGCATCCCCTGACGTCGTCGACAAGCCGATGGTGCCACCATCCCGTGACCCCGCTCAGCCGCCGGAGGCCGCTCGCGCGCAGCCTGAGGGAGGAGGGTCAAGGGGGGAATCCCTCAGGCTGCCAGCTCGGCTCCCCCTGGAAGGGGGATCCAAGCACCCCCGCCCCCTGGCTGGACACAGGAAGTACTCACGGGGACAGAAGGTGTTCGGATACAAAAACTATTCGGGGCTCCATGGCGGGGGTGCTGGAGGGGGTAGCAGCCGACAAACAGAAGGAGGAACGACTGGCGTGCAGGCGGCTGCTACCCCCTCCGCCCGAGCTGGCTCCGCGCCACCGGCGCGGCTGCTCCCCCCTTGATCTGACCGCGGTGGCGCAGCCACCGCCTCCAATTCATCCTGCGGGGCTGAGGACCTTTGGTGTTCGGCGCAGATGTAGGAGTTCAGCCGCCTAGATCAACTCCTACATCGCTGTGGGGTCCAGAGCGTCGATCGAGGATGTCCTGTACTCGAACAGCGGCGGTACTCAACGCGTGTTCGCGCCGTCCTACTCGCCTGTCGCGAACACGTCTGCCGGTGGCAGAAAGGTGCCGTCGGAGGTTTGAGGGGGCACGACCCGAAAGGCTGGAATTCACGGCCGCGCTGTTCCCCGAGGCGGCTGATCGTCGCCCTCGTCGCCGTGGTCCTTCATGCCGAGCAGATCGCGCAGCACCGCGAAGTAGTACGGCATCTTGTTCTTGAGCGGGGCAACATCCGTGGCCAGCTTGCTGATATTCCCTCGATCCTTGGTGATCGAGCGGGCCTCGTACAGGCGAGCCACGAACGCATTTTCGTCCAGGCCGGAGGCGGCGTACAAGCGCATCGCCTGGGTGATGTTGGACTTGAGGTGCTCGTAGTCGTGTAGCTCGGAGCTCCAGTCGGTCATCAGCTGGGTGATGTAGGGCGTGGGCTTGGGAGGTCGACCGCGGGAGGTGGGAGACGGTCGCCGGGCGAGGATCTCCCCGATCGGAGCCAGACCATTGGTGGAAGGGGTTCGCTCAGCAGGACGGCGATCGGGTTGGCGCTCTGGCTGCGCATAAACATCCCCGTCCTGGTTCCCCCCCTGCACCCCCTCTCCTTTCGATGTTCTATAAGACGAAGGTCTACTATTCGAACCACTGTTTATGTGTAGTACTGTTTGTTGTACTACTGTTTGTTGTGGGTACTCTCTCGGTACTACGGGTAGTGCTTTTCCGGTACCAGGGTAGTACTCTTCCGGTACCACCCCCTGCTCTGCTGCGTCCGATTTAAATCGGAGCCGATAAATTGTCGTCTGGTTCTCCCCCCGCTCGTCCCAGCCTTTATCCGATTCGACGATCCCCTTGGTCTCCAGGCCCTTAAGCGCTCGGCTCAGGTTCGTCCGATTGCGGATTCCGCAGCCCTGGTCGAGTACTTTCCCCTCCCGGGTGGTGATCCCGCGCAGGAACTGATTGAAAGAGATCGCATCGTGCTCCTTCTTGAAGCCAAAGGTTCGGCGCACGATGTACAGCAGAGCCCGGATCTCCGCCTCGCCGAGCCAGACAAGGAGCTGGTCGAAGATGACGTCAGGGACCGGAGTGGTATTCGGGCTATCGAACCCCGCGAAGTAGAAGCCATCGCGAGCCGTTCCTGATTCTTGCATGCTTGCTTTCTTGCTTTCTTGCATGCTTATCGTACTCCTCCCCGCTGACGCTTGCGGCGTGAGGCGAACTGGCCCAGCAAGCTGGCCGCGCCGCGGCGGTGATAGTCCAGCAGCACCACGTCCAAGCCGAGTCGGACAATGTCCTGTTTGCTCAGCTTGGCGTCGTACCGTTTGACGATCTCGTAGTGGGTGTCGGTGAGCTGCGCGAGTTCGCGCTCGGTGTAGCGGAAGGCGTTCGTGATCGCCGCCTGCTCGGATATCCCCACCCAGAGCTCTTTGAGGAGATCGCCCCCCAGAAGTGTCTGTAGATCATCCTCGACGCCGTCCCGTCGCATTTCTTCTTGCACGCTTGCTTGCTTGCTTGCAAGAATGCTTTCATCCTTGCTTGCTCGCATGCGTGCTTGCTTGCTTCTCGAGGGGATCCCTGGCACCGCAGAGGCCTGGTCCGTTTCCTCGGCAGGGGAGGGGCTGACCGGCAGTGGTGAAGAAGGATCTAGTGAAGAAGGTTCTGATGATGATGCGGCGGTGGGCTCGAGAGCATCCTCGGAAGTCGGCTCAGCAGAGAGATCACCATCAGGGAGGTCGCCACCGAAGAAGATCTCGGCACCACGGCCTTTCAAGGACACGCGCTTAGCCACGGTCCACCTCCTGGGCGAGCTTCTCGAACGCCTGGGCGATCTCGTGGTGCGGTGCATAGTCGAAGATCGACAGGCCCGCAGCAGGCGACTCCTTCAGACGAACGCTGTCCTTGATGACCACGTCAAAGACCTGGCCGGGGAAGTTGGAGCGCAGCTCGCTGAGGATTTCGTTGGCGTTGATCGTGCGCCCGTCAAACATGGTCGGCAGGATCCCCGAGACCTGGAGATCGCGATTCAAGCGGCTCTGAATCCTGGTGAGCGTCTTCAGCAACAGCGCCAGCCCACGGGTGGCCAGAAACTCGCACTGTAGCGGGACAATCACACGGTCAGCGGCTGCCAGTGCGTTCACGGTGAGCAGCCCCAGGCTCGGGGGGCAGTCAATGAGGATGTGGTCGTAGCGGGGACGCAGCTTCACCAGCACGTCCTTGAGCACCAGCTCGCGCAACGTCATGTTGACCAGCTCGATCTCCGCCGCGGCCAGGTCAATGGTCGCCGGCAGCACATCGACGCCCGAGGTCGTTGTACGGATGATTGGCACTGGGTCAACCGTGTCGTCCAGCAGCGCCTGGTAGATGCTGACGGTCAGATGGGCGAGCGAGATCCCGGCACTTGCCGAAAGCGCCGCTTGCGGATCCAGATCGACCAGGAGCACGCGCCGACCACGGCGGTGCAGGGCCACGCCCAGGTTGAAGGTGGTCGTGGTCTTGCCAACCCCGCCTTTCTGATTCACGATCGCGGTGACGACAGCAGACCCAGGCTTCGCCGAGGCGGCCGACGGAGGCCGCAGGATGCTGGTGATGCTGCTTTCCGGAATGCGATAGTCGCGGCCAATCCGGGCGCCCTTGAGCTTGCCGGAGCGCAGGTAGCGCAACACCGTCTTGGTGTCCACGCCGAGCCGCTCAGCGACTTGCTTCGTGCTGAACAGCGGTTCGGTCCTGGTCGGTGGATAGTTTTCCATTGAATGTCCTGGTATATCCTCGAATAACGCGCGAAAGAGGTCAATTCGGGACAACTTTGCTCAGTGAAACAAAAACGCGATGGGTTGTCAAGATGGCAAATACGGATCCGAAGCTAGAAAAGCGGGTCCCGAAAAATGTGTCGCTGGGGTCTCCGGCCCTGCTCCACCACCTGGATCCGCCGCCCCAATAAGAACAGCAGGACATCGGCTGGTAGGGTCGTCGGCTCGCCGGCGGCGAGGATCAATCGCAGCTGGTGATCCACCATCTCGGGCGGCTGCTCGCCCAGCACCGCGGCATGCCAGGCGTCCGTCAGATAGAAGCGATAGGCGGACAGATTGCAGTCGGGGCCGAAGATCGTCTCCTGTAAGCGCGTATAGGCCCGCTGCGAGGGAGGCTCCGTCGTGAAGCGGGCGGCGAGCACATACAGCGCATCGGCGGCGGTGTCTAGGGATTCAGGGTTGGACATCGCTCCTTTCCGCCGTGGCACCATCGAGCATGACGGCTTCGACCTCGGCGATCAGCAGGGAGCTGAGACTCTGTACCCGGGCGAGGACCGCTTTCAGGGTGCTGGACTCGCGACTCCAGTTCGCCACGTACGGGAATGAGCGCTCGCCGGTGTCCACCCCGAAGCGAGCACAGACGACGTAGGCAACGGATTCAGCCAGGGTTTCTTCCTGCGGGGAGCTGACGGTCGCTCCGCCGAAGTGGTGGGCCAGCTCATGTGCCAGCGTCTTGGTCATCTGCAGAGGGGATGCATCGCGCAGCACGATGCGATGAGCCAGCGGCGCGTAGAGACCCATCGTGGACCCGCCGAGACCGTGGGTGGCACGCTCGATCGTCAGGCTCTCCCGCAGAGCGACCGCCTCCAGGTGGCCGTACAGCTCCGCTCCGTGCTCGCCAACCAGGACAGGCACCTCCACCTCGGGTAGGGGAGCGCCCTCGGTCTGGGAAATATCAAAGACAGCGCCGGTTTTGAAGGCCAGGCGGCGGTCAGGTTTCTCCAGGGCGTCATCGGGTGAGGCCTCCTGCTGCACCTCGGTCTCGCGATCGCGTAGCCAGAGCGGAACCAGGATGCGGATCCCCTTCTCACCGCGGCGCACGGAGCGCCCCAGCGCCTTCCAGGTGGCGAAGCCCGCCACCCGGGTGGCATCGGGACGCTGGGATGTGATCAGTAAGACGTTGCCCCAGGAGTAGCGATGGAAGCGAGCCTGAGCATCGAGATAGCGGCGGAAGGTGTCGCTGTCGTGGATAGCGGAAACAGCCTGCTCGAGGCGGTCAAGCGAGGCGCGCAACGGCGAAGGTACAGTATCTGGTACGGAATGCTCACGAAGAAGCGGTGCTGTATATCCTCCTCCTTCAATAAATGACATATAGATGATATGATAACACGATATTTCAAGAGAGTATATAAGAAAGATAGAGAACGAAATGAATCGATATAATGCGAAACAGAATGATGTCGTCTCTGCCAGGATCACGGCGCTGATCCTCGGTTCGCCGCGGCTGCGCCAGCAGCTCTTGCCCGAGGGGCCGCTTATAAGCCCGTATGAGATCCTGGACTATCGCTCCATCCTGGTCCTGAAGGACCAAAAGGGGGCTGAGGCCGTCTTCCAGCGGACGCAGCGAGTCAGATTCCTGCAGGATGGAGTGGAGGCGATCCTGGACAGTTTTTGGGGCGATGGCGTGCTCCTGACGGCCTACCGCCACAGCGCCGGCGCTATCGCTGACTCGTTCAAAGACGAGGGGCGCCGCCACCTGGTGATCGCACTGCCGCGCCGGATGCGCCGCGGCGAGGTGCTGACGTTCACGGTCAGCCGAACAGTGATGGAGGGATTCACTGGACGCCATCAGCTGCTGGAGACAGTCATCGACCACCCACTCGGGCGGCTGGACATCGCCATACGTGCCCCGCAGACGCGCCGATTCGAGCAGGTCGAGATGCAGGTGGGTACCGGGCCGAAGGCGATCTTCGTCGCGTCCGCGCCACCCGGGGGCACCCTGGCGCGGATCTACATCCCGAGAGCACGTTCGCACACCCGCTACGCGCTCCGCTGGCGCTGGTAACAGCGAAAGGCGGCGAGCTGGCCAGGCCCACCGCCACGCATGACTGGGCTAACCGCGCTCAGCCGCCCTGGCCACCGTCCCGCATCACCGCACCTCCATACGCCTAGACTTCACCGCCGATCGGCCTCTCTACTCTAGTCGATATCAGCCTGAGTATCAACCGCGCTTATACTTGTGCGGATCCCTGCTCCGCAATTCGGGATTCGCGATGTAGGAAGCTACGGCCCTCGGGGTCGTCACCCAGCTCTTGCCCACCTTGGTGGCCCGCAGGACGCCGCGCCGGGCCAGAAGGCGGAGCTGAGTGGTGCTGAGTCCAAAGAGAGCCGCAGCCTCGCTGAGCGAGATCAATCGCTCGTCGTCCAACGGCCCGCCTACGCCTGCGAGCAGGCGGGATCACTATAGAGAAAGGACATATAGAGAGTCAGAAAACCCTCTGGACTAGACAGCGGCGCCCGCGGCCGAATCCGGGGACTGGGCAGGATCGGCCATGTGGCCCAGGTACAGAAGGAGGTTTGGCATTGGTACCTAATTATGTGCTCGCGTTTGTCGAGTCCGGCGAGCCGATCCGTGAATTCGTCACCAAGTTCGGCGGGCAGCCAGTGTGGCGAGAACGACCCGCTTGGCCGCTGAGCCGCCAGACCGGGCGGCAGATGCAATTCGTCTGCCAGGTGGCGCCCGCCGTGGGCCTCGCCCTGCCGGTGGGGTCGATGGCGTACCTATTCATGTCCGACATCCCTGACGATTGGGAGTTGCGAATGCCGAGCACTTGGGATCCGGACGCGGGTGAGAACGCGGTGATCGTCCAGCCAGGCGAACCGCCCGCAGTAGAGACCGTCGAACAGGCCAACGGCCCTAGCCTGTTCCGCTACGTGACGGTACCCAACCAGCGCCTGATGACCCCGGTGCCATGCGAGTATCGGGTGATGCTTGAGTCCGGCGAAGACCCTGATTGGGTCGACCGCGAGCAGGAGGAAGAAACGTTCGAGTTCTCCAACAAGTTGGGAGGCACACCTCAGTTCCTACAGGGCCCCGAGCTCCCCTATGGCCCCGAAGGGCCACTGCTCCTCCAGTTAGACGGAACGAACATACCGTTCTACATCAATCTCGGCACCGGCGGCGTCGCCTACCTCTTCCTGGCTCCCCACGGCCGTGCCGGCAAGTTCCTCTGGCAAGACAGCTAGTTTAAGCCAAGTCGCCCATCTCGGACATAGGAGGGTTGTACGGGGCTGCAGCCGCAGGAGCGAGTTGCGTGATCCGAACGAAATAACTGCTCTCTGCGCCAGCAGGGAACTCGCGCGTCTCGCTCGGCCGGGTCTGACCCTCACTGCGAAGAAGTGAACCGATGTAGCCAAAGCGCACTTCACATCTCGCCAACGGCTAACATCCTCGGATGGCTTCTATGGTCCAACGACGATTCTGACTTTCGTACCGTTTGGCAGTTTGCTGGTTTGACTCCCTATTACACTTCCCGCTCCTTGATTGTCATGACTGTCGATGTATCGAACGCTCGCACCTGCGCCTCCCTCTGCGAACATTTTGGGAGGGTACTCATCCCGCTGAGAGTCACTCCTGGGTGGGAGTCCTGAAGCTCGCATGGCCGCTCTGCCTCGCGCGCCGCTCCCTGTTCTTTCAATCGTTAGCACCGACGGTTGACCTGCAGCCTGGGCATCTTCAATGTGATCTGCCGCCTCCGGATAACTGCTGCGGCTTACCACAATTACTACAGGCTCCGGTTCGGAACCTTCGGTAGAATTGCTTGCCCCAGATACATCGACTTCGTATGCTTCTACTTCCTCGCAATCGTCACAGGTATCCATGTCTGGGCCGATTTCAACTGCATCAATAGGATCTTCGCAGGGATCTTTATCAAGTTCTTCGCACTCAAGACCAGTTGGATCCGTTTGCGAGGTCGGGTTGTTGTTCGCGTACACAAAGTGATTGCCGCCCGAGCGTGCAGGGTCCCGCTGCAAGAAGCGGCCGACGGCAGGGTCGTAGTCGCGGTAGCCCATCAGGTTGAGACCCGTGTCCAGATCCTTCTTGCGCGCCTTGAACCCGAACGGATCGATGTTCTCCCCCTTGCGCGCGATCTCCACCCCGTACTCGTCGTACTGGTAGACCTCCACCACCTCCCCATCGTCATCCGACTTCGCCCGCGCCGAGCCCAGCGCATCGCGATGCTGCACCACCCGCCGATTGTTCGAGGGGATGTGCGTGTAGGCCAACCCGTCCGCCCCATACACGAACTTCGTGTCATCCGACATCAGTAGCGGCGCGGTCGGCCCCAGGCCGTCGTAGATCTCCAGCGGCGGCTCGTCGTTACAGCACCAGCTCTGGACCCGCTGCCCATCGCCATCGTAGCGATAGTGCACGTGCTTGGAGGCCAGCGTGATGCCCTCCACCAACCGATTGGCCTGGTCGTACTCGAACGTCGCCGCCCCCTTGGCGGTCACGTTGCCGTTGGCATCGGTGGTGTAGCTGGTGGCGCCCACCGTCAAGACGCGATCCGCCTTATCGAACGTGCTGTTCGTGGTGACGCTGTTGCGGACCATGCTGACGCGATTGCCCACCGCGTCGAACGCGTAGGTCGTGTCCCGCACCGTGCCCGGCGCATCCACCTCCGTCAAACGATCCAGCTTGTCGTAGGTGTACTCGATCGTCTCCAGGCGGCTGGACTCCACCAGCTCCAGCACCGCGTCATCGACGTAGAAGCCCTGGCTACTGGACCAGCCCGTGACCGTCAGCGACATGTCCAGCGACGAGCGATCGACCTGCAATACCGTGTGCTGGACCGTGACATGCTGCCAACTGGAGGTCAACGTCACCGACGCCTGGCTGGACTGATCCGCGGTCGCGCCGCCCTGCTCGTTGATCCTGAGCGTCAGCGTCTTGCCCTCGCCCCCGTTGTAGCCCTTCACCCAGGCCGAGGCGGCATACACCCGATCCTTCTGCGGCTGCTGCACCGAGTTGGGACTATCGTCGATGCCCCCCGAGGAGCCGCCTCCACTGACGCGATGCGCTCGCCCCGCGTAGGCGCCCGAGTGCCCGCCCGCGATCTGTTCCAGATCGGAGTTCGGAGTCGCCCAGTTGCTCACCCCATCCTCGAAGCCCGGGTTGACCAGCAGGTTGGCGTCCTGTGGCGTCTCGTCCGACGCTTCGGCCGAATAGCGCGAGTGGCCTGCCGAATGCAGCGCTCGCACCCGATAGGTGTATTCAGTGGTCTCCGACAAGCCCGTGTCGGTGTACGTCTCCGTGTTGGCCGCCAGACTGCTGGTCAGCGTAATCCAGGCGGCGTTGTCCTCGCTCTTGCGCTGCACCTCATAGCCCGACTCGCCCGACGCGGCGTCGTTCCATTCCAGCTCCATGCCGAGATCGGCGGTGGCGGTTGCCACCAGGGAGGTTGGCTGGGCTGGCGGGGGCGCGGAGCGCTCAATGATGCTGATGTCGTCTACCCAGAAGCCGTCGCCACTGCCCCAGCTCGGCACGTGCAGCGAGATCTCCAGCTTCGAGCGATCCGACTCCTGGATCGTGCGGTTGACGCTGATCTGCTGCCAGCTCGTGCTGAGCGCGATCGAGGACGAGTCGCTCTCATTGGCAACGGCGCCGCCCTTCTCCGTGAGCGACAGCGTGATCGTCTTGCCTGCGCTGGCGGCATAGCCCTTCACCCAGACCGAGCCCGAGTAGACCGTGTTCTGCGCCGGGTTACTCACCGTATCCGGATTGTCGGTGAGCGTTCCAGTGCTGCCACCACTGCGCTGCACCTTCCCGCCGGCGCTGCCGGAGTGCGCGTTGCCGGTATCGCGCGACAGGCTGGCGTTGGTCACCGACCAGTTGTTGGTGTTGGATTCAAAGCCTGGATTCGCGACCAGGTTGCCCGAGTCAGCCAGCGGAACCGCGCGCACGTCCGCGAGCGGGGCGTCTAGCGCCATCTCCCCACGGCCCACGGCAGCCATCCCCTGCCCCTGCTCGCCTGGAGCCGCAGCAAGCATAGCGACGCCAGGCGAGCCGAACCCGTCCGCGCCTGACGGCGCCGCGACCGCCAGCGTGCGAACGCTCTCGATCGGATCGGGCTGCGAGGCGAGCGCGGGGATGCCGCCAGGCCCCTGCGCGGTCAGCAGCGGCAACGGCACTCCGATGATCGGCAGCACGTCGTCCACCGCGGTGCGGTTGCCCACCCTGTCCAGTGTCAGCGTGTGGCGGCTGATCGTGGCGGCCCCGAGCTTATGCCAGATCTCGGTCATGCGCCCCGTGTCGTCATAGGCGTACTCGGTGGTCGTGCCGTTGACATGGTGCACTTCCAGCAGGCGCCCATCAGCGCGGTACTCGTAGGAGGTGACTTTGTCGTCCCAATCGCTGACCGTCACCATCCGCCCGGCCGTGTCGAACGTGTACGTCACCTCGTCGTCGTCGGGATAGATCATCCGATCGCGGTGGCCGTCCAGATCGTAGCGGTAGCGCACCCGCGGGTCGTTGTCCCCGTCCTCGGTCTCGATCTGCAGCACGCGGTTCAACTCGTCATACAGGTAGTCGACCCGCAGCGCTCCGTCCATGACGGTGCGGTTGCCGTTGGCGTCGTAACGGTACTCGACGTCGTCGGTCTCCGCGTCCGAATAGTCGATCTCCAGCAGGCGGTTCAACCGATCATACGTAAACGTCGTCGTCTGACTCTTCGCATCCTCCACCGTCAACGTGTTGCCGTTCAGGTCGTAGGTGTACTCGGTCACCAGCGTCGGGGTAGTGGTCGGCCAACTCGGGTAGAGCGTCTCGGAGCGCAGCCGCCCCAGCCCATCGGAGGCGTAGTCGGTGGCGCGCTCGTCCGCCTCGTTGTCGGCGCGAATCTCACGCACGCGATGCCCCGCGTCGTCGTACTCGTAACGGGTGACGATCGGGTCGGCATCGTTGTCGGGATCGTCTTCGGTGGCGCTCTGGAACACCGCCTCCAGCATCTCCCGCTCGTCGAACTCGAAGCGGGTGATGACCCCCTCCGCGTTGGTCGTTGCCACGACGTGGCCCACCGCGTCGTACTCGTGCTCGGTCACCAGCTGGCCCACGCCCGTCTCTGGCTCGGGCGCGCGGCTCTCCAGCAGGCGATTCTCCAGGTCGTACTCGTACTCCCAGACCTCGCCGTTGGCGTCGGTCATGTTGATCTGGCGCCCGATCTCATCGTAGTCGTAGCTGGTGGTGGCGGCGGGCGTGGTGACGCTCGCCAACAACCCATCGCGATTGTTCGCGTCGCTGGCCGCGTAATACGAATAGCTGGTGGCGTAATCGTAGTTCGGGCTGCCGCCCGTGTTGCCCCGCGGCGGGATCGCCTTGCTCAGTTGGCCTGGAAAGTTGCTGTCGTACTCGAACTTGGTGATCGCCGACTTCGCCCCCAGGTCGGGATCTGTGTAGTGGACAGTGGTGGAGAGCAGAAACACCTTCGTGCCATCGTAGGTGTGATCGGTGGCGAAGTCGCTGTCGATGCTGCTGCTGAGATTCGTGGAGCAGGACGTGCTGGTGGTGGTGGTGACCCCTCGCGGGCTCACCGACTGGGTCAGGTTGTTCGTGTTGTCGTAGGTGCTCAGGCTGACCACCTTGTTGTCGCCCGATTCCGGCGCGGGCGCGATCACGCGGGTCAGGTTCCCGCGACTGCCCGCCGATGAGCCCGCCAGGTTCACGTCGAAGCAGAACAGCGTCTGGAAGCCGCGCGGATCGGTCACCGAATCGCGGAACCCGTTGCCGTTGTAGGTGAAGCTCGTCGTCGCGTCCTCACCGCCACCCGAGACGGGCTTCGTCACCCGGCTGGTGAGCTGGCCCGAGGTGTTGTGGGTGTCCACGAACTGCGGATCGAAGCCAGGCTGGTAGGACGTGGGCGGGAAGGTAACCGTGGTCGTTTTGGTGCCGTCGCCGTTGGTCACGTAGCTATAGATGACCTGCTCCCCGCTGGTCAGGCCGCGGGCATCCTTCTGGGTCGCCACGCGATTGCTGCCGTCATACGTCATCGTCAACACCACGTTGGCGTTGGCGTTGGTGATCGAGGTCAGGCGGCTGCTGGTGCCGCTGTAGGCGTACTCGGTGATCTCCCCCTCGCGATCGGTCACCTTCCAGAGCCGCTTGGGGGTGTTGCTGTCGTACGTGAACGTCACCGTGTTGGGCGTGTCGGCCCAATCGGTAATCGAGGTCAGCTTGCCCGAGGTCGGATCGTAGGCGAGCGTCAGACTGCCGCGCCCATCGGGGCTGCTCACTGAAACCAGCTTGCCGCTGGAATAGGTCATCGTCGAGGTGTTGCCAAAGCGATCGGTCAGCGCGGTCAGCTTGCCATCCGCGTCGAAGGTAGCGGTCGATTGGTCGGGATTGGTCACGGTGTACACGCCCGTCCCCACGTTCTGACTCAGGACGCTGACCACGCCCGAAGGCGAGCTGAACGCGCCTCCACCTAGCGAGGTGTACACGTCGCGACGGCCATCCGCGCCGACCACGGCCAGTTGCCCACCGCCGTTCTGCACGATGCGCATGTTGTAGGTGTGTGTCCAGCCTGGCCCCAGCGGACCATCCACCGTGTCCAGCGAGTTGTAGGTGCGGGCAAAGGCGATGCTGGGGCCACGGCCTCCGAGCACCATGTCGCCCGCCGCGATACGGAACAGCCCGCTGTAGGTGTCCACCCCGCCCGTGGCGCCACGCGAGGGCAAGCCCGCCTTCTCCAGCGCGGCGTCCCACGACTCGGTGGACAGCGCCAGGAACGGCCGCATCAGAATCTTGCCGAATACGTCCAGCACCTGGGCCAGGGATGGCAGGGAGGGACCAGAACCGATCGCGCCAGCGCCCGCGCCGCTGGCGGCGACCGCGACGGGCGGGAGCGGAGACAGCGAGGCGACCATTACGCTGGCGATCAGCGCGATGCTGAGCAGGCGGGCGCGGTGGGTCATGCGCATCGTCTCACCTGGCGGAGCCCGTCACGGCGGGCCGACTCGAGCTTCGGGCAGTCACGGACACACGCGACCTGGCGAGCGTGGCATCGATTCGTCGGCGGCTAGCGATTCGCGGGGCGCAACGCCCCCGCGGCGAAGGCAACGTCCGAACAGGGCACCGTCAGCGGCTCATCGGTCCCGCCAGTGGCGCAGTAGCTGAAGATGGAGAGCTTCACGTCCCAGGCGTTGGTGAGCACCAGCCAGGCGCCGCTAAAGCTCGCCTGGCCGTTGGCGTCAGTGCGGAAGTGGCCACCATCGCCGCGGGCCAGCCAGGCGCCGTCGTTGGAGCACTCGACCACCTCCACCAGATAGTCGGTGTTCGGCTCACCGCCCTCCAGCTCGATCGCGAACTGCACCGTGCGCTCGTCGGCGTCGAACGCGATCTGCACCTCGCCAGCGGAATCGCCCTCGACGCTGGCCTGGCAGTTGCCGGGATCGGCACGAGCGTCGATCTGGCGTAGCAGTCCAGCGGTGGGCTGCGTTGCCGAGGTGGGAGAAGCAGGTGGCACGGTACTCGTGGCCACAGTGGTCGGGGTGGCCGCGGGCTCCTCGGTCGTCGTGGCCGACGGCTCAAGGGTGGGCTCAGCCTCCTCCGTGGGGGAAACCGTCGATTCAGGCTCGGTGGCCGTGGGGCTGGCCGCCGCCTCGCTGGTCTCCGCCGCCTCAGGCGTTTCGACCGCGGTCGCTTCGGGCTCTTCGGTCGGCTCGGCCGTAGGTTCGCTGGTTACGTCGGCTGCCGCCAGTAAGACGACTTCTGGTGGTCCCGCGAAGCCTTGTGCTGCAACGAACGCAGCGGTAACCAACGAGACCGCTACCGCGAGGGCGAGCGGCCGAGTCAAGATCTTGTACACAGTGATCTCCCGGATGCGATGCCGACTCTACGACGGGGACCTCGCGCGGAGAGCATGCGGGAGGGCGAAGCGGAAAGCTATGGGGGATTCCCCCCATGTTTGGCACGAATCGCGAATTCACATGGACGCGGCCCCGAGAGACGGAGCGAATCTAGAAGCTCGAAGCGGATAAGAGGAAGGGTGCCCAGTCGAAGATCGTGCTGGCGAGTGCCAGTGCTCCCAATGGAACAACTCGAGTATCCGTCGAGTATCTGTCGAGTTGCTCGAATGCCACTCTCAAGTCGTGCCGGCCGCGAGTTCCCGACTTTCGTAGGAGTTGCTTCACGTGTTTCTCGACGGTTCCTTCGCTAATGGAAAGCTGCTCGGAGATCTCACGGTTGCGACGCCCTAGGCTCACAAGGCGCAGAATTTGATGTTCGCGGCGCGTGAGTCTCGGCAACCATCCATCCGTGACGTTCGTATCGCTCGCCAGTTGGCGCTGGGATGGACTGCCGGCGATTTTGGAGGCGGCATCGATGAGATCGCGTTCTGACGAGAGCAGGGGAAGACACCCGCGTACCCCGAGTTGGGCCAGCCGGCGACGTTGAGTGACCGCCTGATCGCGGACTCCTACGGCTATCAGCAGAATGTGAGGGAACTCTGCATGAATCTGGCCAGCAAGCCTGACGATTGGACGCAGAGGCCCGTGTGCGACGAGCACTACCAGGGTTGGATCGTACCTGACTACCACACCAAACGCTGATAGGATTGCGTGTGGCGGATCCAGAAGTTCGAATGCGTCGTGCTCTGCGAGTACCGAGCAGATGCCGCGTCGGGTCCAGGGCGACTCGTCAACGACGAGAACGCGAATCGGATCGCGCGAGTGCGCACCGCCAGCTCCGTTCAAAGGTCTCTCCTTGAACGTTCTTGGCTGTGCCAAGCGAGCCGCCTGCCTGCAGATCCCCAGCACACTCTTCGTTTACGGTCGGACTGATTTTCCGATCAACGGTGGAATTGTGAACGAAACCGGCATGATTTGACAATGACTTCAGGCTTTGCGCAGTCAGATTGAAGGCGGTCAAGGTGGGAAGGGAGATGAACAGCGTGGAATATTGACGACTGAGGTGGTGGTACGACGCTCTGTCACGCTTATCTATTCGTCTAGCCGATGGGTCAGCACCGTCTGCCTGGCGGCCGCGGCTGGACTGATATAGCCCGCATCCCGTACTCGATCCACCAGCAGCCAGTGGGTCGGCGCCTCTTCAGAGTTGCCCAGGTTGATCCCATACTCTCAGAGTCACGCGCGAACGAGGGCTGACCAGCTAACTCCCGGTAGATGGAGTAGCTGCCGCCGACCGGACAGTGGATCCCGAGGTGAACACCACCTCATCCCCCAGCGGCGCCGGAGTCTAGAGTTTCGCCAACAGGCCGAGGAAACCATCGACGACCTTGTCAGGCGATTCGTAGCACTCAGTGGCGTCGTAGTGCTGGATGACCCGGATGCCGTGGTCGTGGAACAAGCGGTCGCGCTGATGATCGATCACTGTCCTGCTGGGTGGGTGGAATGGCTCCCCGTCGACTTCGAGGATGCCCCACTTGCCCTGAGAGCAAACGAGGAAGTCCGGCTCGCGATTGCCCCGGCCGGCAGGCGTGTTGAGGCGCCCCTTGCACAAGGGGAAGAAGAGCACCCCTCGTTGATCCAGCACCTTGGCGATACGAATCTCGGATGCCGAGCGAAAGGCGAGGTTTTCCCACACCCGCAGCCGGAGGCTGCGATCCGCCAGGGCCTGATTGGTGACATTCCGGCCTCGGGCGATCTCCAGTAGCTCTTGCCGCCAGTCAGCGTCGATCGCGATGAGCTCGGCTTGCGGTGTCAAGTGTTTGATGTAGGTGTCGGGCGGAAGGACTGCTCTGAGAGCTCGGCGGATCGCGTCACCCTGCTCAGATCTGTCATCCGTAAACAGGTCGTACGCCGCGCGAGGACCTGTGATCGTGATGTGGAGGGCGAAGTGCGTCTCGTCGCCAACGTACCAGGTATCTCCGGATTCCCAGATGGCAATGGAGCACGACAGGAGAATGCTTGCGAGGTCCTCCTCGCCGCCTTCGATGAGAAACCTGGCCGCACTCGCCAGTACGCGGTCCGGATCCGGGAGGTCCACCATCGTCGTTCGCCTCCAGCCTTGGTTCGTGGGAGTATGCCTCTCAGGGCGATCCCGAGCGACGTGACGGAGAGATCTCTTTCCCGAAGGCACGCTCCGAGAGTCGCTGATAGCCCTGGGCGCGCAGGAACTCCTGCCAGCGATCGAGCTCGTACAGATCCTCCCACGACGGAGTAGCGATCCGCTCCAATCCAGGAAGCTGCTCTGTGATCAGCCGCTCCAATCCCGCCCAGACCACGGTCAGGTTGGGGTCGCCCTCGGGATCCTGTGCACGACACCACTCCTCCAGGTAACACTCCCACAGTACGGCCACTCGATCGATTGGATAGCCCCAGACCTGCGCCTGACCCAGTTTCCAGTGGCGCATCCCTTCCCACTCGGAGTCGACTACGCGGCCGATCCCGGCCCGCGACAGTGGCGGTGGCTGGAGGGCAACGGTCAGGGTGAAATCGGGGACGAGAATATAAGATTGAGCCTGGATGTAGAGCCGCTGGCCAGTCCTCTGGCGTAGCGGGAGCAGCTCCTCGTGGGCGCGATAGGGTTCGAGGGCGGTGTGGATCCGCGCGCGGATGGTGTACACCTCGCCCTGGATCAGGCCGTCCCCCAGCTCGCGGTCCAGGTTCCAGTACGAATCCTGGGCCCGTTCAGCCATTCGCCCCCTGCAGGTGCTCAAGAATCCACATCCTGGCCAGGGTCGTCGGACCGACCCCCTTCGCGTGCGCCCGCTTGCGCAGCTTTTCCAGCGTGTCCTGATCGAGCCGCACCGCGAGCACCTGCGAGAGGTTCTTCGAGAAGCGCACCCGTACGGGCGTGAACTCGCCCTCGAAGTCGGTCGTGTCATGGCTATCCCAGAACGCCGCCTCTTCCTCGATGCTCGCGAACGTGGGGATTCGCCCGCTCGTTGCGGGCTCACCTTCCTTGCGTGCTGTCATCCGTGCTCACCTCCTTTCAGTTCGCGGTAGCGCCGGCGCTCCTTGCGGGCGGCCGATCGCGCCGTCACGACGTAGTAGACGCCGGGTTCTTGCTGGGGAGCCAGGATGATCGTGAGCAGGTTGCCGCTCACATCCGGCCCGACGATGCGGAGCCGCCCGCCGTAGGTCTCGCTGGCCCAGAAGTCGCCCTGGCAGACCTCCTCGACTTCCTCAGGACCAAGAGCGTGGAGAGCAATGTGCGCCACGTTCCAGGTGTCCCAGATGAGCGTCTCAACTACAATCATTATGTAATACATTGTAATACAAGAAGCGCGAAAGTCAAGTGGGAGCATGGGGAAATCCCCCGGCCTACGACAGCACCCGTGCGTACGGCGCATCCAGATAGGGGCCGATGCCTTCTCGGCAGCCCCGCTCGATCAGGTCCAGCAGGGCACGAGTACCGGCAGGATGGAGATCAGCGCATCAGGATGGGTCAGGATCTCCTCGTAGGTAGGAAGTCCAATCAGCGGGCCAATCGCGCAGAATCACGCGAGACATCCTGGGTAGGGGACGCGAGCATGACTGACGAAGCGGGGAGAGGGGAACGGTCTTTCGATGCGATGCTGGCGCGGTTGTCCAGGGCCCCGATCGAGGGCACCATCGCCGAGCCGCTAGTTGAGGCCCTGCGCGCACTCGACCCGCCGACCATGGAAGATGGCGACTTCGCCCCGCTGGAGCGGATCGCCCAGGCCTTCGTCGGGGCGATCAACCACGAGCTGGCCCACCGCGACGGTTGGCAGATCCGGGCGTGGGACAGTCGCGGACCACAGGATCCGCCCGAGAAGAATCTGCTGCACGGGCGGCAGTATCGGCTGGTGCACCCCGAGCGCGAGGATGAACTCTACGTGCTGGAGCCGTACGAGTTGGACGACGAGACCGCCGCGGCGATCCTTGCCCTGGCGCGGGAGCAAGGCTGGCGCGTGCAGTTTCGCTCCTGGGGGGCGCTGCACTTCCCGGGGCACACGCTCTGCGTCACGTTCCGCCGCCACGCACCGCTGGAGCAGGCCGTCGGACCCTTTCGCCTGCGCTAATCGGCAGGATGCGCGATCACGGTTGCTTGGCCGATGGAGAGCCTGGGGCACGCCTACGCTGGCTAGACGTGGCAGTGGATCATGCTCATGCCCCTGTCATCAGGGTTATAGCCCGGCCGTGTGTTGGAGAACCGGGCTCCGGCGGGGTGCAGGGAGTGAATCTTGGCCACCTCGAAGAGCTTCCAGCCCACAGGGTTGCCCGATTGGCTGAAGCCGCTAGTCTGATAGCCGCGTAGCACCTCGTTGCCCGCGGTGCTGGTCCCGTGGCAATGGGGTTCGACAGTCCTCGGGCCGCCGTCATAGTTGAACTGGATGACGGAGCGATCACGGATTACCGCGCAAATGGACGTATTCATGGCTTGTCCCTCACGATCCTGCCTACTCTGCTTCAGTCTGCCACCGCCAGATGGCTCACTGCTTGCTCCAGATCCCTGGCGCCCGGGTTGCGTATACAGCGTGCTGGTCTTCGGCCTGGAGTCGCGATTCGCCAAAGCCACGATGGAATCTGCATGGCCACCCACTCCGCTACGCTGCGGCGAGCAAAGTGCCTGAGAGTCTCACCTTGGTTTTGGTTTAGGGCGAGTGATGCGAGAGGATCAGGTCGGCTGGACGAGTGGCTTATTCAGCGGACTGATCCGAGCCCGGGCTCGCCTGCTGGACCTGGGAGCCGATTACCGGACCGTGGATAATGTGATCTGGGTTCCCGCGAGCGGGGCGCGTCTCACGGCACCAGAGGGCTCCTCCGCCTCGTTGATGCCGAGGGTGGTAATTCGTATTGGCCCCTTGATCGGCCAGGAACTTGAGATACCCCTTCGCCGCCAGATACGCCGCCGTGTCCATGCTCTCCTGACGCGAGAGGCCTAACCCGATCCCCAGCTGTTCGGGATCAGATGGTCGCGAGAAGTTGGTGCCACGATGCAGCTCGTATAGCCGTAGTAAAAAGGCGCGTTGCAGGTCGCGTCCGCTGGTTGATCCGTCCATCTATGCTCCCAGCAAGGGGAGAATCTTGGCGATGATCTCATGCGCCACGACGTGGCCGGTGGCCCCTTCAAGGACTCCCCTGATCGACCCCAGAGACAGCGCGATGATCGGGAATTTCGGCTTTGGCGAGTCGAGTTGGGCCTTGATGGAGCCGAGATCCGACCGGATCTCAGCAGACGCCTCTTGGTCCAGGCCCAGTTGGTCGAGCGAACTCTCGATCAGGCGGACGAGTTCGCGAACCCGGACCTGCTGCGCCTCGGCGCTTTGGAGGACTTGCGACGCGCCCGGGCTCGCCTGCTGGATCTGGGAGCCAATCATGTTGCCGTAGACGTTGACCACGTGTGCCGGGAAATGATCGGTCGGAATCTCGGGCTTGGTCAGAGCCTGCTCGACCTCGACGACGCCGCGGTGGGAGATGCTGATCCCACCGCCGAAGCTGTTCCCCTCGATCAGCCCTTCCCCTTCCAAATATTGCACCAGGCTGCTCGTCAACTCTCGACTGTAACCCAGCGATGTGCCTAACTCGAACATGTTGATATCGGCAAACTTGTCTCCATCGGTTACTTCGTACAGCTTATGCAGGAACTGGAAACGCTGCGCCTGCTTCTGGGTAATAGGTGTCATCGCCACCTCCGCGGCGGGTCGTCTTGGCGTCCGTCTGTCAAGTACACGCTGCTGTTGTTGCCAGGCCTGCTGCCAAGAGGTTACCTTGCGGCGCCCTACCAACTTCGGCCAGATTTGCCAGGGTGAGCCGGCCCAGGCCTTAATCTGCACCAAGCCGCCACTCTCGAGTGCCTTCATCCCGGCGATGATCTTGCGATGGGCGGGGGAGGCGAAGAATCCCTCGCTCCTCGGGAAATCAGGCGTGATCGCCAGTTCGCCGGCCAGCCGCACGGCCAGGTCGGCTTCCGACACCGCGGTGTCGAGATCGGCCGGACCGTGACCGGTGAGATCGACCAGGTGATAGAGCAGGCGATCCTCAAACTCGGTGAGGGACTCAGGCCCGATACGAGCCATAACCTCAATCTCCCCTCAACGCCTCGATGATCGGTCGAATAACAAGTATAGTACGGATGTTCTAGTGAGCGGGGAGTAACCATGGAGTACCACGGACAGCAGCAGAGCTTCGTGGCCGACGTCAAGCTCGGCAGCGGTGGCATGGCGGAGATCTACCATGCCGTGAGTCAAGACGACCCTGACCTACATGTGGCGAGTATCGCACGGCGCTGAGTGCGAGTTGCCGATCAGCCTCTCAGGGCAAGCCCGGCGGGGCTTGACAGCGACGACGCCTGTACACGGCGCTGAAGTGTACACGGCGCTGAAGTTGACGGACACAACATGTTGTGTAAGACTAATGTTCGACACAACATGTTGTGCTAGAAATGGGAGGATGGTCATGGGCAAGCGAAACGAACGGCATGTCGTGCCCAACCCCGAAGGGGGCTGGGATGTCAAGAAACCACATGCCGAGCGTGCGAGTGCGCACCTGCCGACGCAGGCAGCGGCTGAGCGGCGCGCCAAGGAAATTCTGGGGAACAGCGGCGGCGGTGAAGCGGTAATTCATCGTCCCGATGGCCGAATCCGCGACTCCGACACGGTCGCGCCGGGCAACGACCCGTCCCCGCCGATCGATCGCAAGCACTAGGGAAGGCATCCTGCTTTACTGAAAGCCGGGAGGTCACGTTCTTGACCAGCGGAGGCACGGGAACGGTTCTGGCCGTGTACGTCGTGTGGCACCCACTCTATGAACGGGGCGCTGAACTGGCTGATTCGATGTTCAGAAGCCTTTGTGGCGACCCCTCGCTTCCCGCTGTCCGCGGCCTTGGGATCCCTGTCCGCTTTCGCACGTCCGAGTCGAGCGACACTCGCCCGGGCCCTATCTCGTTCGAGTCTGCCCAGCACAGTGCCGTCTTTGTCCTGATCGATGACGAGATGGTCGCCGCCGGCTGGGATGACTACCTTGAGGAATTGGCCTCCTCGGCCACAAATGGCCATTTGCTGGTGCCGGTGGCTCTAACCAGAAACGCACTCAACATTAATCCCAAGCTAAGTAGCCTGCAGTTTGCGCGCGTGTACGACGTAGAAATGAGCGAGGTGGAGACGGTGTTGCTCAATCGCGTCATGCACGATCTATGCTGCCTGCTACGATCAGACAGCAGCAAAGTTCAGGTCTTCATTAGCCATTCGAAGCGCGACGGTCTAGAGATCGCGCGAGATGTCCGACGCCACCTGCACGAGCAGACGTCTCTCGGTGACTTCTTCGATGCCACCGACATTCCCGACGGCACAAGGTTCGCCGAAATCATTGGCGCTGCGGTCGGCTCCTCATCGGTCCTGCTGGTAATCCACACGGACAGCTACGGCTCCCGTGAGTGGTGTCGCCTCGAAGTCTTGGAAGCGAAGCGTCGTCGGATCCCCATTGTTGTGTTGGCCGCGGTCGAGCGTGGCGAAGTGCGTTCCTTCCCGTACCTTGGCAACCTCCCCGTGATTCGCTGGGGGGCAGGTTCCGATGCCTCGATTGAGCACATCGTGACCGCCCTACTCCGCGAGGTGCTGCGCGGACGCTATTTCCCCCTGAGGGTAGAGGCGATCCGGGGCTTGCTCGGACTTCAGTCCGGAGGCGCGGCTCACGTGTACCCACCCGAACTGCTTACTGCACTCCTGGTGCGAGTGGAGAAGGGAGAAAAGCCCAGTGGCATGTACCTGTACCCGGACCCGCCACTTGGTAATGAGGAGTTGCAGCTGCTCAGCGATCTCGACCCAACCCTGGAGCCGATTACGCTGACCATGTTGATTGCGCGAGAATAGGGCATGCTTGCTGTTCAGCCGGTACTTGCCATCTCGATTTCTGAATCGCACGATCTCGTGCGGCATGGCTTGGGCGAGATCCATGTCAGGCACGCTTTCACCGAACTGACTCGGCATGTCCTCGCCGCCCGAGGTTCCATCGCGTACGGCGGCGACTTGCGTCCGAGCGGGTACACGGAGGCGCTGTTCGATCTCCTCCGAGCCTACGAACGACCTGATCGCCCCAGCCCTGATCGTGTTCGAAACTTTCTCGCATGGCCGATTTGGAGCGAGTTGACTTCTGCCAGGCGTGCCGAGCTGCGAGCTATCGCAACGTTGGTCGAATCTCCGGCCCCGTCAGGGGCCCCGCCGAGTCTCCCGAGGCCGGCAGAGCGTTCGCCACAGGAACGCCTGTGGTTCGCTCGAGCCTTGACGATCATGCGCGAGCAGATGACCAGTCAGATTGACGCCCAACTCATTCTCGGCGGGCGCGTCTCGGGCCAGCAGGGACTGTGCCCCGGGGTCCTCGAAGAGGCCGCGCTGACGATCCGTGCGGGAGTTCCTTTGTTCCCGATTGGGGGATTCGGTGGATGCGGAAAGTTGATCGTCGCGGCACTTGCCGGGGAGCAGCCAGACGAACTTACGACTACCTACCAGAGAGCCAACACACCCGGTTACGAGCAGCTGCGTGCTGCAGCCGAGGAGCACGGCATCCATACTAACCCTGAAAGCCTCGTCTCCAATCTATCCTCTTCCGGGTTGGACGGTCTCAACAATGGGCTGGACCGCGAGGACAACCTGCGTCTCACGACGACGGACGACATCGATGAAATCGTCGCGCTTGTCCTCCGAGGACTACGCCGCTTGCCTGATCGGATCAAACCAACGCCAGCTTAGTAGATTGCCAAGAGAGGTATACGATGGTTCTGCCGTCCCAAGCCAGAAGATCCACCGGCACTAAACACAAGATTTTCCTGAGTTATTACCACAAGGACGATCAGAATTACAGAGACTATTTCGAGAGTTATTTTAGGCATACCTATATCACGAGGTCAGTACAGCTGGGAGACATAAACTCTGACAATAGCACCGAATACATCAAGAGACTCATCCAGGAGGATTACATTAGTGATGCGAGTGTTGTGGTTGTTCTAGTTGGCCCGAGAACCAGATGTCGCAAGCATGTCGATTGGGAAATTTCTGCCGGTCTAAACAGAAAGGTAGGAGGGTGCTCAGGCCTCCTCGGGATACTTCTCCCCGAATTCCCACTTACGACGGATGACAAGTATAGACCCTCTGATCTACCCCCTCGCCTGAATGACAATGTGCAGACAGGTTACGCATCTCTGTATTGGTGGAAATCCGTCGTAAATGATGCCAATTTTCTGACTAAAATCCTCGATGAAGCATTCGATAAACGACAAACTGTAGCCAGGAGTATCAACAACCATCGCCTTCAAATGCAACGAAATACCTGCGATTGACACTCTGTCATGCGCTCGAATCTGTGCAAGTTATGCTCATATATCAACTCTTATATGGGCAAGATAAATCCAGAACTAGTAAGAGGGTGTTTTGAAAGTCATTTCACGCGGCCTGAGCGGTGAGACGGCGGAGCATCAGGCGGACCATTGCGGCATACACCCAGGCTTCGGTGGTCTCGGCCAATTCCTCGTAGTCCTTCGACAATCGACGGTTCCGCTGC
>SXGT01636658.1_pt1 | contig 29619 bp, 29 predicted proteins | sample 3176221 | NCBI WGS metagenome assembly SXGT01 (sample SAMN11356862, study PRJNA531348) | freshwater metagenome | isolation source: freshwater sample F1-120 | place: China: Fuxian Lake, Yuxi | collected 2017-12-25 | reverse complement strand
CTTTAATTATTTTTGTAAAAATTGAGTCGTTATCTTTTAACATGTAAAACGGTTTATTTTCTTCAGTATCTTCTTCTCCATTGTAATTGGTGGTATCCGTCAAATGTGATTCCTCAATCAGATTATCAATACAATCTTCTCCATATTGCGCTTTCAATAGTATTCTTGCTGAATGGGTATTATCTGCATCGACTTGTGTATTGTGGTATGAATAAAGAATGCCGCCGGAGAGCTGGTACGGATAGTGGCGCTCGAAGCGCTCCAGGCCCACAGAGCGGATGTAGTGCGCCGCGGCGCCGGCGACCTTCGCGCGCGGCACGCCGCGCATGCGCGGCCCGAAGCAGACGTTGTCGAGCACGCTGAGCCACGGATAGAGCTGCGGCTGCTGGAACACCACGCCGCGGTCCTGCGCCGGGCGCTCGATGCGGCGGCCGTCGAGCAGCAGCTCGCCCGCGTCCGGGAAATCGAAGCCGGCGATCATGCGCAGCAGCGTCGACGTGCCGCAACCGCTCGGGCCGACCAGCGACACGATCTCGGACGTGCCGACGGTGAACGACACGCCGTCGAGCGCCTGCAGCGGCGCGCCGCCGTCCTGCGCGAACGAGCGGCGCACGCCCTTCACCTCGAGGGCGACGCTGCCGTTCACTGCTTGCCCCGCCAGTGCAGCAGGCGCCGCTCGAGCATCATCAACCCGCCCTCGAGGGCGAGGCCGATGAGCCCGATGGTGATGATGCCGACGAAGACGTACGGGATGCGGAAGAACGTGGTCGCGTCCATGATCAGGAAGCCGAGGCCGACCTGCGCGGCGATCAGCTCGGCGGCGACCACCAGCGCCCAGGACAGCGTCATCGCCACGCGCATGCCGGTGAGGATCGACGCCGACGCCGCGGGAATCGTGACGTGCAGGAAGATCTGCCGCGACGACAGGCCGAGCGACCTCGACGCGAGCAGCAGGTCCTCGGGCACCGAACGCACGCCCGAGGCGGTGTTCACCACCATGTAGAGGAACGAAGTGAGGAAGATCAGCGCCACCTTCGACACCTCGCCGATGCCGAAGTAGAAGATGAAGAGCGGCACCAGCGCGATCGGCGGGATCGGCCGCAGGAACGTGAGGAACGGCGAGACGATGGCGTCGAACAGCCGGCTCGAGCCGACGAATATGCCCACCGGCACGCCGACCAGAACCGCGAGCAGGAACCCCGAGAGCGCGCGGCCCATCGACGCGCCGATCTGCATCCAGAAGGGCTTGCCCGAGTAGCCGCTCTGGATCAGCTCCATCAGCGCGCCGGCGAGCGTCTGCACCGGCGGCAGCAGGTTCGGGTTCAGCACGTCGAGGAAGCTCGCGACCAGCCACGCGGCCAGCACGATGCCGACCGTGAACAGGCTGACGAGGCGGTAGCGCCCCTCCGAACCCGGCTTCATCCGTAGTGCGAAACCTGCATGTGGCTGGCCTCCGGGTCCACCTTGACGTCGATCACGCACGGCGCGCCGCTGCGGTGCGCCTCGGCGATCGCGTCGTCGAGCTGCCCCGGCGCGTCGACGCGCATGCCCTTGCAACCGAGCCCCTCGGCGATGCGCGCGAAGTCCACATCGGCGAACTCCACCGCGATCGGCGTCGCCTTGAGGTTGTCGCGCACCATGCCCAGGCCGTGGTTGTTGGCCACCACCACCACGATTGGCAGGTCGTGCTGCACGCAGGTGGTGAGTACCGGCATGGTCATCATGAAGCCGCCGTCGCCGGCGAGGCAGGTGATGCGACGCCCGGGATGCACCAGCTTCGCCGCCGCCGCCGCCGGCGCGCCCCAGCCCATGCCGCCGATGCCGCCCGGCACGACCAGCTGCCCCGGCGTGCGGATCTTCAGCTGGCTGGTGGCCCAGATGCGGTTCGATCCCGCATCGAGCGTCAGCATGTCTTCCGGCGCAAGGAAGCGGTCGAGCGACTGCACGATGTCCGAGAGGCTCACGCTGCCCGGCGCGGCGGCGTGCTTCGCCACGTTCCAGTAGCCGGTCGCCTTCTGGATCCCCGCGATCCGCTCGAGCCGGGTCCTCGTCGCGGCCGCGTCGTACTTGCGCGCGAGCAGCATGTCGAGCACGTCGCCGCAGTCGCCCTGCACCGCGTGGTCCATCGGGTAGACCCACGCCGAGTTGCGCGGGTCGACGTCGACCTGCGCCAGCTTCTGCTCGCCCGGGCGGATCAGCTTCGCGTCGCGGAAACGCAGGTAGTCGGGGCCGAGGCTGGCGCCGAGAACGATCACGCAGTCGGCCTCTTCCAGCGCGCGGTTCGCGCTAGCCATCCCCCATGTGCCGAGCATGCCGACACTCCAAGGCATGGTTTCCGGCACCACGCCCTTGGCGTTGTAGCTTGTCGCCACCGCCGCGCCGCAGAGATCCGCCAGTTGCGCCAGCTTCGCGCCCGATTCTGCCGCGGCGACGCCGTTGCCGGCGAGGATCACCGGGAACTTCGCGCCCGCGAGCATCTCGCCGAGCCGCGCCACCGCCGCGGCGTCCGGCCGCGCCGGCGTGTGCGTGAAGTAACCCGCGGCCGGAAAGAGCCGCGCGCGCGGCGCTTGCGGCATCTCGCGGCGGATGATCGGCGTCTTCAGGATCACGGCCGCCGGCCCCTTGCGCGGCAGCGACGCGTGCTTGAACGCCATCTGGATGCCGTACACCGCGTCCTGCGGCTCGGTGGCGTAGGTGCAGTACTTGGTGATCGAGCCGAGCATCTGCTTGATGTCGGCGCCGCCGTAGTCGCCGGTCATGGTCTGGTACACGCCGTACTGCCCGAAGCCGTCGTAGTCCGAGGTCTCGGTGAGCACCACCATCGGCGAGCCGGCGAAGTGCGCTTCCAGTATCCCGAACGCCCCGGTGGTCGACGCGAACGGCCCCTGCCCCATGAACAGGCCGGGCCGCCCGGTGAGGCGCCCGGTGACCTGCGCCATCACCGACGCGATCTGCTCGGAACGCGTCAGCACGACGCGGATGTCCTTCCTGCGCTTGTGGAACTCGTCGAGCGTCCAGGTGATGCCCAGCCCGGGGAGCGTGAACGCGGTCTTCGCGCCGCAGTCGATCAGCGTCTCGACGATGGCCTGCTTGGTCAGCATGGGTCCCCTACTCCTTCGGGATGCCGGATTCGCGCAGCAGCCGGCCGTTGCGCTCGAACTCCGCACGCACGAAATTGCCGAAGGCCCTGCCGTCGAGGTACTTCACCGGCGTCTGCAGCGTTTCCATGCGCTTGCGGAACGCCTCCGAGGACGTGCCGGCCTTGCACGCGTTCTCCAGCGACGCGAGCGCGGGCGCCGGGATGCCCTTCGGCGCCGCGATGCCGCCCCAGACTTCGAACGCCAGCGGCGGCCCGCCCTGCTCCACCAGTGTCGGCACGGACGGGTGGTCCGGCAGCCGCTCGGGCGCGAAGGCGAACAGCGCGCGCAGCTTCCCGGCCTGCGCGGTCATGAAGGTCGGGTGCGAGACGAAGAGCGAAATGCGCCCGCCGAGCAGGCTCGCCAGCGCGTCGGCCTCGCCCTTGTGCGGGATGTGGAACATCTGGACCTTCGCCGCGTTGGCGAGCGCGACCACCGCGAGGTGCGGCACCGAGCCGATGCCGGAGGAGCCGTAGTTCACCTTGCCGGGGTTCTGCTTCGCGTAGTCGACGAGGTCGGCGTAGGTCTTGAACGGCGCGTCCGCCCCGACCAGCAGCAGCTGCGGGTTGGAGTACACCATGCAGACGTAGTCGAAGCTGTCCGCCCCGTACGACAAGGTGCGCAGGTTCGGCTGCGTGGTCAGCGGACCGACCGGGAGCATGCCGAGCGTGTGGCCGTCCTTCGCCGCGTTGGCCACTTCGACGGCGCCGATGGTGCCGCTGGCGCCGGCCTTGTTGACCACGACGACGGACTGGCCGAGCACCCTGGCCATCTCCTCGCCCAGCACGCGGGCGAGCACGTCGGTGGTGCCGCCCGCGCCGAAAGGCACGACGATGCTGAGCGGCCGCGTCGGGAAGCCCTGCGCGGCGGCGGTTGCCGTGGCGCCGAGCAGGCTGCAGGCGATCAGTGCGGTGCGCGTCTTCATGTCCGTGTCTCCTCGTGCGTTCAGGCGGGCTTGCCGTGCCCGGTGGTGAAATCGTTGCCGGCGCGGTCGGTGCCGCGAAGCAGCCAGATCGGCCGCTGCGTGTAGTTCATCAGTTGCGACTTCTCCGCCGCGTAGGCGTTGGCCGGCCAGGCCGGGTCGCGCACGTAGCGCGAGCTCGCCGGCATGTAGCGGATGGCGTAGTCCGAGCGGCGCTTGTTCGAGCGGTTCTCGCTGGAACCGTGCACCAGGTACACGTCGTGGATGGAGACCTGCCCGGCAAGCAGCACGTCGTCCTTCGCCTGGCTCTCGTCGAGATCCGCCACCTGCTGGCGGATGGCGACGCCGGGGCCGTCGACGTACTCGTGCGCGACCACGTCGCGGCTCTTGTGCGAGCCCGGGATGTAGCGCATGCAGCCGTTCTCGGGCAGCGAATCCTCGATTGCGATGCGCACCGTCACCGTGGCGAGCGGGTCGATCGGCCAGTACTGCCCGTCCTGGTGCCAGGGCACGGCGAGCCCGTGCCCGGCGGGCTTGCAGAACAACTGGCTGCCCCAGAGGATGATGTCCGGGCCGATCAGCTGCTCGACCATGTCGACGATCTCCGGGAAGCGGCAGAACTCCAGCCACGCCCAGCTGCCGACGATCTTCGCCGACTGGCCCCACGGGTTGTGCGCGCCCGAGAGCATCTCGGGTCGCACGTCCGGGTGGCGCGCGACGAGGTCGTCCACCTCCGCCTTCATCCGCGCCAGCAGGTCGTCCGGGATGCGGTAGTCGGGGATTACGAGGCCTTCCTCGTGGAAGCGCGCGATCTCCGCGCCGGAAAGCCTGGTCCTGCGTTCCAGTGCCGCGCCCATCGTTCCTCCTTCAGTTCATCCAGGTGCCGCCGTTCACGTCGAGGACGTGGCCGGTGACGTACGACGCCGCGGGCGAGCACAGGTAGTGGCACGCCTCCGCGATCTCCTCCGGCTTCCCCAGCCGGCCCAGCGGCACGCGCGCGGCGATCTCCGGCCAGCGCTCGCGCGGGATCATGTCGCCCTCGATCGAACCGGGCGCCACGCAGTTGACGCGCACGCCGTGCGGCGCGAGTTCGACCGCCAGCGAGCGCGTGAGCGAGATCACGCCCGCCTTGGACGCGCAGTAGTGGGGCTTGGTGCCGGCGGGCGACGGATTCAGCGCGGCGTAGCCCACCCGCGCCGCGCGCGAGGAGATCAGCACGGCGCTGCCCTGGGCGGCCTTCAGCGCATCGACCGCCGCGCGGGCGACATGGAACGCGCCCGTGAGGTTGACGCCGATCACGTCGGCCCATTCCCCCGGGCGGATCTCGGTCACCGGCACGGCCGGCCGGGTGATCGCCGCGGAGTGGACCAGGACCGAGAGCGGGCCGGCGGCGACGGCGGCCGCGACCAGACGTTCGCACGCCGCATAGTCGCGGACGTCGCATTCGAACCACGAGGCGTCGTCGGCAAGCGCGGACGATGGCGGCGACAGGTCGCCGATGACGACGCGATGCGTCGGCGCGAAGCGCTGCGCGATCGCCCACCCGATGTTCCGGCTGCCTCCGGTGATCAACGCGACCGGCCGCATGGTCCCTCCCCCGTCCCGCGTGATTGCTGCGGTGCGCCACGACAACGCGCGGCGCAGCCTTCCCGGGGACAGTCTAGGCGCGGACAGCGATAGCCGTATAGTGACTTTTCAGGATCATGTGATCACCATTGATGATCACCAGTGGCGGCCCGGCCCCTTCGCCGCGGCCCAGTGCAGGGCCTGCACGAAGCGCTCGAGCACCGGCGGACGGGCCATGCGCGAGCGCCGGCTGAACACGGCGAGCGGCGGCAGCGTCGCCACCGGCGTCACCGGCAGCACCGCGAGCAGCCCGCGCGACTGCTGCAGCGGCACGTTCTCGCTGCGCATCGCGCCGAGCAGCGCGGGATCGAGTCCGATCAGCGCCGCCATGGTGATCGGCGACAGCGTCTCCACCGCCGCCGCCGGCGGGCTGAGCCCCTGGTCGAAGTACGCCGCCATGAACGCGCGGCGCACCAGCGAGTTGCTCGGCTGCAGCACCCAGGTCTCGTCCAGCAGGTCCTTCCATTGCAGCCGGCGCGCGCGCGCCAGGCGGTGCTTCGACGAGGCCACCACCGACACGCGGTCCGCGCGGATCACCTCGGAGGCGAGTTCGGCGATCGCATCCGACCCGAGCACGTCGGGCGCGAGCGCGCCGAACACGCAGTCGAGGTCGCCGGCCAGCAGGCTCTCAAGCAGGTCGCGCACCGCGCCTTCGCGGATCCGCACGGCGACGCCCGGCTGCAATGCGCGCAGCCGCGCGATCGCCGCGGGCGCGATCGACGTGATCGAGAACGTGCCGACGCGCAGCAGCGCGCTGGCCCCGGAGCGCAGCGCCGCCACCTCTTCCTCGGCTGCCGCGACCTCGTTGCAGACCACGCCGGCGCGGCGGATCGCCGCCAGCCCGAGCGCGTTCGGCGCCACGCCCGACTTGCTGCGCTCGAAGAGGGGCGCGCCGAAAACGCCCTCTATCTCGCGCAGCATCTTGCTCACCGCGGGCTGGCTGAGGTTCAGCTGCCGGGCCGCGCCGCGCACCGTCGGCACGTCGCGCAGAACCGTGAGCAGTTCGAGGTGGCGCAGCCGCAGGCGGCGCAGCACCTCGCCCTGTGCCGCGACGGCCTTCGCCCGGCTCATCCGCTCCGCTTTTTCCGCGCCGCGAACTTCTTCCGCGCGGCGACCGCCTCGTCGCCATGCGCGGCAAGGGCCAGCTGGTCGCGCGCCATGAAGGATGCAAGGCGGTTCAGCGCGTTGGAGGTGACGTTGATGGCTTCCTTGCTCATCTTCACCGCGGTGTCGGGCAACCCCGCGATGCGGCGCGCCAGCGCCTTCGCCTCCGCGTACGCCTCGCCGTCCTCCGCGAGGTAGTCGGCGAGGCCCGCATGCAGCGCCTGCGGCCCCGTGAAGCGGTCGCACAGCATCACCGCGCGGCGCGCACCCGCCGGGCCGAGCAGCCGCACCAGCCGCGGCACCGCGCCCCACGACAGCGGCAGCCCGATGGCGACCTCCGGCAGCTGGAACCACGCCGACTTCGCCACCACGCGGAAGTCCATGCACACGGCGAGCGCGGTGCCGCCGCCGACGCAGTAGCCCTCGACCGCGCAGATGGTCGGCGCGGGGATGTCCTCCCACGCCTGGCATAGCCGCTCGCCGATCTGCGGCAGCGCGCGCCGTTCCGCGATGCCCGCCTTGTCGAGCGCCCAGCGGCGCGGATCCTTCAGGTCGGCGCCCGCGGTGAAGTTCGGCCCGTTCGCCGCGAGGATCACGGCGCGCACCGCGGGATCGTCCTGCAGCCGCCGCGCCACCTTCGTCAGCCCGAGCATCAGGTCGATCGACATCACGTTGCGCACCTCCGGACGATTGATGCGGACCGTCCATATCCCCTTGTCGTTGCTGGTCTGCACAATGCCGCGCATCTCGCCTCCGCCGTTCGAACGTGGCGGCCACATTAATCGAAATCCCGTCTTCTTGCGGCCGCGCGCTTGCGCTAGTCTGCAAGACGAAACGAACCGGAGGAGGAGAAATGCGAACCATCCGCACGCTGCGCAACGCCGCGCTCGCACTGCTGCTCGCATTGCCCGCGGCCCAGGCGCTCGCGCAGGCCGCGTACCCGGCGAAGGCCCTCCGCTTCATCGTCGGTTACCAGCCGGGCGGCGGCACCGACCTCACCGCGCGCCTCGTCGGCGAGCGGCTGTCGACGGCGCTCGGCCAGCCGGTGGTGGTCGAGAACCGCCCCGGCGCAGGCAGCAACATCGCCGGCGACCTGGTGGCGAAGTCCGCGCCGGACGGCTACACGCGGTTCGTCTCCGCCGGCGCGATGTCGACCAACCCGACGCTGTACGCCAACATGCCCTTCGACCCGGCGAAGGATTTCGCGCCGGTGATCGCGCTGACGTTGCTGCCGAACGTGATCGTGGTGGGCGACGCGTTCCCGGCGCGCAACCTGCAGGAACTCATCGCCTACGCCAAGGCGAACCCCGACAAGACCGCCTGCGCCTCCTCGAGCACCGGCAGCACCGGGCACCTGTCGTGCGAGTTCTTCAACCTGCAGACCGGCACGAAGATCCTGCACGTGCCGTTCAAGGGCAGCTCGGGCGCGGTCGCGGCGGTCGTCGGCGGGCAGGTGCCGGTGCTGTTCGACCAGATCCCCTCGCCGCTGCCGCACATCAGGTCCGGGCGGCTGCGCGCGATCGCGCTGACCGGGCCGAAGCGCAACGCCAACCTGCCCGACGTTCCCACCACCGACGAGGCGGGCCTGCCCGGCTTCCACGCCAATACCTGGGTGGCGGTGTTCGCGCCGAAGGACACGCCGGCGGCGATCGTCGCGCGGCTGAACGCCGAGATGAACAAGGTCCTGCAGGGCGGCGACGTGGAGCAGAAGTTCAACGCCATGGGCATGGAGACCATCGGCGGCGCGCCCGAGCGGCTGGCCCAGATCCTCGCCAGCGACACCGCGAAGTGGGCGCAGGTGATCAAGGCCGCGGGCATCAAGGCGCAGTGAAGGGGCGCGGGGCATGACGCCGTCCAACGTCCTGTTCCTGTTCTCCGACGAGCACGATCCGCGCTACATGGGGTGCTCGGGGCACCCGTTCGTGAAGACGCCGAACCTCGACCGCCTCGCGGCGCACGGAATCCGGTTTACGAACGCCTATACGCCCTGCCCGGTCTGCGTGCCGGCGCGCGCGAGCCTCGCGACGGGGCGCCACGTGCACGAGATCGGCTACTGGGACAACGCGATCGCGTACGACGGCCGCGTGCCGGGCTGGGGGCACCGGCTGCAGGCGGCGGGACACCGCGTCGAATCGATCGGCAAGCTGCACTACCGCAACGAGGCCGACCCCACCGGTTTCGACCGCCAGCAGGAGCCGCTGCACATCCTGGACGGCATCGGCCAGTTGTGGGGCTCGGTGCGCGACCCCATGCCCGCGAAGGCCGGTCGCTCCGCGCTGTACGACAAGATCGGCCCCGGGACATCGCCGTACAACCGCTATGACGAGCGCATCGCGGAACTCGCCGGGCTGTGGCTCGAGCAGCGCGCCGAAGCGCCCGACGCGAAGCCGTGGCTGCTGATGGTCGGCCTGGTCGCGCCGCACATGCCGCTGGTGGTGCCGCAGCAGTACCTCGACCTGTATCCGCCGGAGCGCATGCCGATGCCGAAGCTGCTGCCGCGCGACGGCTACGTGCGCCATCCCTGGGTCGAGCGCAAGGCCAGCTTCTGGGACCACGACGCGACGCTCGGCTCCGACGAACGCCGCCGGCTGGCCATCGCCTGCTACTTCGGGCTCATCACCTTCCTCGACGAGCGCATCGGCCGCCTGCTCGACGTGCTCGAGCGCACCGGCCTCGCGGCGACGACGCGCGTGGTCTACAGCACCGACCACGGCGACAACCTCGGTACCCGCGGGCTGTGGAACAAGGACACGCTGTACCGCGAAGGCACCGCGGTGCCGCTGATCATGGCCGGGTCCGGCGTGGCAAAGGGCGCGACCTGCCGCACCAACGTCAGCCTCGTGGACCTCTATCCGACCTTCCTCGACGCCGTCGGCCTGCCGGCCACGCCGCAGGAAAGCACGCTGCCCGGCCGGTCGCTGTTCGACATCGCCGCCGCGCCCGACGATCCGTCGCGCACAGTGCTCAGCGAGTACCACGCGGTCGGCGCCGCCGGCGGCGCCTTCCTGCTGGCGCGGGGCCGCTACAAGTACCACCACTACGTCGGCTATCCGCCGGAGCTGTTCGACATCGAGGCCGACCCCGAGGAAACGCGGGACCTCGCGGGCGATCCGGCGCATCGCAAGGTGCTCGACGATTTCGAGGCCGCGCTGCGCGCGATGCTCGATCCGGAGGCGGTGGACCGGCGCGCCAAGGACGACCAGAACGCGCTGGTCGCGCGCCATGGCGGCCCCGAGGCCGCCTTCAAGCTCGGCTATCCGGGGGAAACGCCCACGTCGGCGAAGTTTCGCTCCGGCTGACGCAGGTTCGCTCCGATGCGGGGCGGCGCCGGACCGAATTCCGCTAAGCTGCCGCCAGGAGACTACTGGAGGAGTGGACGCATGACACGCTTGCGCTTGTTCGCGGCCGCCTGCGCGCTGGCCATCTGCCAGGGTGCGCTGGCCCAGGCCTATCCGTCGGGGCCCGTGCGGCTGGTCCTTCCGTTCGCCGCCGGCAGCGCCACCGACGTCTACGCGCGCCTGGTGGCGAAGCACCTGTCCGACACGTTCGGCCAGCCGGTGATCGTCGAACCCAAGCCCGGCGCCAACGGCTCGATCGCCGCGCAGCAGGTGGCGAAGGCGGCCCCTGACGGGCTGACGCTTTTCTTCACCACCAACACCACGCACGCGGCGAACCCGAGCCTGATGAAGCAGATGACCTACGACCCTGTGAAGGACTTCGAGCCGGTCACCAAGCTCGGCAGCCTGGCCTTCTTCATGGCGGTGGCCGGCGGCTCGCCCTACAAGACCGTGCAGGACCTGGTCGCCGCGGCAAAGACGCAGCCCGGCAAGATCAGCTACGGCTCCGGCAACAGCCTCGGCATCCTCGCCGGCGCGTCGCTGCAGAAGCTCACCGGCACGCAGATGACCCACGTGCCGTACAAGAGCACGCCGCCGGCGATCACCGACGTGGTCGGCGGCCAGGTCACGTTCCTCTTCGTCGACCTGTCGGTGAGCCGGCCGCACGTGCAGTCGGGCCGCGCGCGGCTGCTCGCGGTGGCGACGCTGAACCGCTCGCCGCTCGCGCCCGACATCCCCTCGATGGACGAACTCGGCTACAAGGGCTTCGACATCCCGGCGTGGCTGGGCCTGTTCGCGCCGGCCGGCACGCCGAAGGAGGTCGTCGCGCGCATCAACGCCGAGATGCGCAAGGTCGTCGCCCGCCCGGACGTGCAACAGACGCTCGGCAACATGGGCATGGACGCGGTGACCAGTTCTCCAGAGGAGCTCGGCAGCTACGTGAGGAGCGAGGTCCAGAAGTGGGCGCGGCTGGTGAAGGACGCGGGCATCCAGCCGGAGTGACGCGCCGGGCAACGCGAGGGGAGGCAAGAACATGCTGAGCGCCGCCGACAACGAAACGCTGGTCCGCACCGGCCCGGGCACGCCGATGGGCGCGCTGTTCCGCCAGTTCTGGATCCCCGTGTGCCTGTCGCGCGAGCTGCCGGAGCCCGACGGTCCGCAGGTCCGGCTCAAGGTGCTCGGCGAGGATCTGCTCGCGTTCCGCGGCACCGACGGCCGCGTCGGGCTCATCGACCGGCGCTGCCGCCACCGCGGCGCGGACCTCTACTACGGGCGCAACGAGGCATGCGGCGTGCGCTGCGCGTACCACGGCTGGAAGTTCGACGCCGACGGCCGCTGCGTCGACGCACCCACGATGGAACCCGAGCATTTCCAGCGCCTCGGCGACAAGACGCGCATCCGCGCCTACCCGGCGCGCGAGTGGGGCGACTTCGTCTGGGCATGCCTCTCGGCCGAACCGGCGGCGGAACTGCCGATGATGGAGTTCGCGCTGGTGCCGCCGTCGCACCGCTACGTGTCGAAGAAGCTCCAGGAGTGCAACTGGGCGCAGGCGGCCGAGGGCGCCGTCGACACCGCGCACTTCTCGTTCCTGCACATGCCCGTCGCGCAGTCCGCGACGGACCTGCCGGACAAGGCCAGGCGCGCGACGCGCGGCTACTCGCCCAGGACCATGGGCACGGACCATGTACGCTGGATGCGCGACGACCCGCGCCCGAAGTACCACATCGCGAAGCACGACGCCGGGATGGCGCTGGGCGCCTCGCGCAAGGCCGACGACGGCAGGCTCTACTGGCGCATCGCGCAGTACCTGATGCCGTCGCACGCCTACACGCCGAGCGCGGTGCCGGGCGAGACCTACCACGGCCAGACCTTCGTCCCCGTCGACGACGAGAACTGCTGGGTCTACGTCTATTCATGGAATCCGTCGCGGCCGCTGACGGACGAGGAGCGCGCCTCCTATGCCGGTGGCGGCGCGGTGTACCCGGAGATGGACGCCGGCTACAAGCCGGTGCGCAACCGCGCCAACGAGTACCTGCTCGACCGGCGGCTGCAGAAGACCGAGAACTTCACCGGCATCATCGGCGTTTCGGAGCAGGACGCCTGCATCCAGGACAGCCAGGGCCGCATCGCCGACCGCACCACCGAACTCCTCGGTCCCACCGACATGGGCGTCACGCAGTTGCGCCGCCTGATGCTCGATTCGGCGGCCGCGCTGCAGAAATCGCAGCTCCCGCCCGCGGCAGCCGCGCCGCACGCCTACCGCGTGCGCGCCGGCGGCATCGTGGCGCCCGCATCGCTGAGCTTCGAGCAGGCGATGGTCGAGCGCTTCGGCGAACCGACGGGCAGGGTCCCCTCCGGCGAAGCGGTGGGCCGCTGATGCCGCGGACCGCGGACAAGGGCGCCCCGTCCGCCGCGCTGCGGCGGGAGATCGAGGCAGACTGCCAGCGCGTGCTGCTGTCGGCATTCCGCGAACTCGACGAATTCGCCTATGCGCAGCTCGCCGCGCGCTTCACCCCGGACGGCACCTGGCACCGCGAGGGCCGCGAATATGCCGGCCGCGGGCAGATCCTCGCCGCGCTCGAGGAACGGCCGCGCACGCAGGTGGTGCGCCACATCGTCACCAACCTGACCGTCGGCGTCGACTCGGCGTCGCGCGCGGTCGCCAGCGGCTACAACACGGTGTTCCGCGCGCTCGACGCTTCGGCGGCGGATGTTCCCATCGCGATCACCTCGCCGCTCGGCATGTGGGTGCTCGACGCGACGCTCGTGCGCAGCGGCGACGCGTGGCTGATCGAGGACCTGCGGCAGACCCGGCAGTTTTCCTTCGGCGAGCCCGGCGCCGGCTGAGCTAGACTCCGGCGATGGACGCCGACTGGAACGACACCGACGCCGCGGAACTCGAGGCTGCCCTCGCGCCGCTGGTCGCCGAGGGTAGCGCGCTGGGCTACTGCGAAGCCGCCGGGTTCCTCTTTGCGATCGCCTGCTCGCCCGAGGAGGTCGACGCCGCCGAGTGGCTGCCCGCCGTGCTTGGCGACGACACGGACGGCATCGCCGAGGCGGTGGCGCTCGTTACGCGCCTGCATGGATGGATCAGCGAGAGCGTGCGCGAGCGCGACCCGTTCCTGCCGGCCGGCATCGCGCCGCTCGAGGACGTGCTGGAGAACTTCGGCACCGGGGCCGCGCTCGGCCGCTGGTCGCAGGGCTACGCGGAAGGCCAGGAATGGATGGAGGAAACCTGGGACACGCTTTTGCCCGAGGCCGCGGACGACGACGAGGATCCCGAGGAGGTGCTCGGTTCGCTGATCCTGGTGCTCAGCTTCTTCGCCGACCGCGAGGTCGCGGAGGAATTCCACCGCGATTCCCGCGTGCCGGACTCGTTCGAGGCGTTCGCCGCCGAGATGCTCGAGGAGCACGCCGACGCGATGTTCGACCTCGCGCTCCTCGGCCGCAACATCGCCGAAGCCGAGGAAGTCGCCGCGCAGGGTCCCGCGCAGAGCAGCAAGGTCGGCCGCAACGAACCCTGCCCCTGCGGCAGCGGCAAGCAGGACACGTTCTGCTGCGGCGCGCCGAGCTGACCCGGGTACGCAGGGGAATCCCTGAAGTCGGGGGAGCACGAGGGGGCGGAGCCCCCTTGTTCAATTTCCTCTAGTACGCCGGCTCGTCCTCGACCGGGTTGCGCAGCGTGCCGATGCGCTCGATCGTCACCTCGGCCACGTCGCCGGGCTTCATGAAGACGGGCGGGTTGCGCGAGAAGCCGACGCCGCCCATGGTGCCGGTGGCGATCAGGTCGCCGGGCTTCAGCGGCATCCAGCGCGAGACGTACTCGATCACCGCCTGCACCGACTGGATCATCATCCGGGTGTTCGACTTCTGCATCACCTCGCCGTTGAGGCGCATCTCGATGTCGAGGTTCATCGGGTCGGGGATCTCGTCCGCCGTGACCAGCCACGGGCCGGTGGCGCCGGTCTGCTCGAAGTTCTTGCCCGGCACGATCTGGCTGCTGTGGCGCTGGTACTCCCGCAGGCAGGCCTCGTTCATGCACGAGTAGCCGAACACGTGCTCCAGCGTGCGCTCCTTCGGCAGGTAGCGCCCGGTGTCGCGGCCGATCACCACCAGCATCTCGGCCTCCCAGTCCAGCGTCACCGAGGCCTTCGGCCGCAGGATCGGCTGGCGGTGCGCGGCCAGCGACTCCGGCCAGCGCGCGAAGATCATCGGCAGCCCGGTGTTCTTCAGGTTGCCGAGCTTCGACTCGGCCTCCGCGATGTGGTCGTGGTAGTTCAGGCCGACGCAGACGATCTTGCCGGGGTTCGGCACCACCGGCGCGAGTTCCAGCGCCTCGTAGTCGAAGTCCCCCGACTCGCGCTCGACGATGCTGCGCGCCACCGGCAGGCCGTCCTGTGCGATGAAGGCGACGATGTCCGGATACGCCGCGCCGATGCGCGAGGTCAGGTCGACGACGCGTGAACCCCTTACCGCGCCATAGTGGACGCGTTCGCCGCGGCGATAGCAGACGAGCTTCATGCCGGCTCCTAGGGCAGCTTGCGCGCGGCGGCGGCGACCGCCTGCACGTCGAAGCGGTTGATGTCGTCGATGAACGCGTTGGTGTAGAGCTTCGTCACGTCCAGCGTGTTGGAGGGGATCTGGCCGCCCGCATGCAAAGCGTTGACCGCGTTCCTGAGCCCCTGGTCGTCGTAGTTGCCCCAGCGCTTGTCGGCGTCGAACGCATGGTACTTGCGCATGCCGTAGCGGAGCACCGTGATGCCGTCGGCGAGCTTCTTCTCGTCGTCGCCCGCCGCGGGCTTGAGGTTCGGGAACATGCGCCAGAAGTTCTCCACGCACTGCCTGGGCGCCGCGTCGCAGGCCACCATGCCCTTGGCGAACGCGCGGCCGAACGAGACCAGCAGCCTGGGGTTGGACTTGATGTTGTCCTCGTGGGTCACCAGGCCGTGCGCGGTCACCTTGGTGTACTTCGCCGGGATCGGCACGCGGCGGATCTTCGCTCCCGTCAGCTCCAGGTTCGCGTGCGCCGCGTCGAACAGGTTGAGGGCGTCGATCTGCCCGCCGTTGAAGGCGACGAAGGCCGCCGCACCGGCGCCCACCGGCTGCAGCTGGTAGTCGCGGCCCATCTCCATGCCCAGCTCCATGAGCATCGCCTTGGTCACCGGGATGTTGCCGAAGTTGAGCGAGCCGACGCCGATGCGCTTTCCCTTCGGGTCGGCCAGCGACCTGATCGCGCTCGCCTCGGGCACCACCATCTCCCACGGCGCGACGCGCGAGCCGTTGTAGAAGAAGCGCAGCGGCAGCGGATCCTTGCCCGGCTGGTTGCTGAGGATCGCCACGTCCGGCGTCGCCCACCCCACCAGCACGCGCTTCGTCGACAGCTGCGGCACCAGCGTCGCGGTGCCGTCGAAGGGAACGAGGTCGACGTCGAGCCCCTCCTCCTTGAAGTAGCCGGCGCCCTTCGCCATGTAGTGCGGTGCGTAGGTCAGGTTCGGCTGGGTGACGAGCCCCAGCACCACCTTCTCGCCCTGCGCCGCGGCCTGCGCGCAGAATCCCGCCATCGCGGCCGCAAGGGCCGTCGCGAACAACCGCTTCATGCTTTCCTCCTCAGGAATGGACCCGGCCGTGCGGGTCGCCAAAGCGCTGCATCATGATGTCGGCAAAGCCGAACTTCCGGTCCGCGATCCAGCTGCCGGAGCGCAGGCGGTAGGCCCCGCCGTTCCTCGCCGATGGCGGGTTCGTCCCCTGCTGCACCGCCCGCATGCCCGCGAGCATCGTCTTGCGGAAGCGCACCACGCCCGCGTCGGTGGCGGTGAGGAACTCGCGCGTGCGGTCGGCGATGAAGCCCTGGCTGTCGTGGATCATCGCGTCCTGCTCGGCCACGCCCTGCACGCCGGTGAAGGTGCGGTGCTTCTGGTCGTCGCGGTCGAGCAGGTACTCGTTGCCGCGGTTGCGGAGCGGCACGTAGTCCGGCCCGACCACCGACATCACGCCGTGGCCGGCGGCGAGCTTCGCCCGCTCGGCCGCGTCGAGCGGGCGCTCGGGGTTCCACGCAGAGGTGTAGATCCAGCAGGAGACGTCGTCGACCGGCACCCACGTGTAGCCGAAGTAGGTCTCGCCGGGCAGCGTGGAGGGCGTCGTCGAATGGCTCGGCAGCATGAACTGCGTGGTGCGCCAGTAGAGCTCGTCGCCATCCGCCTTGCGGGCGGCGCCCATGACGAAGCCGGCGTCGTGCTCGACGATCTCGAACTTCGGCATCGGGTCGTCGCGCACCCAGCGGAAGCGCTTCTCGTCCACCGGCGCATGCGGGTTGATGCTCTCGAAGGTCTCCGGCGCGGGCATGTGCAGGAACGAGAAGTGCGCGGTGTCGAGCGCACCCTCCATGGACTGCGCCCAGTTGCACTGCTGCAGCTTCTTGCTGACGAAGCGGTGCTCCGCGCCGACGAGGCCCACCTCCAGCTCGGGGAGCTCGGGCATGGCGTCCGCCGGGCCGAGGTAGGCCCACACCATCTCGCCGTACTCGCGCGTCGGATAGGCGACGATCCTCACGCGCTCCTTGTACTTCGACTCCGGCGGCGCGTTGGGGATCTCGAGGCACTTGCCTTCGGCGTCGAACTTCCAGCCGTGGTACACGCAGCGGATGCCGCATTCCTCGTTGCGGCCGTAGTAGAGGTCGGCGCCACGGTGCGGGCAGCGCGGCTCGACCAGGCCGACCCTGCCGGTGGTGTCGCGGAACGCGAGCAGGTCCTCGCCCATCACCTTCACGCGCACTGGCGGGCAGTCGGGCGCGGGCAGTTCCCGGGACAGCGCCACCGGCAGCCAGAAGCGGCGGAAGAACTCTCCGCCGGGCGTGCCGCGCCCGCTGCGGGTGAGCATTTCGTTCTCTTCGGCGGTCAGCATGTCGCCTCCGGGCTCAAGTCCAGTTCTTGCCGCGCTCGGACGAGGGCGCCACCTTGCCCGACGGCCCGCGCTTGTGCCCGGCAGGGGGCCGGATGCCGTAGGGCGCGCCCCAGTCCAGGCAGTCGAGCGTGTGGCCGCTCGGCGTGAACTCGCAGCCGATCCAGCCGGCCCAGCCGAGGCGCTCGACCTGCTCGAAGAGGAACGGGAAGTGCAGCTCTCCCGCCCCCGGCTCGTTGCGTCCCGGCGTGTTGCCGATCTGCATGTGGCCGACGATCCCGATGTACTGCTCGAGGTGGCCGGTGACGTCGCCTTCCTCCATCTGCACGTGGAAGGTGTCGAAGCAGAGCCTGAGGTTGTCGCGGCCGACCTCGCGGATGACCTGCGCGCCCTCTTCGAAGCGCTTGATGATGAAGTCCGGGAAACGCGCGCGGCACACCGGCTCGATGATCACGGTGAGCCCGGCCTTGCCCGCCAGCTCCGCGGCATAGGCGAGGTTGCCGATCATGGTGTCGTAGCAGCGCTGCCGCTCCATGCCCTTGGGCACGCTGCCAGGCAGCGGGTGGATGCGCTTGCAGCCCGTCGCGGCCGCGTAGTCGATCGCGGTGCGCACGCTCTCGCGAAAGTCCTCGACGCGGTCCGGCAGCACGGCGATGCCGCGCTCGCCCGCCGCCCAGTCCAGCGGCGTGAGGATCTGCACCAGCTCGAGCCCGTTGTGCGCCAGGCGCGCGGCGATCTCGGCGGCCGGCGTCTCGTACGGAAACGCGACCTCCACGCCCTTGAATCCCGCCTTCGCCGCCGCCTCGTAGCGGTCGGCCATCGGCACCTCGGTGAACAGCCACCGCAGGTTGGCATCGAAACGCAGCATCCCTCGTCCTCCTCCGGCCCGCGGAGCCACGCAGCGGCGCGCGCAAGGCCGGGGAATCGTAGCGCAGGGCAATGCAGCGGCGTTCCAAATAGTGATCCACCGGAATCACGTTCATTTGCGCTGGCGCAAGGTCGCGGCGGCCGCGGCAGCCCAGCATGGCAGGCGAGGGACCTGGCGGCGATGGCCGGCGGCGAGGCCTCGTCGACCGTGACGGCGTCGGAACCGCGCTGGCAGAGTTCCGGCGTGCGCGTGCACCGGGGCGGCGCGTACAAGGTGACTGCGACCGGCGAATGGAACCACGGCCTGCTGTGCGCCGCCACCAGCCCGGCCGGCGCGTCCAACAGCTGCTTCCCGTTCGCCATCACGCTGCTGCGCGGCATCCCGGTCGGCACGCTGATCGGCAAGGTCGGGCGCGACGGCGCGCCATTCCCGATCGGCGAGTCGCGGGAGTTCACCGCCCAGGCCGACGGCGTGCTGTACCTGCGGCACAACGACACGGTCGGCTTCAGCTTCGACAACACCGGCTACGTCAGCGCGAAGATCCGGCTCGCGGGCGCACCGCCGGCAATGGCTGAGCCCGCCCCCGCTCCCGCGCCGCCCGCCACTGCCGACGCGCGTCCCGCCGGCGTGGTGCCGCCGTCACCGTCCCAGCGCGAGGCGGCGGCGCCGTCCACGGTGCAGCACTGGGCGGTGGTCATCGGCGTCTCCGAATACGCGGACACGCAGATCCCGTCCCTGCGTTACGCGAACAAGGACGCGCGCGCGATCTACGACTGGCTGGTGTCGCCGGCGGGAGGGCGCTACGCGCCGACGCGCGTGCGGCTGCTGCTGGACCGCGACGCCACCGTCGCCAACATCCGCGACGCCCTCTTCAACTGGCTGCGCCAGGCGATCGAGGAGGACGTGGTGATGATCTACTTCGCCGGCCACGGCTCGCCCGATTCGCCCGAGACGCCGGGCAACCTGTACCTGCTGCCGCACGACGCGCGCTACCAGAGCATCGCCTCGACGGGTTTCCCGATGTGGGACATCGAGACCGCGCTGAAGCGCTTCATCAAGGCGAAGCGCGTGGTGGTGGTGGCCGATGCCTGCCACTCGGGCGGCGTCGGCGAAGGCTTCGAGATCGCCCGCCGATCCGTCGGCGGCGAGCCGTCGAACCCGATCTCGGCCGGACTGCAAAGCCTCGCCGCCGTCGGCGCCGGCGTGGTGGTGCTCAGCGCGTCGGACGACAAGCAGTTCTCCGCCGAGGGACCGATGTTCGGCGACGGCCACGGCGCGTTCACGCACTACCTGCTCGAGGGGCTGAAGGGGCAGGCGGACTACAACCAGGACCAGCGCGTCACGCTGGGAGAGTTGATCCCGTACCTGTCCGAGAACGTGCGCCGCGCGACGCGCAACGGCCAGAGCCCGACGGTGGCCGGCCGCTTCGACCCGGCCCTGGCGATCGGCCGCTAGCGGCCGCGCCCGCCGCCGGCGACGAAGGCGATCGACGCCTGGATCACCTCCAGGTCCTTCGAATACTCCGCGGCATCCGCGCGGTTGATCTGGACCCACTCGCGCGTGCTCGGCAGCCCGGCGGGCTGGAAGGTGGCGACGTCGCTGCGCGAGAACTGCAGCTCGGTGGCCTTGGTCACCGGCACCCGCAGCCCGACACCCTCGCCGCTGATGCACGCGAACATGCGGTCGCTGACGAAGTAGGCATCGAGGCCGTTGATCTTGCGGGCGCTGACGCCCGGCAGCTTGAGGAGCAGCGCGTCGATCTGGGACTTGCGGTCGTTCTTCTGTGGCATGGGCGCAATGTTACGCCGACTCGCCCTTCCGGCAACCTGCGCCGTCGAGCCGGCGCCTAGTGCCGGTGCGTCGTGCCGCGCGCCGCCGAGTAATGCTCGCGCAGCAGGTCGCGGCCGAAGTCGCCGCTGAAATCGCGCCACACCGTGTGCACGTGATTGCCGCCGCCCTGGGAGGCGTCGTACTCGATGAGGAAAAGCGGCCCCTGTATCCGGTAGTAGTGCTGCCGCCGGCGCTCGGTCGACCCGGCCCAGCCGAAGCGGATGTCCTCGACGCCACCCTTCGTCACGCGCGCGAGGCGCGCCGCGGCGAGGCCCGGCTCGAACGCGCGGGCGTAGACCTCGATGAGCTTCATCAACTGCGCGCGCTGGCGCTCGTCGAGCTTCGCGGCCGGGATTCCTACCGGGTTGAGCGGATCGACCTTCTCGGCGTTGGTCGTCGCGATGTCGCCATACGTGCGGTCGTCGAAGACGGCTTCCGCACGCTGCGCGGGTGAGAGCAGCGCGAGCAGCGCGCGGGCCTCGTCCTCCTCCGCCGCCAGCACACGCAGGCCCTTCCTCGCGCCCTTCTCCACGGTCGCCGGATTGGCGCCGAAGAAGCTCGGCGTGTCGGTCGCCACGCGATCGCCGGCCACGGTGAAGTTGAGCGACAGGTGGTGGCCCTCGAAGCGCCACGCCCACGCCGCCTTCGCGTCCGGCCTGCCGTAGATCGTCAGGTGGTAGCGCTCCGGGTCGCGCATCAGGCCGAAGGTCTCGATCTCGCGCAGCACGATCTCGAGCTCGATGATGTTCACCACCCGCGCGTGTCCCGCGGCGGACAGCGCCTGGCGCAGCAGCGCATGCACCGCCTCTCGCCCCTTCGTGTCGAGGTCCTTCAGCGGCACGCCGTTGCGGCTGCGCGGCGTGTAGTGCCAGTCGCGGCGGTCCGGGTCGTCGAACGGACGCAGCGCCTTCGCACGCGCGGCATCGGGGATCGCGGCGAGTAGCTTGTCGGCGGCGGCGCGCATGCGCGCCGCCACGGGCCCGACGGCCGCCTTGTCGTCGGCACAAGCGCTGAACGCGACAGCGGCGACGACGATTGCGGCGAGCATGCGCATCGCGGCCACCCTAGCGCTGCAACCCGCGCCTGCCAAGCCGCCAGCGCAGCGTGTCGATGCGGTCCTCGCCGAAGAACGGCTCGCCCTCGAAGACGAAGGTCGGCACGCCCCAGTGCCCGGATTTCGCCAGCGCTTCCTGGCTTTCCTCGACGGCGGCGAGATGCGACGCGGGGTCGGCGATCGCGGCGTCCATCGACGCGAGGTCGAGCCCGGCGAGCTGCGCCGCCTGCGCGAGGTGCCCGCCCAGGTGCCAGTCCCGCGTGCCGCCGAAGACCAGCCGCGACACCTCGCCGGCGAAGGCGAGGCCGCGCCCGCGGCGCTCCGCTTCGACGCCGAGGTACGTGAGGCGATGGATGTACGGCTGTTCCGCGGCGATCGCGTAGGTCTTCATGTCCTGCACGATCGGGTCCGGGGACGGCCAGGCGAATGGCATGCCGAGCATCTCGGCGCGGCGCGGGAAGTCGAGGCGGATGTACTTCGCGCGCTTCAGGTTGTCCGGGCTGAAGAACGACGGATCGCGCACCGCCAGCGGCAGCACCGGCCGGAACCGAACCGTGACCCGGAAATCCTGCTCCAGCCGCTTCGCCCCCGGCACCGCGAGGTACGAGTAGGGGCTGCGGAACGACCAGAAGAGGTCGACCGGCGCGTTCACTTCGCCTTGGCGGCGGCCCTGGTCGCGGACTTGGCGCCCGACTTCGCGGCCACGCGCGCCGCGTTGTCGCGCTGCTTCTTGGCCTTCTGCTTGCGGCGGCGGGTGGTCAGCATCTTCGAATGGCTCATGGGGTACTCCCGTCAGTGATGGCGTGAAAAGTCCGGCAGTTTGACGGGTTTTGGCGGCGCTGGCGAATCCGCCGGACCGCCGCCTCCCGGACTACTTCCAGCCCGCTTCCTTCTCGCAGGCCTTGCGCGCGGCCGGGTTCTTCTTCTCCCAAGCGGTGATGGAGAGCGTCTCGTTGTCGTCCATCTTGTTGTTCATGCAGGTGCAGTACTTCTTCACCACCTCGGCCTTCGCGCCTTCGTCCTTGTTGTCCTTGATGCACTGGTTGACCCACTTCACGTCGTCCGGGCCGGCCCAGGCCAGGCTGCCTCCGGCGATGGCGGCGGCAAGCGTGATCATGCTGAGAGCGAGCTTCATGGGGTTCCCTCCCTCGTCGGTTCGAGCGCCGGTTGGCGCAGCGGATACTACTACTCCCACTAGCCCCCGCCCGCCGCCATCACCCGTTCCGTGCAGGCGAAGTAGTGCTCGAAGCGGCCCGCCCGCTGCCCGGCCGTCCACTCCTGCGTGCACTGGTCCACGCTCACGCGCTTGCGGCGCAGGTACTCGTTCCTGTCCAGCCCGTACCGCTTCAGCTCGGAGGCATCCGTGACCCCATGCCACACCGGATCGCGGCGGTTCAGCCCGTACTTCGACAGTTCCGCGGAGGACAGCATCTGCATGCGGTCCGACGGCACCAGGTTCATCGCGTCGTACAGCGCGGCCGGCACGTTCATCTCGACGAGGAAGGTCCGCGCCACGACGGAGAGCCGGTCGTACTCGCGCCGCACTTCGGAGCGGCTGCGCTTGGGCGACGGCACGAGGTAGGGCTGGTGGATGCCGACCTTCGCCTTCGGGGCCACCGTGCGCTGCGCAGCGCCGGCGAGGACGAACACGCAGGCGCTGAGGCACTCGGCGTCCTCGCCGACTACCGCGGTGGCCGCCATCCGGCGCAGCCGGTGGCCAAGCGCGATCGCGGCGTCGACATCGCCGCCGCGGCTGTGCAGGAACACGAACGGCGGCTTGCTCCCCGCCGCCTCCGGGTTGTCCACGATCGCGTGCACCGCCTTCAGGTCGTCGGCGACGATCCAGCCCGAGAGGCGAAGGCAGCGGGCGCCATGGGTGATCCCGGGGCAGTCCCGCGCCTCACCGAGCCGCTGCACTTCGCCATGCCCGGGAGCGACCACGCCCATCGCCGCGCACGCAAAGGCAAGGCGCGCGAGGAAGCGGCGTGCCATCTCAGGCCGCCAGCACGTGCTTCAGCACGCGCAGGTAGTTGCCGCCCAGCACCTTGTCGATCGTGCTCTCCTTCATGCCAAGTCGTCCGAGCTCGTGCACCAGCGCGGGCAGGTCGTGGTAAGTGGCGATCGCAGGTCGCGACAAGCCATCAAGGTCAACACCCATGCCGGCATGTTCATTCCCGACGATGTCCACCAGCTGCACCATGGCCGAGGCGTAGCGCTCGAGGCTGCGCTGGATCGGGAAGAGGCCCACCACGCCTCCCTCCTTCGCGATCGCCTTCGCGAGCGGCGCGTGCACGGCGCGCGACCCGCGCTTGTCCCAGGATGGCTCCTCGGGGCTGACCCACCCATGCGAGTAGATCAAGGGCTTCTTCGTGGTCTCCAGCGCCTGGATGATGCCGCCGTGGTTGCAATGCGCGACATCCACGAGGATGCCGAGGCGGTTGCACTCCCGGATCACGTCGCGGCCGAACGCTGTGAGCCCGCCGTGCAGCGGCTTCTCGGTGGCGGTGTCGCCGATCTCGTTGGCGCGGAAATGCATCACCTGCAGGTGCCGCAGTCCGGCGGCGTATGCCACCTGCAGGTAGCCGAGGTCGCCCTCGAGGAAATCCGCGCCCTCCGATGCGAGCACCACGGCAGGCGCCTGCCCGGCGAGCGCACGGTCGACGTGCGCAGGCTCGGTGACGAGTTCGATCCCTTCGGCCTGCGCGCGCGCCATCACGGCCGCGACCGTCCTCTCGTAGAACGCGCGGAACTGCCCCCTCGACTCCGCCGGCAGCGCGTAGATGCGCCCGCTGGCGAACATCAGCACCGGGCTGTCCGAGATCACCTTCATCGCCACGACGGCGAGCCCGTTGGCCCGCATGTCGTCCGAGAGCCGCGTGGACTGCCCGCTGCGCTTGCCGACGATCATGCCGTGGTGGCTGTGCATGTCGGCGAAGCGCAGGCGCGGGGGTTGCGCTACGGCGACACCCCGAAATGCGCCGGCCGCGACGAGCGCCACGCCTGCGGCGATGAAGCGGCGACGGGTCGTCATGCAGTCAGCCGGCGTGCGGTCTTCAGCAGTACCGTGAGCAGCACCAGCGGCAGCACCAGCGTCTGCACCAGGAACACCGCGATCAGCATGACGATGTGCTCGACCATCCCGGCGGCGAGCTTCTTCAGCTCATCGATGCGCGCCGACACTTCCTTCGCCACGTCGCTGCCCTGCGCCAGCCAGCGCTTGAAGCGATCGGTGACGCCCTCTCCGGGCTTCGGCTCGTTCGCCGGCATGGAGAGCGTGGTGAGCTTCGCGAGCGACAGTTCGATCCTCTCCTGGTCGGCCTTGTAGCGGTCCGCCAGCAGCAGCTGGAAGGCCGCCTCGCTGCCGACGACGACGAGCGGCACCGCAAAGCGCACCAGAAGCAGCCCGACGAAGATCCGCGCGATCCAGCGTCCCGCCGCGAGCGGCCGCCACGCGTGCCAAGCCCATGCCGCCGCCGCGAGAGTGAGCCCCAGGGACACCGCCCAGTAGCCGCCGATCTTGATCAGCAGCAACTGCATGCCGAAGGAGACCGAGGCGTACAGCATCAGCGTCGAGAACTGTTCCACGAGGTCGTTGACCGGGTCGAGCGCCTGCCCCGGCGTGAAGTTGGGGCCGAACCCGGCGAGCTGGATCGAGATCTCCGTGCCCTGCACCACCGAGATCACGGCATTGAGCGCCCGCGCGCTGGCGAAGCTCACCAGCGCCCGCTTCAACCCCGCCTCGACCTGCCGCGTGGCGCCGTCGTCCAGCGGCCGCAGCCATGCGCAGGCGACCGCCACCACGAGCGCGGCGCAGAGGAGCCACTGGCGGCGAGCAATGCCCATCGGCCGGATGCTACGCGACGTTTCGCATTCGCGGCGCGATGCGCGAGAATGCCGGCTCACCATGCTGAAACTCTGGGGCCGCCCCACCTCCACCAACACCCAGCGCGTGCTGTGGACGCTCGCCGAGGCCGGCGTGCCCTACGAGCTCACTCTGGCCAGCGGGACCACGGGCCCGACCGGCTATGTCTGGGCGGGCCACTCGCCCTACGGCTTCGTCGACACGCCCGAGTACCGCGCGATGAACCCGAACGGCACCATCCCGACCATCGACGACGACGGCTTCATCCTCTGGGAGTCGATCGCGATCGTCGCCTACCTCGCGCGCCGCTACGCGCCGGAGAAGCTCTTCGGCAACGACGAGCTGGTGTTCGCGCGCGCGCTGAAGTGGATGGGCTGGACCAACTACGCCCTCGAGCACCCGATGCACGAACTCATCATGCACCTCGAACGCCTGCCGCCGGAGAAGCGCTCCGCCGAGGCGGTCGAGGCGGCGCGCAAGGAAGCGGTGCGCCGGCTCGGCATGCTGGAGTCGCAGCTCGGGCAGGCGAAGTACCTCGCGGGCGACGCCTTCAGCCTCGGCGACATCCCGCCCGGCATCGCGGTGCGGCGCTTCCTGCATTTCGGCCTGGAGCACCCGGCGATGCCGCGGGTGATGGACTGGATGGCGCGGCTCGGCGAGCGCGAGGGCTTCGCGAAGCATGTCGCCCCGCGCGGGAATCACCTTCGGCTGTCGCCGGCCTGAGCGCTACCGCCCCTCCACCCCGCACTACTCCGCGACGAACAGCGCCAGCGCCTGCGTGACGCTGCGCATGGATTCGAGCTCCCCGCGCTCGTCGAAGGCGTGGATGTTCTCGGCGAGCGGGCCATAGACCAGCGCGGGAATGCCGGCGTAGAGGCCGTAGAAGCGCGCGTCGGTGGTGCCGGTGCCCTGGCGCTGCGCCAGCGGCGCGCCGGCGATCTTCTCGTGGCACTGCTCGAGGAGCTTCTGCGCGTCGCTGCCCGGCGGCAGCACGTAGCCCTCGGCCTGGAAGCCGTGGTACACGACCGCGGGCGGGTTCTTGGCGAGGAACGGATCCTCCTTCGACGCCGCGGCCACCACTGCCTCGACCTCCGCGCGGACCTGCGCGAGATCCTGCCCCGGGTAGAGGCCGATGCGCATGTCGAAGGTGCACCACGACGGCACCGAAGAGGTCCAGTCGCCGCCCTCGATCTTGCTGACGACGAAGTTGATCGGGTGCGCGTGCTGCGAGAACGCGGGGTGCTTGACCTCGTTCCAGCGGTGCTCCAGCCGGTGCAGCGCGGCGATGATCGGGAAGCAGGCCTCGATCGCGTTCGAGCCGGTGCCCGCGTAGGCCACGTGCGCCGGCTTGCCGCGCACCTTGACCTGGAACCACATCACGCCGACCTGCGCGCCGGTGAGCGTGCCGCCCGAGGGCTCGGTGATCAGCGCGGCTTCCGCGCGATAGCCGCGCTGCAGGCAGGCCAGGGCCCCGTTGCCGGTGCACTCCTCCTCGATCACCGACTGCACGTAGATGTCCGCGGCCGGCGCGAGGCCGATGCGCGCGATCGCGTCGAGCGCGAAGAGATTGGCGGCGAGGCCGGCCTTCATGTCGCCCGCGCCGCGGCCATGCATCCACCCGTCCGCGACGTGCGGCGCGAACGGCGGCGTGGCCCACATGTCGACAGGGCCGGTGGGCACCACGTCGATGTGGCCGTTCAGGATCAGCGAGCGGCCCTTCGCAGCCTTGGGCCGGTGCGCGCCGACCACGTTCCACGCATCGTCGTAGGACACCGCCACCGGCGAGAAGCCCGGCAGGTGCCGGATGTCCTCGACCGCGACCTTCCAGCGGTCGACCGCAAGGCCGCGCGAGCGCATCGCCGCGGCCATGAAGTCCTGCGCCGGCGCCTCGTGGCAGCGGGTGGAGGGAAAGCGCGTCAGGTCGGCGAGGAACGCGACCTGGGCGTCGAAGCCGTCGTCGACGGCGCGCAGGAGCTTCTGGGTGAGATCGGGGGCGAGCATGGGGAATTCTCGCATGCCGCGGCGCGGCACCCTGCCTCCCGCTGACGTCCTATTCGTTCCACACCGCCGCACCCAGCGGCAACGCGTTCAGCTCCGCCCGGGCCTCGCGCCATGACGGGTAGTACCTACTCATCAGGGTGAGGAACTGCTCGCTGTGGGTTGGTGCGATCAGATGGAGCATCTCGTGGACCACCACGTACTCCAGCAGATCCTTGGGCTTTTTCACGAGCTCCGTATTCAGGCGGATGTTTCGCGCACGATGGTTGCAACTGCCCCACTTGGTCTTCATGCGCTGGAGGAAGTAGCCGGCCACCTCGACGCCCAGTTTCGCCTGCCATCTGCGGATCAAGCCGGGCACCGCATCGTGCAACAGAGTCTTGTGCCACTCATGCATGACCGCTTCGCGCTTCGCCCGGTCGCTGCCGGGGCGCACGGAGAGCGTGATGCGGCGATGCCCAAGCCTTATCGAGGGCTTTGCGTCGTCCACCCTCACCGACAGCAGATAGCGTCGCCCCCACAGATAGTGGCTTTCGCGCTCCACGTAACGGCGGCCCGGCTCGCGCGCCTGATCCCGGAACCTGGATTGCTGATGGCGAATCCAGCCGAGCCGGGAGATTGCATAGGCACGCGCCACCTCCGGGCGGGTGCCCTTCGGCGCAACCAGCGTGACGCGGCCGGAAGGCGGGTGAACCGAGAGATGGACGTGCTTGATGTCCTTGCGCGTCACGGCGATCGCGATCTCGCCCAACCGGATCGTTTCCGCCATCAGTAACCCGGCTGATTACGGACGAGTTCGAAGAGCGCGCGGGTAGCTTCGCGATTGCGGTCCATGAGCGGAAAGAGTGCGTTCAGGACCTGCGTCTCACGCGCCTGGTCACCCTTCCAGCCTGCGGGCGCCCGCTCGCGCATCACGGCGTCGATCCTCAAGGCAAGTTCGGCGAGACCGACCTGGCCGGGCGTGGGCTCCGCGGCGACGGCCGCCACGCCGAGAATTCGCGGCAGGTTGTTGTAGATGACCGTCGCTTCCTTCTTGCCATGGAGCACCGCCGGCACGCCATCGTCGGACTGCCTTGCCGCCAGCTTCTTCACCAGCGCCTCGGCCTTGCGCAGGAACTCCTCGTAGGCCTCCTTGTCTGCCCGGCCTTGCTTGATCAGGTCGTCGAGCAGCTTCGACATCTGGTCATAGAAGCGGGGGTCGGTGAGCTGGTCGCGGATGATCGTCTTGCGGACGTTGTTGATGATCCCTTCGGCGATGGCGTTGCGCGAAAGCCTGCCCTTCTCGTTGAGCTTGCGGGCGATGGCGTCATGGATGCCGGTCTCGATGATGAGCTCGGTCAATGGCACGTTCGCCAGTTCGGCGAGGTCGGCCGCGGGGTCGGCCTGGATGTAGGTGTTGAGGAGGTGGCGCATGTCGGCCTCGAAGGGCTTGACGTCCAGCTCCTCGCCCGAGTGCCGCTTGATCGCCGCACGGATGTCGCCGTAGAACTCGGCCTCCTTGTGCAGCGCCGCCGCCTCCGCATCCGAGTACCCCGCCGCATTCAGCTCCTGCGCGATCGCGACATACGCGCGAACGAACGTGGCCGCCGCCTTGTAGAACGAGACGCGCAGCGCCTCGGTTTCGTTCAGCGCACTGGCATTGGCGGCATCCCCGCAGAAGTAGTGCAGGTACTGCTCGACCTCGCGCGGCAGGGGTACCGGCTCGCACAGGTACCGCAAAGCCTCGCGCGCGAGGTCGAGCTGCTTCCTTCCCTCCGCGAGCTGGTCCTTGAGGTGGACGTTGTTCTCGCCCCCGCCGCCCTGGTCGGTGTCCAGCTCTTCCGAGCTGTAGACCGCGATCGCCTCCTGCACGTCGCCGAACAGCTCCTTGAAGTCGACGATATGGCCGTAGGTCTTGTCGTCGCCGTCGAGCCGGTTGGTCCGGCAGATCGCCTGGAAGAGGTTGTGGTCGCGCAGCTCGTTGTCCAGGTAGATGTAGGTGCAGCTCGGCGCGTCGAAGCCGGTGAGCAGCTTGCTCACCACGATCAGCAGCTTCATGTTCGCCGGCTCTTCGATGAACCGGCGCTTCGCCTCGTCCTCGTACTGCCTGGTGGTCTGATCCTGTTTCAGGACGTGCTTCGTGTAGGTGTCGAACTTGTAGCGCTCGTCGCCATCTTTCGGCTCAAGCGTGATAGTGCCTGGCTGCGGTTGGTACGACGTGATGATGCCGCAGTAGCGACCGAAGCTCGTGTTCTGAAACAGCCGGTAGTAGTGGCAGGCGTCGTGGATGGAAGCCGCCACCAGGATCGCCGTGCCGCGGTCGTTGTTGAGCCGGGGCTGGAGCGCGAAGTCCGCGATGATGCTGGCGATGATCTCGCGCTTGCGGCCCTCGGCACTCGTGAGCTCCTCGAACGTCGCCCAGCGCCTGCGCAGGATCGCCTTCTGGAAGTTGTTGAGGTTCCTCGTCGCCTGTTCAAACCATTCGTCGATCGCCTGTTGCGAAGTGATGCGCTGCGCCACGTCGCGGGCCTGGTACTTGAGATCCAGGATGACGCCGTCGGCCACGCCCTCGTGGAACTTGTAGGTGTGGATGTAGGTGCCGAACACGTCCCGCGTCGTCTCTTTGTCTTTCCGAAGGAGCGGCGTGCCGGTGAACCCCACGAAAATTGCCCCCTCCAGCAAGCGCTTCATCTGCCGGTTCATGTCGCCGCCCTGGGTGCGATGGCACTCGTCGACGAACACATAGAAGCGCCCCTGCACGGGCGGCGGCGGTCCCTTCAGGTCGGTCGGATCGAACTTGTGGACCAGCGCACATAGAAGGCGGGGCGTGGCCGCTCCGAGCTTCTGCACGAATTCCGCGCGCGAGGTGATGCGCGGCGAGGGCGAATCGGCGCCGATCACGCCGGCGTTCTTCATCACCCCTTCGATCTGCTTGTCCAGCTCGTCGCGGTCGGTGACGACAAGGATTCGCGCCTCGGGGTCGTGCTCCAGCAGCCACTTGGCG
>SXGT01715105.1_pt1 | contig 29622 bp, 25 predicted proteins | sample 3176221 | NCBI WGS metagenome assembly SXGT01 (sample SAMN11356862, study PRJNA531348) | freshwater metagenome | isolation source: freshwater sample F1-120 | place: China: Fuxian Lake, Yuxi | collected 2017-12-25 | reverse complement strand
TTAATAGAAGAAGCTTTATGAACTCCCGGTTCAACAATAATTTTATATGTTTCTGCAATTGTTTCCAATGATTCTGCACAACAACCGGAAACTACTTTTAAAATTTTTGTAATTGTGTGTTCTTTATCTCCGGGATTAATTCTCTCAGGAGAATAACCTACTTTAAAATCGGTTTTAAATTTTAATCCAGATGTTTCTTCTAAAACAGGGATACAATCCTCTTCGGTACAACCTGGATAAACGGTTGATTCATAAACCACATAATCGCCTTTTTTTAAAGCTTTTCCAACCGAATGCGAAGCTCCTAATAATGGTTTTAAATCCGGAAGATTGTGTTCGTCAATAGGAGTAGGAACTGCAACGATAAAAAAGTTTGCAGATTTTAAAACATCTATAGAAGCTGTAAATTCAATATCACATCCCTCAAAATCTTTTGTAGATAATTCCTGAGATGGATCAATATTGTTTTGCATCATCTTTACACGCTCTTCGTTAATGTCGAAGCCAATAACTTTTACTTTTTTAGCAAAAGCCAAAGCAATTGGTAAACCAACATAACCTAAACCGATGACAGCAATTTTCGCTTCCTTATTCTTTATCTTCTGTATCATTACTTATGATTTTCTATCTGTATTTCTTAATGAATAAATTCTTTCAATAATGTCAACCACTTTTAATCCTTCCATAGCATTTGTTGTTAATGTAGTTCTTCCTTTTAAAGTATCTATTACATTAGAAATTACTTGTGGATGATTGTTTGCAGAACCTTTGTAAGCACCATAATCATTGGCTTCATTTGTTGGATCAAGGTTCGGCATTGTGTAATCTTTTATATTGCACTGTTCTATCTGATCCATGTATTGACCACCTACTTTAACACTTCCTTTGCTTCCTACTATGGTAATGCTGCTTTCTAAATTACTATTCCAAACTGCTGTTGAATAATTAATGCTTCCCATTCCTCCATTCACAAAATTAAAATTTACAAATCCACTGTCTTCAAACTCGGTTAAATTAGCATGATTAAAATCGCTGAATTTTGCCTGAATGTCTTTCATATCACCAAATATCCAATACAATAAATCTATCCAGTGAGAAAATTGAGTAAACAATGTTCCTCCGTCTAATTCCTGTGTTCCTTTCCATCCACCTTTTTTATAATAACGATCATCACGATTCCAGTAGCAATTCAATTGAACCATGTATACATCTCCGATAATTTTTTCTTCAACAATTTTTTTCAGCCAAGCTGATGGGGGAGAAAAACGATTTTGCATAACACAAAAAACAGTTTTGTGAATTTGTAATGCCTTATGAATCATGTTTTCGCATTCTGCTTTGTTTAGAGCCATTGGCTTTTCACAAACAACATGTTTTCCTGATTCAAGTGCAAGTAAAGAATGTTTTGCATGCAAACCATTGGGAGTACAAATATTCACCACTTCAATTTCTGGATGAGCTGATAACATTTCTTCCGGAGTAGAATAAAATTTTTCTTTTAAATCGTTCAGTCCTAATTTATCTTTTGGTAAAATATCGCAAACTGCAATTAATTCTGCTTCAGAATTTCTACGAACCATTTCAGCATGGCGTTTACCAATATGACCTTGGCCAATTACTGCGAATTTTATTTTACTCATAACTTTATTACTTTATTTCCTTCCAATTTATACTTCTGTTTGGTTTCTTCACAAACAGCAATTCCCTCTTTGTCAAATTGTAAACGGTGTCCGTATTCACTTATCCAACCCATTTGTTTTGCCGGATTTCCAACCCATAACGAATAAGGTTGGACATTTTTAGTAACCACCGCTCCTGCCCCGATAAAAGCATATTCCCCAATATCATGTCCGCATACTATCGTAGCATTTGCACCAATGCTGGCGCCTTTCCCTACATGAGTTTTTGCATATTCATTTTTGCGATTGATTGCACTTCTTGGATTAATCACATTTGTAAAAACCATGGATGGTCCTAAAAAAACATCATCATCACAAGTTACTCCTGTATAAATAGAAACATTGTTTTGCACTTTTACATTTTTTCCTAAAACTACATCTGGTGAAATCACTACATTTTGTCCAATGTTGCAGTTCTCTCCTAATATGCAATTCGACATAATATGAGAGAAGTGCCAAATTTTGGTTCCTTTTCCAATCTTACATCCTTCGTCTATAACTGCGCTAGTATGTGCGTAATAGTCCATCTTTAGTTTAGAGTTTCTTGTTTTTAGTTTTCAGTTATGCGTTAACTCGATCTTTATATTTTTCTCCTTTAATTTCAGATTTATTTAAATATGCCATTAATGCGCCTATCATTTTGCCAATGTCATCAGACAATTTATAAAGTTCATCAAATGTTTCTTTTGTAATATAATCTTGATCCAAAGCTCTGTAAAGTTGAGATCTAACTTCTGCTGCAGATGCTTTTGAAATTCCTAAGAATTGAATAAACTCGATTCTTCCTCCTCTTTCAAACCCTTCTGCAATATTATCCATCACCGAACCACCTGCTCTTCTAATTTGACTTCTTAAATCAAAATCACTTGAAAAAGGTTTAGTATTGGTTATATTATATATACATTTTGAAAGCACTCTAGCTTGTTGCCATGCAGTTATATCTTCAAACTTTTTTATTGTTGCCATAAAACTATAAACTTTTAATTTTTTATCAATCAACCCAAAACTCAAAACTGCAAACTCAAAACTGCAAACTAGTTAAAACTTCTATGTTCAGTTTTATTTAATTCTTCTTTAGATAAAGATTTAAAGTACTCGTAAGTAATTTTTAATCCTTCAGCTCTTCCAACTTTTGGCTCCCATCCTAAAATTGCTTTCGCTTTAGTGATATCCGGTTTGCGTTGTTTCGGATCATCTTGTGGCAATGGTTTAGAAATCAGTTTTTGTTTTGTGCCGGTTAATTTTATAATTTCTTCGCCAAATTCTTTTATGGTTATTTCACTTGGATTTCCAACGTTGATAGGATAAACATAATCACTCAGCAATAAACGATAAATCCCTTCTACTAAATCATCAACATAACAAAATGAACGTGTTTGTGAACCATCGCCAAACATGGTTAAGTCTTGCCCACGTAATGCTTGTCCAATAAATGCTGGCAAAACACGTCCGTCATTCAGTCGCATGCGTGGACCATAAGTATTAAAAATTCTTATAATACGGGTTTCTACTCCGTGATAGGTATGATAAGCCATTGTCATAGCTTCCATGAAACGTTTTGCTTCATCGTATACTCCGCGTGGACCAACAGGATTTACATTACCCCAGTATTCTTCTGTTTGTGGATGTACAATTGGATCACCATAAACTTCAGATGTTGATGCAACTAAAATTCTTGCTTTTTTTACTCTAGCTAGTCCTAATAAATTATGCGTTCCTAACGAACTTACTTTTAAAGTTTGAATCGGAATTTTTAAATAATCGATAGGAGATGCTGGTGATGCGAAGTGTAGTATATAATCTAGTTCACCCGGAATAAAAACAAATTTAGAAACATCGTGATGATAAAATTCGAAGTGTTCGAGTTTCATCAGGTGTTCAATGTTTTTTAAATCTCCAGTAATTAAATTATCCATACCAATTACGTGATATCCTTCTTTGATAAAGCGATCGCAAAGGTGTGAACCTAAAAATCCTGCAGCTCCTGTTATTAAAACTCTTTTCATGATTATCCTTTTACAGTTTCTCTTCCAATGCTTGTGTAGTAATATCCTAATTCTGTCATTTGATCTATGCCGTATAAATTTCTTCCGTCAAAAATCACTTTGTTTTTTAAAAGGGAAGTCACCTTTTCAAAATCAGGTGTGCGGAATAAACTCCATTCAGTTGCAATTAGTAATGCATCTGAATCACGCAAAGCATCGTATTCATCCAAAGCATAAGTAATTTTATCACCAATTAAATTTCTAACATTGTTCATTGCTTCGGGATCGTATGCGGAAATGGTTGCTCCTGCTTTTATCAATTCATCAATAATATACAAAGCTGGTGCTTCTCTGATATCATCTGTATCAGGTTTAAATGCCAATCCCCAAAGAGCAATCTTTTTTCCTTTTAAGTCTCCTTTGAAATAGTCTTTTACTTTCGGTATAATAATGGTTTTTTGTTTTTCATTTATTTCCATTACCGATTCTAAAATTTTAAAATCGTATTTTACTTCGTTAGCAGATTTTGCTAAAGCCTGAACATCTTTAGGGAAACAGCTTCCGCCATAACCAATTCCCGGAAATAAAAACCGTTTTCCAATTCTATCATCACTTCCAATTCCAATACGAACAGCATCTACATCTGCACCAACCAATTCACATAAGTTTGCGATTTCGTTCATGAAAGTAATTTTTGTTGCCAAGAAAGAATTAGCTGCATATTTTGTTAATTCAGCAGAACGCTCGTCCATAAAAATAATTGGATTTCCTTGGCGGACATAAGGTTTGTAAAGTTCTTCCATTGTTTTGCGGGCTTTCTCTGAACTTGCACCAATTACAACACGGTCGGGTTTTAAAAAGTCATCTACAGCAAATCCTTCCCGCAAAAATTCTGGATTTGAAACAACGTCAAATTCTACTTTCGCATGTTTTGCTATAGCTGTACGTACTTTATCTGCAGTCCCAACAGGAACAGTGCTTTTATCTACAATTACTTTATAGTCTTTTATGATTTTTCCTAAGTCATCTGCAACTCCAAGAATGTAACTTAAGTCGGCAGAGCCATCTTCTCCCGGAGGAGTTGGCAATGCAAGAAAAATAATTTTTGCTTTTTCAATTGCTTCAGAAAGGTTGGTTGTAAAAGTTAATCGTCCTTGTTTGATATTGCGTTCAAATAAAATATCCAGATGTGGTTCATAAATTGGAACAACACCGGCTTGCATTTTTTGTACTTTTTCTTTGTTGATATCCACACATATAACATGATTGCCAGTTTCTGCCAAGCATGTTCCGGTTACTAATCCTACATATCCTGTTCCTACTACTGCAATATTCATTTTTTAATTTTCATTTTAAAAGTTTATAAGCCTGCCTGCCGGACAGGCAGGTTTAAAGTTTCAAGTTTTTGTGCCTCCCGAAATTTTTATTTGCAGAATTCTAAAACAGAATCCGTAATATATTTTAATGTTTCTTCGTCAAGTTCGGTATGCATTGGTAATGACATAACACAAGCGCATAATTTTTCGGTTATAGGGAAATCACCTGCTTTGTAACGTTCATCCAAATATGCTTTTTGTAAGTGTAATGGAATTGGGTAATAAATCATAGCCGGAATATCTTTACTTGCTAAATATTCGCGAATGGCGGTTCTGTCAACACCAAATAACTGTAAAGTATATTGATGAAAAACGTGATCAGAAAATTTTGCGCGGGCAGGTGTTTTTATTTTTGGATGATTTGCAAATGCTTTGTCGTAAAAATTTGCAGCCTTGTTACGAGCAGCAGCATAATTATCTAAATCGCGTAATTTGATTCTTAAAATGGCTGCTTGAATACTATCTAAACGTGAATTTACACCAATTGAATCATGAACATATTGAACTGATTGACCATGGTTGGAGATCATTCTGATTTTTGCTGCTAATGCATCATCATTGGTAAACATTGCGCCTCCGTCTCCGTAACAACCTAAATTCTTAGATGGAAAAAAAGATGTACAACCAACCGTTCCAATGGTTCCAGCTTTTTTTGTTGAGCCATCAGCCGATTTATAATTTGCACCAATTGCCTGAGCAGTGTCTTCAATTACATATAAATTATGTTTCTTAGCCAAAGCCATGATAGCATCCATATCGGCACACTGTCCGAATAAATGAACAGGAACAATTGCTTTTGTTTTTGGAGTAATAGCTTTTTCAATAGCTTTTACATCAATATCAAAGGTGTCCGGAACTACATCCACCAATACAGGTTTTAATCCCAGTAAAGCAATTACTTCTGCTGTAGCAACATACGTAAAATCAGCTGTAATTACCTCATCGCCCGGCTTTAAATCCAATGCCATCATGGCTATCTGTAAGGCATCGGTGCCATTTGCACATGGAATCACATGCTTCACTCCCAAATATTTCTCCAATTCAGCTTGAAATGATTTTACTTCAGGACCATTAATAAATGCTGTATTATCTAATACATTTTGGATAGCAGCATCCACATCGGTTTTTATTTTTTCGTATTGACTTTTTAAGTCAACCATTTGAATTTTTTTAGCGGTCTTAGTCATTCGTTTTCATTGATTTAAATAAGAATGCGAATATAAGGAAAATATATAAATTCTGAAGGCAATTTTTGGCTGTGGAATTCGTTTTAAAGCCTTATATTTACGAACATTTTTAGAAGAATGAAGAAAGTCTCTTTTTTAAGCATTTGTATCCTTTTTTTAGCGGTAAATCTTGTTGCTCAAGTTAGTGTAAAAGACTCAGCAATTTATACTCCATATATTGGTGTTTCATACGGCTACCAGTTCCCCGAGGGCAATATGTATAAACGGTTTGGCAATAGTTCCTCCATTGGACTGAATTTGGATTTTAAGACTAAAAAGCAATGGACTTTCGGTATAAATGGTTGTTATTTTTTTGGAAAAGATGTAAAAGAGTCGCTTTTTGACAGTATAGCTACTCCGAGTGGTGCAATTATTAATGGAAATGGGGAATTTGCAGATGTTCGTTTATATGAAAGAGGTTTTACTGCTTCTTTAACAGCCGGCAGATTGTTTTCTTTTAAAAGACCCAACCCAAATTCAGGAATTATGTTTAGTGTAGGCGCAGGATTTATTCAACATAAAATCAGAATTGAGACGATTGGAAATAATGCTCCTCAACTTTCTAAGCAATATAAAAAAGGATACGACCGCTTGACAAATGGTTTTTTATTGAGTCAGAATTTAGGTTATTTATATTTGAGTGATAATCGGTTAGTAAATTTCTATATTGGATTTGAATGTATGCAAGGTTTTACTCAAAACAGAAGAAGTTACGATTACGATTTAATGAAACAAGACACAGAAAAAAGAGTTGATATTTTGTATGGCGGAAAATTCGCCTGGATATTGCCGATGTACAAAAGAGCTCCTCAAGAATTCTATACATATTAATGAGACTTCTTTATAACCTCTCCATTTATTTATACATTTTTTACATTCGTGTCGGTTCCTTATTCAACGCGAAAGCAAAGTTGATGATTGCAGGCAGAAAAAGTCTGTTTGATAAACTAAAACAACAACTAAAAAACTCTCAACTCCTAACTCCTAACTCCAAACTGATTTGGTTCCATTGTGCTTCTCTAGGCGAGTTTGAGCAGGGCCGGCCTTTGATGGAGAAATTAAAACTGCAGCAACCTGATGTTAAAATTTTACTCACTTTTTTCTCTCCATCAGGATATGAAATCCGGAAAAATTATGCCGGTGCAGATTTTGTTTTTTATTTACCAATGGATACTCCATCCAATGCGAAAAAATTTATTGAGATTGTAAACCCGAAAAAAGTATTTTTTGTAAAGTATGAATTTTGGTTTAATTATTTAGCAGAATTAAAAAATAAAAATATTCCCACATATTTAGTAAGTGGAATTTTCAGAGAAGACCATCATTTTTTTAAAAGTACAGGGGGATGGTTTAGAAAACAATTAAATTCATTCACGCATTTCTTTTTACAAGATGAAAAATCGATGGATCTATTGAATTCAATAGGTTATAAGAATTCAACACTTTGTGGAGATACACGTTTTGACAGAGTGAGTGAAGTTGCAAGAAATGTAAAACAAATTGATTTAGTTAAATTGTTTGTTGGAGATTTTAAAATAATCATCTTAGGAAGTTCATGGTCAGATGATGAAAAGATTGTTGCAAATTCCAGATTTCAGATTTCAGACCCGCCTGCCGGACGGATAGGTTTCAAATTAATTATCGCTCCTCATGAGATTGATGAGAAACATCTTACTAATATTGAAACACAATTTTCTGATGCGTGTCTGCGATACTCCAATGCAAATGAAAAAAATATTTCTCAAGCTCAAATTTTAATTATCGACAATATAGGGATGCTTTCTTCTTTATATCAATACGGCTCTGTTGCCTTTGTTGGTGGCGGTTTTAGAAAAGGTATTCATAATATTTTAGAGGCAGCGACTTTTGGATTGCCTGTGATTTTTGGGCCGAATTATCAAAAATTTACTGAAGCAAAAGAATTGATAAAATTGGGTGGAGCTTTTTCTATTAAAGATGTTTCTGAATTTGAAAAAACAATGCAGCTTTTAAGTGATGAGCAGGTTTTGAAAACTGCTTCACAAATTTCCAGAATGTATGTGCAAGGAAGAGTTGGAGCTACTGAAAAAATTCTTGCCACTACTTTTTCAAAATAAGTGCAATATGTGTCTGGTGAAACAAATCATGCTCGGCAACAAAATGCAAAAGATCAACCACATTAATTTCTGCTTTTAATCTTGGATGTAAAGAGCGGATTAATAATTGTTCATCCGAAAATGCACTGACATGTTTGATAAATTCTTCTCTTGAATTACGCATGTCGGAAATAAGTTTGCTAACGGAAGTGTTGTTGTGATTGGCTTCTTCAGTTGTTTTGTTTTCCATATCTGCCGGACGTAATACTTCTTTCTTTGCTAAATAGTCATTCAAACGGGCATCGTGTAATGCTTCTAAATCAGTTAAGTGACCAATGTGTTGTTTCACCGACCATCTCCCTTCTGGCATAAATACAATTTGTTCTTCAGAACAATTTTTTATCATTTCTTCAATTCGTGGAGCGGTAGAACGTAAACGTTCTATAAACAAAGGAAAATATTCCGGACCATATCCGAAATTAAATTTGCGTTCAATCCATTTTAGATTTCTCATGATGAAATTAATTAGTTATTTTTTTCAGTAAATGTTCTTTTACTCTGCTTTCCCATTCCTCTTTTAAAATACTCAACACAATACTATCTCTTCTGCCGCCATCCATCTTAATAACATTTTTCCGCAATACACCTTCTATCGTACATCCAATTCCTTTCATGGCTGCAATGCTTCTTGCATTATTATTGTCGGCACGAAATTCAACTCGTTCCATTTTCATTTTTTCGAATGCAAATTGAAGCAATAAAAATTTACAATTTGCATTCAGCCCGGTTCCTTGAGCAATTTTGCTGTACCAAGTATAGCCTAATTGTAAAGTTGATTGAGTATGTTGTATGTCGTAAAAACGTGTGCTGCCAACATATTGATTGATGCGTTTATCAAAAACAATAAATGGATATTCTTTTTTTTCTGCTTTTGCATCTAAGGCCATTTTAAAATAAGCTTTCAAATTCTCTTCGCCATGTGCTTGAACTAAAGAATATTTCCAGATTTCAGGTTCATTAATAGAAATTGGTAGAAGAAGAGAAATATCTTCTGCTTTAAGCGGACGAAGTAAAACAATTTCGTTTTCTAAAATGTAATCTTTGGTGAAGTTGAAGCTCATTTTTTTGTACTAATTACTATAGTGTTAGAAATTAAATCGTGTAATCCATATCCTAAACCAAATAAATAACTTATTTGATCGAAGGGAATAATTCTAGCAATAGTTCTGATAAAAAGTTTAAATAAACTTGGTTTATTACCTAGTTTGTCTACTACAATTGTTTTAGTTAACATTTTCCCAATCGTTTTGCTTGTCAGTGCTTCCATTATATAATAATATAAAAAGTAAACAGGATAAAATATTATGTTAAAGGTATCTGGGTTTTCTGATATAAAATTTGGATAAATACAATAAAATATAAAGTACAATGTGTAAGCAATAGTCATTATTGCAATAGAATCAATGATAAAGTTGAAAAGCCGAATACCTTTGCCAGATACATTCATATAGGTTATCAAATGTAGTCATTTCCTACTATTGTATTTTAAAAATGCATAAATGGTAATAATATAGTATAAGTGGAAAAGTAGAGTATAAATTTATGATTATATGACCTTGAAATACCATTTATTTCATTATTTTTCGGTAAAATATAAAATCAATTTTATGGGAAATAATTCAACCAAAACATCCGCATTAATTACACTCATTTCAGTATTTTTTTTCTGGGGTTTTGTTGCTGCTAGTAATGATATTTTAATTCCTGTTTTTAAAGAGAAACTAAATCTTACTCAGGGACAAGCACAACTTATTTCTTTGGCTTTTTATATCGCTTACACAGTAGGATCTCTTATATATTATATTGTTTCTAAAATAATTGGTGAAGATATTTTAAATCGCATTGGATATAAAAATGGAATTGCACTTGGACTAGTGATTTCAGCTTGCGGTACGTTATTGTTCATCCCTGCAGCCGACAACGTATCTTTTCCATTAATGATTTCTGGTTTGTTTATTGTTGCACTGGGTTTTTCTTTACAACAGACAGCTGCTAATCCACTCGCAATTACAATGGGCGATCCTAAAAAAGGTTCACAACGTTTGAGTTTGGCTGGTGGAGTTAACAATGTGGGAACGACTATTGGTCCTTTGTTGTTGAGTTTTGCAATTTTCGGTTCTGTAACGGCATCAGGTTCTTCTTCACTTGATATCGAAAATATTAAAGTTCCTTATTTGATTTTAGGTGCTGCATTTTTAGTTGTTGCCATCATTTTTAAATTTTCTTCTATCCCAAATAAAATCGAATCTGTTTCAGAAGATGCTACAGAGAAGGTAAGTGCAACGGATAAAAAAAGTGCATTGAAATATCCGCAATTGGTATTGGGTATGATTGCCATTTTTGTTTATGTTGGTGTTGAAGTTTCTACTGCTAGTAATCTCCCTGATTTTATGAAACAACATTTAGGAACTCCTACAGATAAAATTGCTCCGTTTGTTTCCTTGTTCTGGGCGAGTTTGATGATTGGTCGCTGGACATCCTCTGTTGGAGCGTTTAATATCAAAGGAGGTGCAAAAGCAATTATGAATTTTTTAATGCCATACATTGCATTCGCAGTTTTTTTAGGCGTTAATAAAATTGCTAATCATGATCTTACTCCATTTTATATTTATGCATTTGTGATTGTAGCATTAATTATTGGAGATATGTTGAGTAAAGGAAATCCTGCACGACAACTATTGTTATACTCTGCGTTTGGTATTTTAGCACTAATGATTGGAATGTTGGCAGATGGAATGGTGAGTGTGTACGCATTTATTTCTGTTGGTTTGTTCTGCAGTACATTGTGGCCTTGTATTTTTACTTTAGCAATTGCAGGTTTAGGAAAACATACCAATGAAGGTTCCGGTTTTTTAATCATGATGATTATGGGTGGTGGAATTATCAGTTGGTTACAAGGTGTTGTATCTGCTGATAATATGTTGGGAATTCAGTGGAGTTATTTAGTAGGCGTTGCATGTTTCGCATATTTAGCATTTTATGCTTGGAAAGTTAGTTCAATATTAAAATCACAAGGCATCGATTATGACCAAACAGAAGATAGTAGCAGCCATTGATATTGGCGGCACCAATACTGTTTTTGGGTTGGTGGATGCAGATGGAAAAATTTTATTGAAAGAAACGGTTTCGACAGAACATTTTCCTATTCCGGAAGATTTAGTTGCAGTAGTTTGTGAGCATATTAAAAAAGCAATGATACAATTTGCTGATAAGTATGAATTATCAGGAGCAGGAATTGGAGCACCAAACGGAAATTATTTTAACGGAACAATTGAATTTGCGCCAAATTTAAAATGGGAAGGAATTATTCCTTTGGCAAAATTATTTTCCGAAAGATTAAATGTAAAAACGGTTTTGACCAATGATGCGAATGCTGCAGCCATTGGTGAAATGATGTTTGGAGGAGCCAAAGGAATGAAAGATTTTATTTTCATTACACTGGGAACAGGTTTAGGAAGTGGAATTGTAGCAAACGGTGAAATAATTTTAGGTCATGATAGTTTTGCAGGAGAGATCGGACACGTAATTATGTTTCCAGATGGAAGACAATGTGGTTGTGGAAGAAAAGGATGTTTGGAAACGTATTGTTCAGCTACAGGGATTAAAAGAACGTATTCAGATTTGTTGATGAGTCATCACGACAAAGCAAATTTACAAGCGCGCGTTGCCGATGCAAAATATATTTATGATAAAGCAATTGCCGGTGACAAAGATGCGATAAAAGCCTTTGACCAAACGGGCGATATACTTGGATTGGCTTTGGCTAATAGTGTTGCTTATACAAGTCCCTCAGCAATTTTTTTATTTGGGGGATTAGCTTTAGCAGGCGATTTTATTTTCAAACCAACTGTTGAAAGTTTTGAAAGAAATTTATTGAACATCTATAAAAATAAAATAAAAATTCTTCCATCACAATTGAAAGAGAATGATGCAGCTATATTGGGTGCGGCTTCATTAATATTGAAAGAATTAAATTTCTCGGCAGGCTCGAAATGACAATTTATGGAGAACAAAAAAAATAAAGAAGATAAATACTTAGAAGTTGTTTTTAAACTTCTGTATCTGATTATTGCATTGATGATTTTTGTTGGTTTGTTTGTTTATATAAATGTTGCTGGTGTTCCCGATATGCTTAAGCCTGGTGAAGAATTGGTTTATGCAGATGCAAAAGATACCATATCAAAAAAAGATGAAATTAAAAGTGACCTGTGGCAGGCACCTGATACATTAGATATTGCAAAAGAGCCAAATGCTGAACAAATTTTTTATGGAAGAAGTTTAGTTAAAAAGACTTCTTTGTATTTGGGTCCGAATGGAATTGTTGCTCACAGCAGTAATGGTATGAATTGCCAAAATTGCCATTTGGATGCGGGAACAAAACCTTTTGGAAATAATTATAGTGGAGTTGCATCAACATATCCAAAGTTCCGTGAACGCTCAGGAGCGATGGAAAATATTTATAAACGAGTGAACGATTGTTTTGAAAGAAGTTTAAATGGAAAAGCATTGGATACATTAGGAAAAGAAATGCAAGCGATTAAAGCATACATTGTGTGGCTGGGAAAGGATGTAAAAAAGGGAGAAAAACCAAAAGGAGCAGGATTGGTGGAATTAAAATATATGAGCAGAGCTGCTGATGTAGAAAAAGGACAAATAGTTTATGTTGAAAAATGTTTATCCTGTCACGGTACAAAAGGAGAAGGAAAAATGAATACAGATAATTTAGCATATCAATATCCGCCATTGTGGGGAGAACACAGTTATAATGATGGAGCCGGATTGTTCCGTTTGTCGCGTTTTGCAGGTTATGTAAAAGCAAACATGCCTTTTGGAGCGAAACATGATAATCCGCAGTTGACTGATGAAGAATGCTGGGATGTAGCAGCGTTTGTAAATTCACAAGTTCGTCCGAAAAAAGATTTAAGTAAAGACTGGCCGAAAATTTCGGGCAAACCGGTTGATCATCCTTTTGGTCCGTATGCTGATAAATTTTCTGAGAAGCAACATAAGTATGGACCGTTTGAGGAGATAGCAGTATTGAAAAAGAAAAATTCTAAAAAGTAGACAATTGAGCAGTAGACAATAAATCAGTAGACAATAGACAAAAAAACAAAAAATAAAACTATGAGTATACTCACACAGCCTTGGCCATGGTACGTTTCCGGTCCTTTGATTGGACTGATGGTTCCAATTTTATTGATTATGGGAAACAAAACTTTTGGTATTTCTTCTTCGTTGCGACATATATGTGCGGCTTGTATTCCGGGGAAAGCGGAATTTTTTAAATACGATTGGAAAGCAGAATCATGGAATTTGATTTTTGCTTTGGGAATTGTTTTAGGTGGATTAGTTGCCGGATACTTTTTTGCAAATCCAAATCCAATTCAAATCTCGGAAGCAACTGTTGCTGATTTATCATCAATGGGAATAAAAGATTTTTCAGGATTTGTGCCTAATGATATTTTTAATTTTCAATCGTTACTAACCGTTAAAGGGTTTTTGCTAATGATAGTAGGAGGCTTCTTTGTAGGTTTCGGAACACGCTATGCAGGTGGTTGTACATCCGGGCATTCTATTATGGGAATGTCTAATTTACAGCTTCCATCATTGATTGCAACCATATGTTTTTTTGTTGGAGGTTTAGCAATGACTTGGTTTATTTTACCATGGATTATGTCACTTTAAATAATAGACAGTAGACAAAAAACAAAAAAACAGTAGACAAAAAGCAGTATACAAAAAGAAATAAAAAAATTAAATAGAAAATAAAATGAGTAAAATTAAATTCTTGACACTCGGTTTCATCTTCGGAGTAATCTTAATTAAAGCAGAAGTTATTTCTTGGTTTCGTATTCAGGAGATGTTTCGTTTTCAGGCTTTCCAAATGTATGGAATCATTGGGTCAGCTGTTGTAATAGGAGTTATTTCTGTTTTTCTGATTAAAAAATACAATATCAAAACAATCAAGGGTGAAGAAATTAAAATCGAACCTAAAAAATTCTCAATTGGAAATATTATTGGAGGATTAATGTTCGGATTGGGTTGGGCAATGACAGGTGCTTGTCCTGGTCCACTCTATGCATTAGTTGGAAGCGGATTATTAATCATAGCTGTTGTTTTATTAAGCGCAGTTTTTGGAACATGGGTGTATGGTTGTTTAAGAAATAAATTTCCACATTAAGTATGAGCAACGAAAAATGTAATAAACCTGGTTGTACTTGTTCTTGTCATCACGAGCCAATAGAAAATGCAAGTGAGAAAAAAAACAATCACGATTACAGAAGGAGAGATTTTATTAAATACGCTGGATTGAGTGCTATTGGTTTAGGGCTTGGGCCTGCTCTTACTTATTGGTTGCAGGAAGAAGGAAAAATAAATGAGATTGTTAAAAATCCTGCATTAATAAACGGAAAAGCACAACGGTTTACTATTTTGCATACATCCGATATTCACGGACAGTTGGATATTCACGATGAGTTCTTTTTTGAAAATGGCAAACCTGTTTACAAAAAGCGCGGTGGATTTGCATCCTTACAAACGATGTTGAAAGAACTGAAACAGCAGAATCCATTAAATACTTTAATTGTAGATGGAGGTGATTGTTTTCAGGGAAGTGGCATTGCTTCTTTAACTGAAGGAAGAGCAATTGTACCACTCATCAATAAAATGAACTACGATTTGGTATTGCCGGGTAATTGGGAAGTATTGTATGGAAAACAAATGTTGTTGCACGATATGAATAATTATACGGCTGCAAAAGTTTGCACCAATATGTTTCATAACGATGATTTAGATTTGGAATCACTTTTCCCTCCCTATCAGATTTTCAATTTAGGAGGAACAAAAATTGGTTTTATCGGATACAATGATCCATTGACTCCAATCCGCCAATCTCCAGCGTATTCAAAGGGAATAAAATTTACATTTCCCAAAGTGAACATTCAAAAATATGTGAAGTTGTTGCGTGAAGAAAAAGGTTGTACAATGGTTTTTGTATTGTCGCACATGGGTTTAGCACAACAATTACATTTATCCAATCAGGAATATGCAAGCGGTGTGGATTATATTTTAGGTGCTGATACGCATGAAAGAATCCGCGAACCATTGATTGGGAAATATTCCAAAGTTACGGAGCCTGGTGCATTTGGTTCGTTTGTTGGCAAACTGGATATTGTAATTGAAAACGGAAAAATAAAAGATGAAGTATATGAGTTGATTGACGTAGATCCTGAGAAATATAAGGAAGATGAGGACATGAAGCGTGCTGTTATAAAAACGAAAGAACCTTATAAAAAAGTATTGGATGAAGTGTTGGGGCAAACAAAAACTCCGCTTGTCAGATATTACATTATTGAAACACCGATGGATAATTTAATTACAGATGCCGTGATGTGGAGATTTAAAACTGACATCGCAGTATCTAACGGATTTAGATTTTGTCCCCCATTGGTACCAGATGAAAAAACGGGATTAGCAGATATTACCAAAGATTATTTGTGGAGCATGCTTCCTGTTAATTCAGAAGTAAAAACGGCTGATGTGAAAGGGAAGCAGATTTGGAATTGGTTGGAAAATGAATTGGAAAATGCATTTGCGAAAGATCCAACCAAGCGTTTTGGTGGATGGTTTGTGCGTTTTAAGGGAATGCAGGTGACGTTTACAATTGGTAACGAAAAAGGAAAGCGGGTTCAACAAGTTTGCATTAAAGATGAACCAATTGATTTAGAAAAAATGTATACAATGGTAGCTTGTGAAAGAGAAGGAGATCCGGATAATATGTTATGCAGAATGAGAAATGTGCACAATCAAGTATCACAAGGTGTTATGTTGCACGATGTGATTGAACAATATCTTGCAGAGTTTTCGCCTGTTTCGCCAAAAGTGGAAGGAAGAGCAATAGCAACGGATGCAGATGCATCATTGTTGACTCAAGCATTGGGAGTTAAATATGAATTTAGATAATTTCAATATGAAAAAAGTATTAATTATAGTTTGCGTTTTTCTTTCATTGACGAACATTGCTCAAGAATATGAGAAACCAAAAAAAACGTTACCCATTATTCCGCTTCCACGGGAAATAAAAGTTGCTGAAGGAGTGTTTGTGTTGACTTCACAAACAAAAATTGTAGTGATGGCTGATGGATTTCAGCCAGAGATTGATTATCTTAATAAATGTTTAAAATCATATTACGGCTTCGAATTGCCAATTGTAAAAATTCTTCCAACTGATGGAAATTATATCATAATTACTCGTCCCGATTTTGAAGCCGGCTGGAAAGAAAACTATGATTTGACTATAAATGAAAATCAAATTTATTTTTTAGCTGAAGGAAATGCAGGTTTGTTTTATGGAATGCAATCACTTTTTCAAATTATGCCATTGGAAAAGGCTGCAGAAGTTAAAATTCCATGTGTACAGATAAAAGATGCTCCGCGCTACGAATGGCGGGGAATGCATCTGGATTGCAGCCGTCATTTTTTTACTAAAGAGGAAGTCAAAAAGTATATCGATTATTTATCAATGTACAAGTTCAATGTTTTTCATTGGCATTTGGTGGATGATCAAGGTTGGAGAATTGAAATAAAAAAATATCCATTATTAACGTCAATTGGAGGAAAGAGAAAAGAAACCATTATTGGAAAACCTGCTTGGGAAAAAGATGGAACACCCTCTAAAAATGATAAGTACGATGGAAAAGAATATGGTGGATTTTATACTCAGGAAGATGTAAAAGAAATTGTTGCATATGCACAAAGTAAATACATTACAGTATTGCCGGAAATTGAAATGCCGGGACATTCTTTGGCTGCTTTAGCTGCGTATCCGCAATTTTCTTGTACTGGTGGACCATTTGAAACATTCACTAAATGGGGTGTTTCGGATGATGTGTATTGTGCCGGCAAAGATGAAACATTTACTTTTTTAGAAGATATCTTAGCTGAAGTTGTGCCATTGTTTCCTGGAAAATATATTCATATTGGTGGAGATGAATGTTTGAAAGACAGATGGAAAGCCTGTCAGAAATGTCAAAAAAGAATTGCCGATGAAAAATTAAAAAATGAAGAAGGATTGCAAAGTTATTTCATTACACGAATAGAAAAATACGTAAATGCAAATGGAAAACAAATTATTGGTTGGGACGAAATATTAGAAGGAGGTTTAGCACCTAACGCTGCGTTGATGAGTTGGAGAGGAATTAAAGGTGGAATTGATGCAGCCAAACAAAAACACTTTGTTGTGATGAGTCCTGGGAAACCATGCTATTTTGACCACTACCAATCAAAAGACAAAACAAAAGAACCATTAGCAATTGGAGGTTTTAATCCTTTAGATTCGGTTTATTTATATAATCCAACTCCCAAAGCATTAACTGAAGAAGAAGCAAAATTTATTATGGGTGCCCAAGCAAATGTTTGGACTGAATACATTATTGATTTTAAGCAGGTGGAATATATGGCAATGCCAAGAATGGCTGCTTTGTCGGAAGCCTTGTGGACGCCATTGGATAAAAAAAATTTTAAGGACTTTGTAGTTAGATTAAAATTGCATGCACCTATATTAGATTTTATGGGTGTGAATTACGCTAAACATTTTAAGAGTTTGAAGTGATGAGTGTTTATGGATAAGATCCCGAATCAAGTTCGGGATAAATTAGACTAATGCTTTATTTCATAAAGCAAAGTCTAATTAAAAAATAAATCCCGCTAGGACTACTAAACCTAACGGGATTCTGGATAAACACTTACAAATATGTAAGAAAAACTACTGAGACAAATGTATAACAGTTTATAAGATATGGTAAGTCAACATTCATTTATTCTTAGAAATCGAACGACCAAAAACTCTGCAACATATGACTAATAGAAGGGATTTCATTAAAACAAGTGCTTTTGCTTCGGCAGCATTATTGGTCAATAAACTAAGTGCCGGAGAAGAACAGATTCTAGCTGATAAAAAGGTTGTTGCTTGTAAGCCTATTGTATTATCAACCTGGAATTTTGGCTTAAAGGCAAACGTAGCTGCATGGGAAGTGCTAAGCAAAAATGGAAAAGCTTTGGATGCTGTGGAAGCAGGAGTGAAAATTCCGGAGGCCGACCCAAATGAAAGAAGTGTTGGATATGGTGGTCGTCCCGACAGAGATGGAAGAGTTACGTTGGATGCATGTATAATGGATGAAAATGCGAATATAGGCTCCGTAGCATGCTTGGAATTTATCAAACATCCTATTTCTGTTGCAAGAGCTGTAATGGAAAAAACTCCTCATGTGATGTTGGTTGGTGATGGTGCTTTACAATTTGCTTTGTCAGAAGGATTCAAAAAAGAAAATTTATTGACTGAAGAATCTGAAAAAGAATGGAAAGAATGGTTGAAGAACAGTAATTATAAGCCAATTGTAAATATTGAAAATCACGATACTATTGGTATGATTGCTTTGGATGCAAATGGTGATTTGTCGGGAGCATGCACCACAAGTGGAATGGCTTTTAAAATGCATGGAAGGTTAGGAGATTCTCCAATTATAGGTGCAGGATTATATGTGGATAATGAAGTGGGTGCTGCAACAGCTACAGGACATGGAGAAGAAGTTATCCGGATTGCTGGCTGTCATTTAGTAGTAGAATTGATGAGACAAGGAAAATCTCCCGAAGCAGCTTGTAAAGAAGCTGTCCGCAGAGTTGTAAAATTAACTGAAAAAAGAAAAAAGAGTTTGAAAGATATTCAGGTTGGTTTTATTGCATTAAATAAAAAAGGTCAGTACGGTTCGTATTGTGTCCAAAGTGGATTCAATTATGCAGTATATAATGCAAAAGGAAATAATTTGATTGATGCTGATTATCATTTGAAATGATTTCAAAACTCGAAATAGCTTGTTTCAATTTAGAATCTGCACTCATAGCTCAACAAGGTGGTGCTGATAGAATAGAGTTGTGTGATGACTTTTCTTGCGGAGGAATTACTCCCAACTATGGAACATTTGAAACAGCCAGAAAATTAATTTCAATCGATTTGTTTGTAATGATTCGCCCCCGGGCTGGAAACTTTGTTTATTCAGATGATGAATTTGAGCAAATGAAAAAAGATATTCTGCATTTTAAAAAAATGAATGTGGATGGTTTTGTTTTTGGAATATTTAAGGATGATGGAAGTATAAATAAAAATCAAAATAGAGAATTGGTTGAATTGGCAAAACCTATTCCTTGTAGCTTTCACAGGGCATTTGATGTTTCTAAAGAGTTAGAAAAGAATTTGGAAGATGTGATTGAGTGTGGGTTTAAAACAATTTTAACGTCCGGACAAACAAAATCTGCAATAGAAGGATTAAACCAATTAATTGAATTAGTGAACTTGTCAAAGGGCAGAATTGTAATCATGCCGGGAGGAGGAGTCCGTTCATCGAACATTGAATTGCTCAAAGCAAAAGTCTTAACATCTTATTTTCATTCCTCAGCAATAACCTGTCTGCAGGACAGACAGGTAAAGGATGATTTGGCAGATTTAAATGAAGTAAAACTGCTGAAAGAAAAATTATCGTGAAGTATCGTTTTCTAAAATATATTTTACTGTTTTTGTTTCCTTTTGTGATGCACGCACAAGTGGTTGAAAGAAGCTTGACAGAAAGCAGTTGGAAATTCAGAATGAAGAACGATGAAAAATGGTTAAAAGCTACTATCCCCGGAACTGTCCATACAGATCTGTTAGATAACAAGAAAATCCCCGACCCATTTTATGGGAACAATGAAAAACAATTACAATGGATAGAAAATGAAGATTGGGAATATAAAACCACTTTTTCTATATCTAAAAAAGAAATACTTCAATCTCATATCGAATTACAATTTGACGGATTAGATACCTATGCAAAAGTATTTGTGAATGATTCACTTGTATTGATAGCTGATAATATGTTTCGGAGCTGGGCAGTAGATGTAAAAAAATACATTCACAAAGGAAAAAATAAGTTGAATATTGTTTTTGAATCAGCAGTTAAAAAAGGAAAAGAAGAAGCAAAAAAATTATCTTATGTTTTGCCTGGTGATGAAAAAGTATTTACACGAAAAGCTCAGTATCAATACGGGTGGGATTGGGGGCCGCGTTTTGTGACTTGTGGAATTTGGAAAAATGTGAAATTGGTTTGCTGGAACGAAGCTAAAATATTAAATGTAAAATATGTTCAAAAAATATTAAGCGATTCACTGGCAAAGCTAGAGTTTGTTTGTAAAATAAAAAGTGATATTGAAGCAAATGCTTATTTGGATATTGCTTTAGGTGGAGAAGGAGTTAGTGATCAAATGACTCTCAAAGTTGCTCTTAAAAAAGGAGTAAATGAATACACAATTCCATATACCATTAAAAATCCGCAATTGTGGTGGTGCAATGGATTGGGATTTCCAACTATGTATAGTTTTAAGATTCATCTTTCATATGATTCCAGATTCTTAGATGAAAAGTTTGTAAATATAGGTCTCCGCACCATTGAATTGATACAAGAGAAAGATAGCATCGGAAAGAGTTTTTATTTCAAATTAAATGGCGTTTCGGTTTTTATGAAAGGAGCAAATTATATTCCTAACGACAATTTTTTACCAAGTGTTTATGCATTTGATTATCAAAATACTATTAATGATGCTGTTTTTGCAAATATGAATATGCTGCGTGTTTGGGGCGGTGGCGTTTATGCAGATGATGCTTTTTATGAAGCATGCAATAAAAATGGAATTTTAGTCTGGCAGGATTTTATGTTTGCTTGTGCGATGTATCCTGGCGATGATCATTTTGTAAATAATGTTGCAGAAGAAATTGTTTGTCAAGTCGAACGGTTACGCAATCATCCATGTTTAGCTTTGTGGTGTGGAAACAATGAAGTGGATGAAGGATGGAAAAATTGGGGTTGGCAAAAACAGTATAAGTATTCCGAAAAAGATTCAACAGAAATTGCACAAATTAATTTCGCATTGTTTGATAATTTCATCAAAGATATTGTGAACATTCATGATGGTAGCAGAGCGTATTGGCCAAGTTCACCATCTATTGGTTGGGGACATAAAAAAAGTCTTCAAGAAGGAGATTCGCATTATTGGGGAGTTTGGTGGGGAATGGAGCCGTTCGAGAATTATGAAAAAAAAGTAGGACGTTTTGTTAGTGAATATGGATTTCAGGGAATGCCAAGTTTGAATACGATGTATAAATTAGGAGCATTTGGAAAAAAGATCAAAGGGAGAATGCTTTATGAGGACGAATATAAATCGGATTATTATTCACATGTTTTAGATTCGGTAAATATTAAAAATCATCAGAAACATCCAACAGGCTATAAGACTATTAGAACTTATATGGAACGTGATTATAAGATTCCATATAAATTTGAAGATTATATTTACGTTTCCCAACTTTTGCAAGCTAAAGGAATGAAAATAGCTATTGAAGCACATCGAAGAGCAAAACCTTATTGTATGGGAACATTGTACTGGCAATTGAATGATTGCTGGCCTGTGACTTCCTGGAGTTCGGTTGATTATAATAATGTTTGGAAGGCTTCGCAGTACGAAGTAAAACGTTCTTATGAAAATATGATTCTTTCCATTGATGAAAATGATACGGTTTGCAATGTGTATTTAGTTTCTGATGAAATAAAAATGAAAGGAGGGTGGGTGCATCTCCAGCTTTTTGATTTTTCAGGAAAATTAATATGGTCGGATTCTCTCACGGTAGGGGTGAGCAATGAATTTTCTGAAAAAATTTACACCTTCAATAAAAAAACATTAAATGGTTTAGATAAATCTTCTGTAGTACTTAAAGTAAGTTATTCTACGTTTTATGGCAAAAAAAATATAGCATATACATTGCATTATTTTGTGAAACCCAAAGAGTTGAAATTATTGAATCCTGATGTTATGTTTTCGCAAGGCGAAGGCTTGTTCAGTCCTGTTTTTACAATTAAATCAAACGTTTTAATGAAAGATGTTTTTCTTTCAATTGAAGGAGAATCCATAAATTTGAGCGATAATTATTTTGATTTGTTGCCGAATGAAACAAAGACAATACATTTGCCCTATTCTCCAGAATCTTTTAACATTAAAAATCTTGATAAAAAAATAAAAATAAAATCATTAATTGACGTACAATAACTGTGTGAAACTTTTTTTTCGCTCTGTCACTCTGTTTTGAAAAAAAACATCTATGAAAAAACAAATCGCTCTTCTTTTGGCTTTTAACTTTTACCTTTTGACTTCTATTGCGCAACAGAACTACACACAATATGTCGACCCAATGATTGGAACGGGTGGGCACGGTCATACTTTTCCCGGAGCAACTGTTCCATTTGGGATGGTACAACTTTCTCCAGATACTCGTATTGATGGAAGTTGGGATGGCTGTAGCGGTTATCACCACAGCGATTCCATAATTTATGGATTTTCTCATACACATTTAAGTGGAACAGGATGCAGCGATTATGGTGATATTATGGTCATGCCAATGATGGGAGCTCCAAGTTTAGATAATAAAGTTTATTCTTCTAAATACTCTCACAAAAATGAAAAAGCAAGTGCCGGTTTTTATAGTGTAAAATTAGATGATGATAATATTGATGTGGAATTGACTTCAACAATACGTGTCGGACTTCATAAATATACTTTTAATAAAGATGGTGATGCAAGCATTATTTTGGATTTGCTTCACCGTGATAAAATGTTGGAAGGATTCATTAATGTAATTGATAATACAAGCATAGAGGGTTCAAGAAGAAGCGAGGCTTGGGCAAAAAATCAAGTAGTATTTTATCGTATTTCTTTTTCTAAACCTTTTGATTCTAAACAAGTGATAAGTGGCGACAATTATGATTTGAACGCGAATTTTAATTTCAAAGTTAAAAAAGGAGAATCCATTTATATAAAAGTTGCTATTTCTCCTGTGAGTACAGAAGGAGCAAAAAAGAATATGGATGTAGAACTTCCGGGATGGGATTTTGAGAAAGCTAAAAAAGATGCTGAATCTTATTGGAACGAAGAGTTGAGCAAAATAGAAGTAATTTCTACAGATAAAGACAAACTAAAAATATTTTACACAGCATTGTATCATACGATGATTCAACCAAATGTTGCTATGGATGTGAACGGAATGTACCGTGGCAGAGATGATAAACCACACAAAGCAGAAGGATTTACTTATTATTCTGTTTTTTCTTTGTGGGACACTTTCAGAGGGGCACATCCTTTATACACAATTATAGATCAAAAAAGAACTTCTGATTTTATTAATACATTTTTAGTACAATATGAACAAGGTGGAAGGTTGCCTGTATGGGAACTCGCAAGCAACGAAACCGATTGTATGATTGGCTATCACTCCGTAAGTGTTATTGCAGATGCGATGATTAAAGGAATAAAAGGTTTCGATTATGAAAAAGCATTTACAGCAAGTAAGCATAGTGCGATGCTGGATCATTTAGGATTGCAAGCATACAAACAAAATGGATTTATTGCAATGGAAGATGAGCATGAAAGTGTTTCCAAAACATTGGAGTATGCTTATGATGATTGGTGTATTGCTCAAATGGCTTCAATATTAAAAAAAGAGAAAGACTACGAATATTTTATGAAGCGTTCACAATCCTGGAAGAATGTTTTTGATATTGAGTCAGGTTTTATGCGTCCTAAAAAAAATGGTGGCTGGTTAATGCCATTTGAACCTCGCGAAGTAAACAATAATTTCACAGAAGGAAATTCCTGGCAATATTCATTTTTTGTTCCTCAGGATGTTTTTGGTTTGATTGATATGATAGGAGGGAAAGAAAAATTTGAAAAAAAATTAGATGATTTGTTTTCTGCTCCAACCGCAACAACAGGTCGTGAACAAGCAGATATTACTGGATTAATCGGACAATATGCGCATGGAAATGAACCTAGTCATCACATGGCGTATTTGTATAACTATATTGATAAAGGAAATAAAACAGAATTTAGAGTCCATCAAATTTTGAATGATTTTTATAAACCTATTCCTGATGGATTAATTGGAAATGAAGATTGCGGACAAATGAGTGCATGGTATGTGTTGAGCTCTATTGGTTTTTATCAGGTTACTCCAGGTACTTATAAATATTTATTTGGAACTCCAATTTTTGAAGATGTAAAAATTCATTTAGAAAATGGAAAGATTTTTAATTTAAAAACTAAAAATCTAACCAATGAAAATTTTCATATACAATCAAAGAGATTAGTGAGCGAAAATATTAAAAAACTTCCTATTGCTAACATTAATATGGATTGGAAGTTTAACTGGATAAATTACGAAAGTATTTTATCGGGTTGCATTATTGAAATAGAGATGGGAAGTAAAGAATATGCCGCTACTTCAGTTAATGATGGTGTTTATGCTTTGAAAACTTCTCCTTCTATTAATATTCTTTCAGTTCCTTCTATAAATACTCCTTCCCGTGTATTTAACGATAGTATGCTTGTAGAAATCAAATCAAAAGAAAAAATATTTTATTCAAGTATTGATATTAATAACTCAAAAATAGTTTTTAAAGAATACACAAGACCATTTTATATTTCCACTTCGAAAAATATTTTTGCGTATAGTGATGATGGGAAAATAAAAAGTGATACTATTCAAGGATTGTTTTATAAACGTCCAAATAATTGGAAAGTTCAAATTTTATCCAAGTATAGTGCACAATATGATGCAGGTGGAGATGCAGGTTTGATTGATGGTTTGCTGGGCGATGTAAACTGGAGAAAAGGTGAGTGGCAAGGTTATCAATCTCAGGATTTTGAAGCAATAATTGATTTGGGTGATAAACAAAATCTTTCAAATTTTGAAGCAAGCTTCTTACAAGATTCCCGTTCGTGGATTTTGATGCCAGCAAAAGTGGAGTTTTATGCTTCTTCGGATAATAAAGAATTTATTTTGATTGCGACTGAAACACATAAAGTTGATCCCAAAGATGAGTTGACACAAATAAGAAAATTTGTTACTTCAAATAAAAAAGTTAAGGCGCGCTATATAAAGGTGAAAGCGTATAATTTTGGAAAACTTCCTGCTTGGCATCAAGGTGCAGGTGGTGACGCATATATTTTTATCGATGAAATATCTATAAAATAGTTACGATCGGTAATCAATTAAATTTAATTTTTGAAATAGTTTTCTTTGTTGTTTTTCTAATGAAAAACGATAGCCAAGAAAAACTCTGAATTTTCCGTAGGAATAATTAAAAGTTGCTCTTTCTTTATTATCGAAATAATAGAAGTCAAACATTCCCATGGTTCCGAAAAATAATTTTCCACTATCATATCCTAAAGCGATCCGTAAGTTCTGCTTACTGGAAAGTCTGTACTCGCTGGTATATTGTGTCCCATTTTCTCTTGTAATGCTTGTTTGGTCGATCCCTATTCCTTGAACAAGTGATAATGTAGCATAAACCTTCTTTTTAATAACCAAAGTGTATATATATCCCACATTAATTCCGTAGTTAAATACATTTCCTTTTTTTATGTAAGAGAGTGTATCAAAGTAATTTTTAAATGGTTGAGAAATTAGACTAGAGTCTGCGCTCACAGAGAACAGAGAAAAATAACCACCTACTAAAAAAGAACCTGCACTTTTCTTCTGATGTTCAGTAAATGCGAAAGAAGTTCTGTAAGAAAATTTTTTGCAATTAAAAATATGATAATGGTTATACCCTAATGAGAAAACAGTTACATCACTCCTTATAGAAAACGGTTTTATATTTATGCTATCATATCCTTCATAATCATTTGAATTTTTTATATAAAAACCTTTATACACTTGTAGGTTCAAATCAATGGTAGATTTTTTTCCATATAAATTGAATTGATAGTCTTTGTAATCTGTCTTTCCTCGTTCTTCTTTATTATTTTGATAAAGTGAAACGCCTGTATTAACTAAAAAACTGGCAAATTTTGAATTCACACTTATTCCTACATCGTACTGATAGTTTGGTGCAAACTTTAAAAAATTGGCAGATGACCAATCTTTCAATTCAAAGCTTATGAAACGGGTTGATGCAGGAATTGTAATAACTAATTTTTTTTTATACGAACTGTAATAATTTGTGTCATAAAAGGAGGCACGATCCTTCATGAAAACGTATGCTATTGTTCTGTGTGGCCACATCCATTTTTGTCGGAATGTTTTGTGGGGTATATCCTTAATAGACGTAATGGTTTCAAACTTGATGGTGTCTTGACCATCAATAATTGAAGAGATAAGAAAGAGAGGTAATAGAAATAAAAGACTGACTTTATTTTTCAAATTCTATGTTAGCATAGATGCGTAATAAAATTTTATTTTGCTATTTCAACATAATCAAATTTAATTTTTGCTTCTGCTTCAATGCTTTTTCCTAGCTCATAGGATTCGTCTTCATCATTTTCGTCTGACTGATGAACCCAAACTACTTTAATTGATTTTCCTGTTTCTTGAAGCTGAGCAATTTTTCTAACAATTGTAGTCAAGTATTTAACGGAAACAGAATGGAAGTAATCAACATTTACTTCAAGTATTGTAAGTTCGCTGGGATTTAGAATGTAATTATTTAACCATTCGTTTACTGGTCTGTAAAAATCGAATGCATCAGAAGAATAGGAACGTCCTCCAACAGATAATTTACCTGTTATGGCATCAAAATTTATTTCAGGAGTTTTTTCGGTTCCTTTTATAATTAATTGTTCCATTATGTAAATATAGAATAGGAAATTAAAAAAAGCAAAAAAGGTTTTAAAAAAAATATTTTATTCCAATTTTAATATATTGATTGTCAGTTTATTAGGTAAGTATTGTTCAATGATTTCGGCTTTAAAAAACATCAAATTTTTACTCCTATGATACAAACATCATCAACTTGCTCTAATTCACCCTTCCATTTATCGAATGTTTCTGAAAGGACTAATTTTAATTCAGTAGGGGAAAGATGATTGTTTTCCAATATTAGTTTATTTAATGTTTTATATTTAAACTTTTTCCCCTTTTCTCCTCCAAACTGATCTGCATATCCATCAGTATAAAATAATAGCCAATCATTCTTTTTTAAATCAATTTCATGTGTTGAAAATGACTTCATTTTTTCGCTATTCCCTACTGGCATTCTATCGGCAGTTAATTCAATGATACAATTATCGCGAACTAATATTGGTCTGTTGTTAGAAGCAGAATAAATCAATTTTCCTTGCCGAAAACATGCCAAAATACCATCCATTCCATCTTTTCCAGCATCAATATTTTCAATTAATTTTTTTCTTACATGATTTAAGACTTCGTGAGGTTGAGTAATATTTTTTTCAGTGATAGCTTCGTTTAAGTAGGAGATATTTAGCAAACTCATAAAAGCCCCAGGTACTCCATGGCCTGTTGAATCGCAGACAGCTAGATAAAATGTTTCTTCATTTCGATTTTTATTATTCAAATTGTTTTTTAATATAGCCCAATAAAAATCTCCACTAACAATATCTTTTGGTTTAAAAAACACAAAATGTTGAGGGAGATTATTTTTCATTAATTCATCATGAGCTAATAGTGAGTATTGGATTCGTTTAGCATAATTTATACTATCAGTAATTTCCTTTTGTTTATTTTGAATGAGAACATTTTTATCCTCTATTATAGCTTTTTGTTTTTTAGTTTGCTTCCATCGCAATAAAATAAAAAGTGCTATAATAATTGTTAGCAATAATCCAAGTGTGATTACTGTTATTACAAGCTGTTGCTTTTTCTTTTGAATGTCAAAATGTAATTGTTTTTTTTCCTGTTCGATCTCTATATATCTTTTCTCCTTTTCGTGCTGTAAGCGAGTTTGTTTTTCATCAAATTCAAATCTAACCTTGTCGATTTGGCTTTTGATTATTGAACTGTCTTTTAATTCTGAAAATAATTCATGACATTCATATGCTTTTTTATAATCACCTTTATTTGCATAAATGTTGCTCAATGATCCATATAAATCACTTAAATCATGTGAGGAATTTAATCGTTGAAAATACTGTATCGCCTTTTCCATATGATAGATAGCACTGTCACTTTTTTCCATTTTTTCATACACTTTTCCAAGAATTTTATGTGTTTCACCTAATGCATTAGCATCTTTTCCTTTTGAGGAAATTTCATAAGCTCTTGTGGCATATTCGAAAGCTTTTTTGTATTGCTTATTATTCATATAAGCTTCGGCAAGTATTGTACTATTAAAAGTATGTCCTCCTTTTATATAAGATTTAGCTTTTTCTCCTATTTCTATTGCTTTATCATACAATTTTTGCTCGGAGTATATCCAAGCAATTAAATTCAAATTACTTCCTATTAAAGTAGAATCTCCATATGATATAAAACAATCGTTTGATTCATTTAAATAATATAAAGCTTGTTTATAATTATGTTGATAGCCATATAATACACCAATATATTGAGCAGAACGGCACTTGGTTATTGTATGTCCACATTTTTCAGAATAATCAAGAGATTGCAAATAAAACTTCATAGCTTGAGAATGTTCAGCCATCATATACCATGATGAACCAACTTCATAGCAAGTAATTGCAATTAATGTATCATCTTTAATTTGTTTAGCTAAGTCAAAAGCATTTTCTGAAAATTTTAAAGATTTTTCTGGTTGTAAACTCTTGCTCTCAATTGATTTGTCTAGCAACTTTTTAATTTCAATGATTAGTTTATCAATTTTATCTGAATGCTTCTTATTAATAGAATTGGAAATTTGACCAATTAAATTAGTTGAGACAAAAAGAAAAAAAGTGAAAAATAATTTCGAGAAGTATGTATTCAAGATTTTATATTAATTAATAATATTTGTCGTTAATTTTAATTTGGTATTGAAAATCATGTAGTTGATATTGGATAATACCAAAATTACCAAAAAATTGTGCTAAGTTTTTTTACAAAAGAGTTGATAATGTTACATTAATCGAGTGGCAATTTTTATATGAACGTTCTAAATAATAGTGATAAAAAAAGCTCCCCGATTTAGCAGGGAGCTTTTTGTTGTACCCGGGATCGGACTTGAACCGATACGTCCGCAATGGACACAGGATTTTAAGTCCTGCGTGTCTACCAATTCCACCACCTGGGCAGGCACCGCTATCGCGGAATTATAAATTATGAATTATTAATTGGTAATTAATTCATAATAGCTTAAAAAAATACCCTCTCAATAAAGGAGAGGGGCTTCCTTTGGAGCGAAAGACGGGGTTCG
>SXGT01700336.1_pt1 | contig 29622 bp, 27 predicted proteins | sample 3176221 | NCBI WGS metagenome assembly SXGT01 (sample SAMN11356862, study PRJNA531348) | freshwater metagenome | isolation source: freshwater sample F1-120 | place: China: Fuxian Lake, Yuxi | collected 2017-12-25 | reverse complement strand
TGGCTTCGTGTTCGCCGGTGGAGGCTCCCGAGGGGACGGCGGCGCGTCCCAGACTGCCATCGGCGAGAAGAACATCGGCTTCCACGGTCGGGTTGCCGCGCGAGTCGAGGATCTCGCGTCCAGTGATCTTGATGATTTCCATGATGTAAGAGGAGGAGCGGAAGGGGGGATTCGGCGGGGAAGCCCGAATCTTCTATTGTGCCACGGCCCGGCGCCGCTCAACGCAGGCTTGTTTGCGCTCCCGGAAAATCGGCGGGGACCTTCTGCGTCACCTTGCCCGTGGCCGCCCATTCCACCCCGCGCTGCAGCGTCACGATGAACCCGGCGCAACGCATCGCCTCCACGTCGTGCCCCAGCGTCGTATGGAACACGCGGCCCTTGCCGTGGCGCGTCACCATCAGCATCGGCTCGTCCTCGCCGGTGCCCCCGGTGTCCGGCGCCGAGAACGCGGTCGCGAGAAGATGAATGTTCTTAGCCGGCCCACGCAGCGAGTCGTACAACTCGTCGGTGTGGTGCATCCACTTGTCGGGCAACCCCGCCATGACCGGGTGCCTGGCGTCGCGCGTCGTCAACGAATAGGCGTGCCGCTTACCGTGATGACCGCCTTTTCCCGGCTTGTTGTCGATCACCAGCTTGCCCTCGCGAAACTTCGCGTACGGACCATCCTTCTCCGTGCGATTCCCCCATCCGCCGAGCATGATCATTTCGTTGTAGGCGGGCCACTCGGGGAACGAGTTGTCCGCCGCGTGAACGCTCACGAACCCGCCGCCGCCGCGAACGTACTTCTCGAAACTGGCCTTGGTCTCAGCGGACCAAGGCTCGCCGTTGTAGTTGGACACCACCACCTTGTAGTCCGCGAACTTCGGGCGGAACGGCGCCATGTCCGCGCCTTTGGCCGGGGAGGTAGCCACGTCCACCGCGAACAGACCGGTCTCCTCGAGCAGCTTCTTCATCACGGGGCTGGTCTCGGCCCACTTGTGATTGTTCTGGCCGTCGACCAGGAGCACCTTGGTCTTGTCCGCGCCGTACGCCGCGCCGGCGAGGACCACTATCGAGAATACTCTATTGAGAAGCATGGCAGAAATCGCACCCGTTGCTCGCCTTGTGAGCAGCGTGACAGGACATGCAGCTCGTCATGTTGGTCGGTTTTTCCTTGAACACGGCGTCGCGTTCCTGTACGGCGCCGTGGCAGGTCTCGCAGGAAAAGCCCTTGTCCTTCACGTGCGAGGCGTGAGAGAACCACACGATATCCGGGAGGCGGTAGATCCGGGCCCAGGGCGCCGGCTTCTTCTCCCTGGCGAACGCCGCCAGCTTGGCGATCTCCGGGCTGTCCGTCTTGATCGAGGCATGGCAACCCATGCAGAGTTGTTCCTTGGGAATCCCCGCCTGAAAGCCCTCGCCGCTCATCGGGTGGCAATTCGTGCACTTCAGCGCGGCCTTGGTCGCGTGCGTCTTGTGGCTGAACGCGACCGGCTGCGCGGGCGGAGGCAACGGCAGCTTCTCATCCGCCGGTGGAGGCGCGGGCTTCTGCGCCAGCAGGACCGCCGCCAACAACACCGGAACGGCGATGCGCGGCATCCTCATAGCGAAAACGCCACGAACTCGTCAGTGGCCCTCGAACCGTCCTTGCCGCCACCCGCCGCCACGGCGATGTACTGCTTACCGTTGGCTTCATAGGTGCATGGCGTGGCGAAGCCGCCCGCGTTCAGTTCGTGCTCCCACAACACGTCGCCGGAATCGGAATCGAACGCGCGGATCTTCTTGTCGAATGTGCCCGCCTTCACCACGATGCCGCCCGCGGTGCAGAACGCGCCGCCGTGCGACGGCGTCCCGGTCTTTTTGATGCCGCGCTTGGTCAGTTCCGGGAACTCGCCGTTCACCACGCGCCACACGAAGTCGCCCGAATCGCAATCGATCGCCGTCATGTAGCCCCACGGCGGCTTGAACCCCGGATAGCCCTCGTGATCGGTCACCGGCGCGCGATCTTTCAGCGCATACCGGAAGCCCTCGCCGGGACCCGCATCGTCCAGCGCCACCCGATTCGTCCACTCGTCCGAGCCCACGAAGATCCGATTGCGCACGGGATCGAACGCGAGGCCACCCCACAGCGGACCTCCGCGGAAGCCCGGGTGGATCAGCACACCGCGCTTGGCCACCGGCGTGAACAACGCGCCCGTTCGCGCTCCGTCGAAGATTTTCTTCACGTGCGCATGGGCTTCCGGCGAGATATCGGTGATATCGGCCTCGGTGAATCCCTGGCGGCTGACCGGGGGCGGTTTGAGGGGATGCGGCTGGGTCGGCCACAGTTCCTCGCCCTCGATGTCGGACTTCGGAATGGGCCGCTCTTCCACCGGAAACAGGGGCTTGCCGGTGGCGCGATCGAAGAAGTAGACGAAGCCCTGCTTGGTCACCTGAACCACCGCGTCGACGGACTTGCCCTTCTGGCGGATGGTGATCAACACGGGCTGCGCGGGCAGGTCGTAGTCCCACACGTCGTGATGCACGGTCTGGAAGTGCCAGACGCGCTTGCCAGTGCGGCAGTCGAGCGCGAGCACGCAATTGCCGAACAGGTTGGCGCCCTTGCGGTTGCCACCGTAGAAATCGAAGCTCGGCGAGCCGATTCCCGCGAACACAATGCCGCGTTTGGCGTCCACGCTCATGCCCGCCCAGCAGTTGGTTCCACCGGTGGTCTTCCAGCTATCGCCGGACCATGTCTCGTGGCCGAACTCGCCCGGCTTGGGGACGGTGTGGAAGATCCACCTTCGTTGGCCGGTGCGCGCGTCGTAGGCGCGGATGTGGCCAGGCGCTTCGGGGTAAGGACCTTCGCCGCCGCCCCCGCCGGTGATCACCAGATCCTCGAACACCACCACCGGCGACGAGTGGCGGAAGGCCAGGCCGGTCATGTCGTGATCGAGATTCCGCGTCAAATCGATCGCGCCCTTGTCGCCGAACTTGGAATCCAACTCGCCGGTCACCGCGTCGATCGATAGCAGTTGATCGCGATAGACGGAGAAGATGCGCTTGTCCCTACCCTGGCTCCAGTACGTCACGCCGCGGCTGACGCCGGGGGCCGATCGCGTGCCCTGTCCCCGCGCCGGATCGAAGGTCCACTTGGTCTTTCCGGTGACCGGATCGATCGCGCGCGTCTTGATCCGCGGCGTGGTCAGGAACATCGTCCCGTCAACGACGATCGGCGTGCATTCGATCGCCGTCGCGGGCCGCTCGGACGCGTCTTCGGTATGGTGCGTCCAGGCGAGCTTCAGTTTGGAGACGTTCTTCTTGCCGATCTGTTCGCAGGCCGAATAGCGCGAGGCGCCCGAGTCCGAGCCATAGACTTGCCATTCCTTGGAAGCAGGCGCGGCGCCTGCTGGAAGGGAGGCAGCGGCGGCGCCCGCCAGGAAATCGCGACGATGCATGAATTCTTATTTTAGGACGCGGAGATCCGGTCTCGAGGAGGCGAAACGGCGGGCCTCGTCCTCCGTCATCGCGCACAGCGCCGTGGCATAGGCGTCGGAGAACATCGCGCGACCGGCTACTACGCTCACTTCGCGCGACTGTGTCGAGCCCAGGCCGGTGCGTGGATCGACGATGTGCGAGTAGCGCCGGCCGCCGATCTCGACGAACTGCTCGCTGTCCCCCGATGTCGATATGCCGCTATCGACAATCGCGACGCGCCCGCCGCCCGCCGCCTGCACGGTCCAGCCCTCCCGGCCGGGAGGAGCCGCGCCCACCGCGATGTCGCCGCCCGCGGCGGCCAGCGATCGCGGCAGACCGGATTCGCGCAGAACGCGCAGCATCTCGTCCGCGGCGTATCCCTTGGCGATGCCGCCGAGGTCCAGGCGCATGCCCGAACCACGCAGCACCACCTCCCGCTTCGCCCGATCGAGCCTCACGCGCCGCCATCCGGTGGATCGCCGGGCGCGCAGCAACACATCCGGAGCCGGCAGCGAACCCGTTCTCCGGGACTCGCGCCACAGCCGCACCAGCGGACCCACCGTGACATCGAAGGCGCCCCGCGTCTCTTGCGACACCCGCACCGCGGCTTCCAGGACCGCGAACAGATCGGCGGAGACGATCGCCCGCCCGGACGCGCACAGCCGGTTCAGCTCGCTATCGGGCTTGTAGTCCGATAGCCGGCCGTCCAGTTCGCGAGCCCGGGCGAACGCCGCCATCGCGGCCGCGCGAGCCACACCCGGACCGGCCGCGTACGACACGATGCGGAACATCGTGCCCATGCACGTCTCGCCGGCCTCGAAGCGTTCCAGCGTCTCCGCGCGGACCAGCGGCGCGCCGCCCAGCAGCAGACACGCGTCGCGCCGGCGCAAAGCCGCTACTCCCCCTGGACGCCGCTATTCCAGTAGGCCTGCATTCCCGCCGCGGGGGGAACTCGCAACGGCCGCACCAGCCGGAATCCGAGCCACTGTGCGTCTGTGTGATACCAGATGCTTTTCGGCAATTGCGGATCCTGCATCTTCCACGAGGAGTCCGACGCCACGCGAGCGCCACAACGGCACTTCTCCGCGTCGTCGTTCCAAGACCCGCCGCGCACCGCGTGCGGATAGGGCGCGCGCGCCTTCACCCACGGCATCGACGCCGGCCCGGCGCTGTAGGGACGATACTGATCGAGCGTCCACTCCATCACGTTGCCGAGCATGTCGTGCAGTCCCCACGCGTTCGGCTTCCTGGTCCCCACCTTCTGATACTTGCCGTTGCTGTTGTCCGCGAACCACGCCGACTCGCCGAGAGCGGCCGGACTGGCGGCGGTTCCGGCGCGGCAAGCGTACTCCCACTCGGCCTCCGACGGCAGGCGGTAAAAGTGGCCGGTCTTGGCGCTGAGCCACTGCGCGTACTTGTTCGCCGCGTGCTGCGTCATGCTGATCGCGGGAAAGCCGTTGATGCCCATCCCGAAGCTCATCTCCACGTACGGGCGTGTGGGATGGCTCACCGCGTCCACCAGAGGATCGGCCTGATTCTCGCTGAACATGAAGAGCCGGTACTCGTCCCAACTCACCTCGAACTTCTGCATCCAGAAGGGTTCGACGATCACTTGGTGCACGGGCGACTCGTCCTTGCGATGGCCGGGTTCGCTCTCCGGAGTGCCCATCGAGAACCCGCCGCCAGGAATGGGAACCATCTCGTAGAAAACGCCCGATCCGGGAATGGCGGCTTTGTACGCTTCCATCCGCGCGGGCTGCTTGCCGGCCGCGATTCGCGCATGCAGATCCGCGGCGAGCGATGCGTCGTCCTTGCGCTTGGGCGCGCGCGCGCCGAGCTTCGCGCCGGCCGGCCAGTTCGCTCCCTCCGCCACCCACGCCCGCAGCATTGCGATTTGCGCGGGTTTCAATGCCGGGCCGCCCGGCGGCATGGAGCCGGTCTGCTCCGGCGGGATCGCCGCGCGGCGGACGAGAGCGCTCTTGTCCGGATCGCCGGGGACCAGCACCTTGCGGATGGCCTCCGCCGAATCGACGCGCAGATCGCCGTACACGCGCGCCGGTCCATGACAACTCAGACACGCCGATTCGAGCAGCGGCTTCACCTGCGTGTCGAAATCGACCGCCGCCATCGCCAACAACAGCAGCATCAGACGAACTTGGTCTCGCCCGGCCGCGGCAAAGGCTCGTGCTCGAACTTGCCGTTCCAGTCGATCGGATCGGGCCCGAGCTTTTGTTGCGAGTTTAACGCCTGATCCCAGGTGATCTGCTGGCCGGTATAGGCAGCCATGCGGCCCATGATGGCGAGCATGGTGGATGCCGCCATCCAGGCGCCGTCGTTGAGCAACTGGCCCTTGCGGATCGACGCGAACAGAGCGTCGTGCTCGGCCTGGTACATGTCGTACTTCTGGCCTTCGAACGACCACTTGTTCGGACCGGTGATCCGCGGATTCGGTCCGCGCCCGATCAACGCCTGGCCCTTGGCGCCGAGAATGTAGTCGGAGTTCTCGTTGTGGCAGCCCGGAATCTGGCGGCAACCGAGGAACGCGCGCACTTCGTTCGGGTACACGAAGTTGAGCTGGAAGTGATCGAAGATGTTCCCGCCGTGCGCCGGAATCTGGCGTCCTCCGGTGGCGACGCAGCTCATGGGGGGCTGATCGCCCATCACCCAGCCGATCTTGTCCACCGAGTGCACCGCCTGCTCCACCAGGCCGTCGCCGCTCAACCACGAAAAGTTGTACCAGTTGCGGATCTGCCATTCGACGTCGCTGATTCCCGCTGGCCGCTCGGAGGCCGGGGGCATGGGCTTGACGGGGCTCGTGTAGTAGGTCGCGTAGTAGGCCACCAAGTCCCCGATCTCGCCGCCGCGCACACGCTGCATCGTCTCGCGGATCTGGTTGGCGTAACGCCAGCAGAAACCCGACACGAGCGACACGTTCTTCTCCTTGGCGAGCTTGGCCGATTCGAGCACCGAACGCACGCCCGGCGCGTCCACCGCGATGGGCTTTTCGCAGAACACGTGCTTGCCCGCTTCGATCGCCGCGCGCAGGTGAGCGGGCCGGAAACCGGGAGGCGTGGCGAGCAGCACCACGTCGACATCCGACTCGATCACCTTGCGGTAGGCGTCCAGGCCGATGAACTTGTTCGAGTCCTCCACCTTCACCTTCGGACCCGCGACGCGCTTCAAGCGGTCGAGGCTGTCGTTGATGCGTCCGAGGTCGATGTCCGCCACCGCCGTGAGTTCGGCGTAGTCGTCGGCCTTGAGCGCCTGCGAAGCCGCTCCGGAACCGCGTCCGCCCGCTCCGACGAGGCCGACCTTGATGGGCTTGCTGTCGGGCGCGCCACGGAGGATCGCGGGAATGGCGAGAGCGCCGGCTCTGAGGAGATCGCGCCGCGCCGTGGCGGCGTTGTTTTCGCTGGACATCATTGACATTCTATCCGCATGATAGGCCTGCTGGCCGAACGCCGCGCCGCCTCCTTGAAACCAGCGCGCGCGAACGCCGAGGCGAGTCCGGTCCACATGAACGCGTCCGCTTGACGCGAACGGGGCTCCACCGGATACGCCTCGACGATCCTCGCCCCGCGCGACGCCGCCATTTCGACCGCCGCGCGGATCAGCGCCGCGCTGAGTCCTTGGCCGCGATGCTTCCTCGCGATGAACAGACAGGAAACCGACCACACCGGACGATCGTCCACCGGCTTCAGGATTCGCGAGTTCGCCAGCGCCACGTACTCCGACCGCGGCGCGACGGCGCACCAGCCCACCGGTGCGCCCGCCAGATATCCGATCACTCCGGGAGCCGGGCCCCGCTCCACGATCCGGAGGAACGCCTCTCGATTCGGCTCGCCCTTGGACCGCTGGAAGTCCGCTCGCTTCCGGCGCCAGACCATGCACCAGCAGCCACCGCAAGCGCCGCGGGCGCCGAACAGCCGCTCGAGATCCGGCCAACGCTCCGGCGTCAACGGGTAGCACTCGAGCGTCACCGCTTCGCCTTCTCCGCCCGGAGCTTCCTCTCGATCTTCAGGAATTCGCCCACCGGATCGCGCGGCGAGGCCCGGAACAAAACGTAAGCGGTGCGTTCTTCGAACCGGTCGCCCGGCTGAAGCATCGTGGACTTCTGGTTGACGATCCGCCGGTCCCAATACTTGCCGTTCTCCGCGCCGTCGTTGATGCTCATCATGGCGTTCACCAGCTTGGTTGCCTGGAAGCCGAGCGTCACGGCGCCGTAGCCGTAGCCCTTCTCCGGATTGACGAACGCGATCCAGGGAAGACCGACGGGAAGCGGATTCTTGTCGAGGACCGGCGCGCGATCCTCGAATCGCATCACCACCGGCTTGCCTGCCCGATCGGGCCAGGCGGCGTGCGTGAAGAAGCCGTCCATCGTCATCTCCTGGCCGCGAAGCCAGTACATGTCGACCGGCTTCTCCACGGTCAGCACGGCGTGAAACAGGAAGTACGGGAGTCCGGCTTCGTAGGTGTACTCTGTCTGGAGCTTCACCTCGGGATAGAGTTGGTGGCGGCCCTCTCGCGCGAACACCAGCCGGTTGGCGGACTTTTCGTGGCGGAAGCTCTGGACCGGATCCCAGGTCGAAATGCTCGTGTAGGCGCGCGCGCCGGTGCGCTGCATGCTCGGCGCCCAATGCATCCAATTGGTGGGCGTCCGCTCGAGCGAAACGCCGGCCGCCTTGTAGGTTAGCTTGTGCAGCGTGCCGGAATCGACGCCGTTGCGGCGGGAGTGATCGGCGGTGAAAACGCCGTTGTCGACGCGGAACCCGATGGGATCGGTCTGGTCGATCAGAAGCTGGGCGAGCAGTAGCGCGTGGAGCATCGGTTCTATCGAGTATCATCGAAAACTCGGCAGGAACGCGCAATGACCACCCGCAGGCTCGCCGCCGCCATGGCCATCTACGTTGGCATCGCCCTCGCCGGTCTCACCGTGGAGGAGGAGAAGCTGCGCCTGGCCCTGTGGATCTTCACGGCCGGACTGGCGGTGAAGACCTACATCGCATGGCTTCAGGCGCGCAAAGGCTGAACCGTCAGTGGTTGAACACGAACTCCTTCGAGTTCAAGATCGCCCATAGCGTATCCTCGAGCGACTCCTTGCGATCGCCCTTGGAAAGCCGGGTGAGCAACCGGTCCTTCTCGCGCGCCGACGGCTTTCGCGCCAGCGCCGCCAGGAACATTTCGTCCAGCACCTGGCTGTCGGTCAATCCCGAATCGAGCCAGCGGTGCAGCCGCGAATCCGGGCTCGAGATCTTCTGCTGCACCTCGGGTCCGTTGACGAAGTGAAGCGCCTGCGACACGGTGACGTTCTCCTCGCGATCGCAGATCACCAGCCGGTTGGAGCGCTCGAAAACGTCGAGGAAGAACGAAGGATACCGGTTGTCCGGAAGCTGAATGGCGCGTTTGGCTTCCTGCCAATCCTTGAACGTATCCGGCATGCCGGTGACCTGCGCCACCGCGTCCATGTACACCTCCGCCATCATGCGGCGCGGATAGGCGCGGGCGTAGTATTTGAAGTCGAGCCGGTTGGTCTCGTTCGACGCGCTCGACGTCTGATAGGCGCGCGACGACGCAATGAAGCGGATCAAGTGCTTCTGATCGAACCCGTGCGAGACCAGTTCGCGCGTGATCAGCTTCAGCAGTTCGGGATGCGTGGCGGGGTTGGTATCGCGGAAGTCGTCCACCGGATGCACGATGCCCCGTCCCATCATGTTGCGCCACACGATATTCGCCATGGTACGCGCGAAGAATGGATTCGCGGGTTTGGTGAGCCACGCGGCGAACGCGACGCGGCGATCCTCGCCCGGCGCCGATTCTATGCGTCCCTCACCCAGATATCGCGGCTCGGCGGCCTTCTTGGTGGCGGGGTTGATCACCGCCTTCGTCGCGTCGATCCGCAGATCGAACTCCTGCGCGTTCTTCGTGTGGAACTCCACCACCTGGGAGAAAACGGCCGCCAGCGAAAAGAAGTCGTTCTGGCTCCACTTCTCGAACGGGTGGTTGTGGCACTGCGCGCAGCCGATGCGCACGCCCATCATCACCTGCCCGGTCTGGATCGCGGTCTCGATGGGAGTGGAGATCTTGTCGTAGTTGCCCCAGTAGTTGGCGGCGCCGTTGGTGAAGCTGGGGCCGGTGGGCGTCAACAGAGTTCGCGCGAACTTGTCCAACGGGCGATTGGTGGCGAACTCCTCGCGCAGCCATCGATAGTAGCTCCGCACGCCGCCCACGCGGTGGAAGCGCGAGTCCGACCGCAGCCGGTCAGCCCACAGCAACGCCTGGATGTCGGCGTACTCGGGCCGCTCGAGCACCGCGTCCACCAGATGCGCGCGCTTGGCGGGATCGGCGCTGGCCACGAAACCCCGCACATCGCCCGCCGACGGCAGCGTTCCGAGCAGATCCAAATTGACGCGCCGGATGAACTCTTCGTCCGTGCATAGCGGAGAGGAGGCCATATTCAACTGGCGCAGTTTCGCCTGGATCTCCCGGTCCACCGGATGCATGGGAGGCGCGGCGGCCGCGCGGCCGGGCGAGAACGTGGTGGCGCCGAAAACGGGAGCGGCGAACTTGCCGGCGTAGCGCACCATGATCGCCGCGTCGCCGGTGGCGCCCTGCGCGGTGGCCACTCCGTCGGGCGATGCCTTGAGGACCGAATCGTCGTTGCTCGAAAACAGCGACAGCGCGGTGACGTCCTCGCGCGAGCCATCCGAGAAAATCGCGACTACTTTCAATCGCACCGATTCGCCCTTGCGCACGAGCACGCGATATCCCGGCGTCACCTCGAGCCGGTCGAGCGACGGCGCGTCCGCGGCTCCGAACGGAGCTCCCGCCTCGATCCATCCCTTCAATACTTGAAAGTGGCGTGAATCCTGTTTGAAGCGCGGACCGCCGCCGTGCGGAACCTGCATCGTAGGCTTGCGGAGCATCAGACTGGCGCCCGGGTTCTTCGTGTCGACGCGCTTACCAGGAAACGCGGTGACCAGGACTTCGTAGTCCTTCTCCGGCTCCGATCCGTACAGCGACAACTTGAACCCGTTCTTGCCGACCGGCGAGCCGTGGCACGAACTCTGATTGCACCCGGCGAACGTCAGGATCGGCGTGATGTGGGTAGGGAAGCTCCAGCGTTGCGGGAGCTGTTCCGCGCCGGACGCGAGCATGGGAACCAGGAAGACCAGTGGGGCGGCTCGATGCATGATGCGTTTAGCATAATACATCGCGATCAGCGAAATCGCAGGTCCACCGCGCCCAAAGCGCCGAAATCGACGAGGAGCGAATCGCCGGCGTTCGCGTACCAGATATCGGTGCAGACCCCGGTGGTGACGAGATCGCCCGCCGCCAGTCCCGAACCCGAATCCGCCAGCTTGTTCGCCAGCCACGTCAGCGCGTTCAGCGGATGGCCGAGAACCGCCGCGCCCGTGCCGCTGGCGACCTCCTTGCCGTTGCAGAAAAGGCGCACCGGCCATGACGCCAAGTCAAGCCCGCGCCAATCCGAAGTCTCCGGCCCTTTGACCCACGCGCCGTGGCACGCGTTGTCGGCGATCAGCGACACCAAGCCGATGGAGGTCCACTCCTCATAGCGGCTGTCCACGATCTCGGCCGCGGGCATCACCGTTGCCGCCGCTTCGGTGACCTCCTCACGCGAATAGGGCGTGGCGCGCGGCGGCAAACCGCGCCCCATGCGAAACCCGAACTCCGGCTCGATCACGCGCATGAAGAACGGAGCGGCCTCGATCGACGCGGGGCTCTCGTGGACCGTGGCGCCGAACAGCCGCCCGCGGAACGGACCGTCCGTGCCGAGGTGCTTCTGAGCGATCGCGTTGGTGCAGGCGATCTTGTAGCCCGCGAATTCCCCGCCCAGCCGCTCACGCCACGCGGCGGTCACTTCGTCCTGCAGGCGATACGCGTGCTCGGGACTCTCCGGCCGCGATCCTTCCGGCAACGCCGGGATGCGGCGGCCTCCGAATCGAGCGGCGGTCAATGCGTCGGCGGCGGGTGACATAACAGGTCAGTGTAGCCCGAGCGCGGCTCGCAGCGCGGCCTTCATCACATCCTCGGGTGGAGTCTTACCGGTCCAGATCTCGCAGCCAATGACGCCCTGATAAACGAGCATCGATAGCCCATCGAGCGTGGGAAGTCCGCGCCGCCGAGCGGCATCGAGCAGCCTTGTCTCGGGCGGATTGAAGACGGCGTCGCTCACCAGCAGGGATTCGGACGCGTCCGACAAGTCCACCGGCGGCGCTGCGTCGATATCCGGGAACAGGCCGATGGACGTGGCGTTGACCAGCAAGCCGGCCTCCCGGTCCACGCGATGGACGCCCTCCCAAGGCGTGAAACGAATGGCGGCGCCGGTTTTGGCCCGAAGATCCGCGACCATGGCCGCGCCGCGTTCCACGGACCGGTTCACCACCTCGATCTCCGCCGCGCCGGCCAGCGCCAGTTCGGTGACCACGGCTCGCGCCGCGCCGCCCGCGCCCAGCACGACGACTCGCTTGCCCTTCGGGTCCACTCCCGCGTCCTGGCGGATGCCACGCAGGAAGCCCTTGCCGTCGGTGTTCTCGCCGGTGAGCTTGCCGTTGTCGAATCGCACCGTGTTCACCGCGCCGATCATGGCCGCGTCGGGCGCGATCGCATCGAGATGCTCCATCACGGCGACCTTGTGCGGAATCGTCAGGTTCAGTCCGCGCATGCCGAACGCCCGGGCTCCGCGCATCGCGTCGCCGAGCCGCTCTGGCGGGACTTCGATGGTGAGGTAGCGCCAGTCGAGCCCCATCGCGCGGAAAGCGGCCTCCTGCATGACGCCGGTGGGATTCTCGGCCACGGGCCGTCCGAAGCAGCCGGTGAGTTCGGCTTTGAAGTTCGTTGCCATCCTTCGTTTGTACCAAGGAAGGGAGGACTGCCGGCAGCGGACCTGTACACTGAAAGGCATGCTCCGCATCGCGGCCGTCCTGGCGACGGCGGCCTGTCTCGCCGCGCAGGACTTCTCCGAGATCCGTATCGAGAAATTCACTGGCGGCTACACGTTCACCGAAGGTCCCGTCTGGTCGCGCGACGGCTATCTGCTGTTCAGCGATCCACCCGAATCTAAGATCTACAAGGTGACGCCGGGCGAAAAACCGGCCGTGTTCCGCCAGCCTTCGGGCAAGGCGAACGGCAACACGTTCGACGCGAAGGGCAATCTTTACACGTGCGAAACACAGGCTCGCCGCGTCACGCGCACCGACAAGAAGGGCGCCGTCGAAACGCTCGCCGACAAGTTCGACGGAAAGCGTTTCAACGCGCCCAACGACATCGTCGTCCGCAAGGACGGCCACGTGTTCTTCACCGACCCCGCGTTCGGTACGCAAGCCCAGGGCCGCGAACTCGACTTCTACGGCGTCTACCACATCACGCCCAAGGGCGAGCTCAGCTTGATCGCCAAGCCCGGCGGACGGCCCAACGGCATCGCCCTGGCGCCCAATGGCCGCATCCTCTACGTCGCCAATTCGGACGAACGGGTGGTCTACGCCTACGACCTCGACGGCCAGGGGCGCGCCACCAACGAGCGCAAGGCGATCATGGGCATCGACGGTCCGCCCGACGGGATCAAGGTCGACGAGAAGGGCAACGTGTGGGTCACCGCGAATCACCTGCCCGTCTACTCGCCGCTGGGGAAGCTGCTGCACACCATCGAGCTCTCGGAGACGCCGCGGAACATCGCGTTCGGCGACTCGGATTTCCAGACGGTCTATATCGCGGCCCGGACGTCCGTGTACCGAATCCGCATCGGCTGGAAAGGGTCGGTGCAGTATTAGCGCCCGGGCCAGTTCGCGCCGCTACCCCGACCGGCCGATCCTGGGAGTGGGAGCCATCGTCCTCCAGCGGGACAAAATTCTGCTGGTCGAGCGCGGCAAGCAGCCGCTGAAGGGCTACTGGTCGCTGCCCGGCGGCGTGCTCGAAACCGGCGAGCATCTGGACGAGGCGATCCGCCGGGAAGTGCTCGAGGAGACCGGACTCGAGGTGAAGCCGCTCGGCGTGTTCGAGATCTTCGAACGAATCATGCGCGACAAAGAAGGCAAGCCCGAGTATCACTACGTGCTGGTCGACTACATCTGCAAGGTGACCGGCGGCGAGTTACAGCCCGCCGACGACGCGAGCAAGGCGGAGTGGGTGAAACGCAAGGACCTGGCGGGCCTGAAGATCACCGAGGGGACTCTGCCCGTGATCGAGCGGGCGTTCGACCGGAACGACCGGGAGAAGGCCCGCAAGGCGAAGGCGTAGGCGCCGAAGCAGCTATTCTCCCTTCGCCAGGAGGTTCAGCGGCTGCATTACGCTGGTATTGGTTCCCCACACGATATTCCCCGGGTTGACCGTGGTGGTGTTGGAGGTCCCCCACACGATGTTGGTTCCGCCCGACAGCGACGTGTTCCACGGCGAGCCTGTCCCCCAAACCAGGTTCGTGGAACTCAGGTTCGTGGTTCCCCAGATGATGTTCGTGCCCCAGGTGAGGTTGGTCCCCCACACGATGTTCGTGCCGAAGGTCAGCTTGACTTGCCCGTTGGATAACCGGACGGCCTTGGGAGACAGCGCCCGGCCCGTTCCGTTGTCGTTGCTGGCGAGCGCGGCCGCGATGTCGAGATAGCCGGCCCCGACGGTGAACGCGTCGTGGTATGTTGTGTAGGTGATTTGGGTAATCGGATCCGTGGCGATGCTCGACGCCGGGAACTGCTTGGAGGCCGTCTTCATCAGGCGCGCCTTGACGAGATCGGGAGTCAGCGACGGACTCTTCTGAAGCATCAGCGCCACCGCGCCGGCCACCGCCGGAGCCGCCATGCTGGTTCCGTTCAGCTTGTAGTACGACCCGGACTTGTCGTTGGGGTTCGCGTTCGGATCCAGATACGCCTGTGGAATCTGGACATCCGACGGGTAGTTGGCCCAGAGCGTGCCGTACACATCATTCCAGTTGCCATTAGAGTAGATATACCGCCCTGGAACGGTCGTCGCGACAACCTGATTGCCCGGCGCCACCAGGTCGGGTTTCGCGATCTGGTCGTAGAGGCTCGGCCCCTTGCTGCTGTAGGTCGCCATCCGGTCGTCGGTGCGGCCGGGCGTAGCCATCGTCTTCATCGCGCCCACCGTGATTACGTACGGATCGTTGCCGGGGGCGGTGACAGTGCCATAACCGCCGATGCCGCTGTTGTTGGCCCGCCCGTTGTTGCCCGCCGCCACCACGACCACGATTCCCGCGGTCCACGCCCGCTCCACGGCCTTGCAGAGCGGATCGTTGAGGTAGCTGCCGAAGACTCCCCGGCCCAACGACAGATTCATGACGCGGATGTTGTAGGCGCTCTTGAGCGCGATGGCGCGGTCGATCGCCGTGATCACGTTGGAGTCGTAACCCACGCCGTTCTTGTCGAGCACCTTCAGGTTCACGATGTTGACGTTCGGCGCGATGCCTTTGATGACGTGCCCGCTCGGCGCTCCGTTCGAATAATAGGCGTTGCCGGCGATGATGCCCGCGACATGGGTGCCGTGCCCGAGTTCGTCTTCCACCGACCCCGACCCGGTGAAGTCCTGCGCGTAGACGATGCGCGACGCCGTGGCGGCCGTGTTCTTGAGGTCCCAGTGATCGCTCACTCCGCTGTCGATCACCGCCACGGCGATGCCCGAACCGTCGAGTCCGTAGTTCGCCGCCGCCGATGCTCCAACGCGGCGCGAGTGTAATCCATGTGCGCTTGCAGCGGACGATCGGGGGAAATCGATTCGACATCCGGGTCCTTTGCCAGATCACGGACCGCCGCCGCTGCCATGCCATCGAACAGCGCGCCGTCCACCAACTGCAGATCCCGCATCCAGCGCCCGCCCCGCCTTCGGACCCTTTCCTTCCGCGCTTCGTCGGACTTGCCGCGGTACTGCACGATCACGCGCGCCGGTTTGCCGGAATCGAGGTCGAGGTCGGGAGCAATCTTCTGATCGGCGAACAACGCCAGTGGGATGAAGATCAACAACGTCTTGCGCATGCCTTGGCCGATGCATGCCAATGGCCGCGCCTATCTCATCTCGTTGGAAAAACACGAGACCTGCCGGCGGAACCGGACAAATTGGCGGATGCCCCAGCCGATTTGTCCGGTTGAAGCGGCGGCTCTACCAGTCGAGCCTGGCGCCGATCAGTCCATTACGCGGACCCGCCAGATCGCGGCCCGAAGTGGCGCGGATCGTCCCCACGTTGTTCGGCGCGGAGATGTTCAACGCCGGAACGTCGAAGTTCGCCTTGTTGAACAGGTTCGTGAAACTGATCTGCACGCGGAAGAACATCTTCTCGCGAACCGGGAACGATTTGAACATCGCGGCCGAGGAGATCTGCCGCCCGGGGCCGATCAGGATGCCGCGGCCCGAAGTGCCGAACCGGCCGGAATTGGCGGGCGGCGGGGCGAAGGCGGAAACGTCGAACCAGCGGTCGATCGTGCGTTGGCCGGAGGGCAGGTTGCCGTTGCCGATCCGGTCCGGGATGCCGCCCACCGTCTGGGTGTTCGACGGATCGATGCCAGCGAACGAAGGCGTCAGATACTCCCCGGTCTGTGCGATGTAGGAGCCGCTAAGCTGCCAACCGCCCAGCACCACGCTCGCCGGGCTGTTGCCCAGGAATCGCTTGCCGCGGCCTACCGGAAGTTCCCAGATGACGGTCGAAATGAAGCGCTGGCGGGGCGTGTACTGAGCGTCGGCGCGCTCCCGCGAGCGGTTGAACGCGTTCTCGATCACCGTGCCGGCTTCAACGCCGCCTATCTCGTCGATATCGGTCAGGTTCTTCGCCCAGGTCCACGCTCCCATGAAGGAAAGGCCGCGGGACCACTTCCGCTCGATCTGGGTCGTTAGAGCGTTATAGCTCTGGCTGCCGCCGTTTTCGCGCGCGGTGATGTTACGGAACAGGGGAAATGGCCGCCGGTTCTGGTTGAACGCGGCGGTGGCCGGCGCGGGCATGTTCACGTTGCGCCCGTACACGAGCTTGGTGGCCTTGGTGCCTACGTAGGAAAGCCGAAGCCCAATGGACCCGCCCAAATCCCGCTCGAGCGTGAAGTTCCACTGCTGGACATAGGCGTTGCGCAAATTGAGGTCCAGGCCAGTGACGTCCACGTTCCCCGTGGATCCGGCGCCCAGAAACGGACGCTGCAACGTCAGCGCCGGAGTATTGTTGGCGATCGTGTTGACGAAGCTCTCCGTCAACGAGAACGGCCCGCCGTAAAGAGGCGAGAAGATATCGGCGGTGAAGTCGTCGTTGAAGAAGCCGTAGCCGCCGCGAATCGCGGTCTTGGAGCCTCCGAAAGGCCGCCAGGCAAAGCCCACCCGCGGCTGGAAGTTATTGCGGTCGCCCTTGCGCAGCGACCGTTCCGGGAATCCCGCCGCCGAGGCCGTCACGATCGGAATCGCCCTGGGGAATAGCGGATTCACAAAGTTATCGATGATCGACTGGTTCGGCACGACGAGCCGCCCCGCCGCCGGATCGACGTTGAAGATGATGTCGCGCTTGTCGCGGGCCGGCTGATTGTAATCCCAGCGCAGGCCGTAGTTCAGCGTGAGGTTCTGCGAGAACTTGTAGTCGTCCTGAATGAACATGCTCATGTGATAGAAGCGCGCGTAACGAGTGGGGCGGACATAGTTGCGCGACGTGGTCTGAGGAATCCCCAGCAGGAAATCCCCCCACGCGTTGCCGGACGCGAATCCGGTGAAGCCGTAGCTTCCGAACTGCGCCGGAACGGGCGCGTTGTACTGCTGCGGCCGGAACTCGAAGCCACCCTTGAAGCCATGCCTGCCGCGAATGTGCGTCAACTGGTCGACGAACTGGAAGGTATTCTCCGCCGGAGCCTGCTTGGCCAGCGGCGCCACCGTCTGGAATCCGGTGATGCTCAGCGAGGGGACGTTCTCGACGCCGGGCGCGGGCTGGAGGCCCTGGATCCCGAGTAAGTCGACCAACTCCTGCCCGAGCAACTGGCCGCGCGCCGGATTGAAGTTGCGGGCGAAGCCGAGTTTGAGCTCGTTGATCAGCCGCGGCGTCAACGTCCACGTGTCGGAAATAGCGACCTGGCGGGCCATTCGAGTCTGCACGCGATATCCAATCTGCTCCGCCGGCAATCCGCCGTCCAGCACGCGGGGCTCGGAACGCTTGTAGCTCACGCGGGCGTAGATGTTATTGTTCGGCTTGATCGCATAGTCGACGCGGACGTCGAACTGATCGTGACGGATCTGCTGCGGCACGGTCGCGCGATAGTTGCTCACGGTGGAGGTGGGAGCGCCGAAGTTCGGGGTGGGGTAGAAGCGGTCCTGCCAACGCCGCGCGCCCTGGTTGATCAGGCTCGCCGGGATCGAGTTGCCGGGGAACGGCTGTCCGGAGAACGGATTCCTCAGGGTCAGGTTCGGCACGGCGGAAAAGTCGCCGCCCCGCATCGCGACCGAGGGCACGTTCGGCGCGATGATCGCCGGCACGCGTTGCCGCTCGCCTTCGTATGTTCCGAAGAAGAACAGTTTGTTGCGCTTGATGGCCCCGCCGCTGGACGCGCCGAAGTTGTTGCGGATGTTCTGCCCGCGCGACGTGGCGAAGAATGGCCGCGCGTTCAACGAGGAGTTCTCGTGGAACCAGAACAAGGCGCCGTGCAGATCGTTGGATCCGCTCTTGGTGATCGCCGTGATGTTGGCGACTTCGCCGAACTCCGCCTTGTTGTTCACAATCTCGAAACGGACCTCCTGAATCGATTCGAAGCTCGGCTCGGCGGGTCCGATCGAATTGCCGAAAGCCGGTGAGTTCGACGAGATTCCGTCCACGTTGAAGTAGTTCTGGGAACCGCGCGCACCGCCGAGATTGAACCGCGAGCCGCCGCCTTGGCCGCCGGTGGGAGTGAGAAACACGTACCGGTAGAGGCCGGAGTCGCCGGTGCCGCTCACCGTCGAGCGAATGTTCAGCGGCAGGTCGTTCAGGTCTTTCGAAGTACGAACCGACGCGATGGACGCCGTATCGGTTTCGATGACCGGCGCCGACCCCTGAATGGTCACTTCGGTGCCCACCTCGCCGATCTCGAGGCGGATGTCGACGCGCACCGTGCGCAGACCCTCCAGTCCAATGCCACGCACCACGTACGATTTGAAACCCGCCGCCTTCGCTTGAACGCGGTAGTTGCCGGAGTTCAAGTTGGGCGCCGAGTAGTTACCGTCGTTGCCGGTGACGATGGTCCGGGCCAGGTTCGTTCCGTCGTTCACGACCGTGACCTCGGTATTCGGGACCACGGCCCCGGTCGAGTCGGTCACCGTACCGGTGATCGTTCCAAATGTCGCCTGAGCCAAGCCGAAGGCTGGCAGCAGGAATGCGATTGCAAGATACCTCATGAGCGGACCCCTTTCGATTCGTGGCGTCCACGGAGCGCCATGCCGATGCACCGATCGGCGCCGGCGTTACCGGCTCCAATCATTCTATGTCACGGACCCCGATCGCGGGGGGCCATCCTTCGCTCCCACTCCGCTCCCCTGGCAGAACTTCTCGCCACTTCCACCCACGGTTGGGCCCGATCCGGCTGCCGGCAGCGTAGTAGCGTTGCAACCCTTTTATTTTCAATCGAATGTGGCTGGGAAGCGAATACCCTAAAAAAAGTCTTGACGGTACGGGTGGGAGAAACGTACCATTGGACGTGGGTTTTTCTAGGTCAGAATAGAGCGATTTAGAGGAAGGTGGGTGGAAGTGGTGAGCGTCCAAACGGATCAGACGCCGGTGACTCCCCTCCCGTCCGCCCAGATCGCTCCACTTCCGGCCCCGGAGCATCCACGCGGCAACTTTTCGGTGAAGGTCGACGACAAGGGCCGCTTGAAACTACCTCCCCCATTTCTGAAGTACCTGGCCGGTCTCGAGGAAAAAGTCGTGTTCGTAACCACGACGGATGAAGAGACCGCGCGCATATACCCTAGGTCGAAATGGAAGGAGGCGGAGAAATGGTTGACAGCGGAAGAGCGGGATCCCGTCGCCGTGGAGCGCATGTGGTTTCTAGCATACCACTGGGGTCAAGATTCGGAGGTCGACGAACAGGGCCGGATACTCCTACCCACGGAGTTGCGGCGGGAGTTGAACCTCACGAAAGAGCCGGTGTGGATCTGCCCGCAGCGCACGGGGCGGTTCGACGTATTGACGAAGGCGATGTACGAGGAAAAACTGAAGGCCGCCCGGGCATACAAGGCGCCGGACAACGACATGGCCAAAATGCAGAAGATGCCATGACCCATGCCGTTCCACGCGCCGGTGATGCCGGATCTGACAATCGAGTGCCTCGCCATAGACCCGGCGGGGATCTATGTCGACGCGACCTGCGGATTGGGCGGGCATTCGAAGCTGGTTGCCGCGTGCCTTACGGCGGGCGGCAAACTGATTGCGCGCGACCGCGACGGGGAGTCGCTGGAGATCGCGCGGGGGAACTTGGCGGAGATGGCGGACCGGGTACTTTTCGATCGTGGGCCTTTTTCCACGCTCCGGGACTCGCTCAACCGCTTGGGGATTGGCAAAGTCAACGGCATACTGGCGGACTGCGGGGTCAGCCGGTATCAACTAACGGACCCGGAGCGGGGATTTTCGATCTTCAACTCCGGGCCGCTCGACATGAGAGCGGACCGCACGCAGGAACTAACCGCGGCGGACATCGTGAATTTTTGGTCGGAGCGAGAGATCGCCGATATCATTCTCCGGTATGGAGAGGAAAGGAGGTTGCGGAGAGCACCTGGAGCAATCGTGCGGGCGCGCCCCATACGGGACACGGCCAGTCTGGCGGCCGTGATCGCAAAGAGCGCGCCCCGCGGATCTTTCAAGGTTCACCCCGCGACTCAGGTCTTTCAAGCTCTCAGAATCGCGGTAAACGCGGAGCTCGAGGAACTGGACTCGCTCATCGCGCAGATTCCGTCGTGCGTGCTTCCAGGAGGCCGCGTGGTGGCGATCTGTTTTCAATCGCTGGAAAGCCGCATTGTGAAGCGGGCATTTCAAGAATGGGTCCGGACAGGCCGGGCGGCCGCGATAACCCGTCGCGCCGTTCCTCCATCGGACGAAGAGATCCGGAGCAATCCGGCGTCGCGTTCGGCGCAATTGCGCGCCATCGAGTGGATATCGTAACTGGCCGGTTCGGCACGGGGAAGTAATATGGCGTCCTTAGCAACACCCTGGATGGAAGATCAGACGGCGATGGCGGCGGCCTTCGAGGCGCCGCGCGAAGATTCGTTCCAAATCCGGCCGTTTCCCGGAGAGGACGTCTACTTCTGGACGAAATCGATCGACAACGCGCGGGTGGACCAGCGCAACGATCCCGCGTTCCTGAACAAGGTCTGGCGCATGGTCACCGTCGCGCTGGTGGTGGCTATCTTCGGTCTCGGCTTCGCCGCGCCCGCCGCCTTGCGAGTGATGGCGGGCATCGAGGCGCAGAAGCTGGAAAAGCAACTGCACGGGTTGCAACTGGCGCAACGCGAGTTGGCGCTCCGGTTGGACGCCAAACGCAGCCCCGTGATTTTGGACCGGCCCGGCGCCAGTCCATGGAACTATTCGACTCCGCGCAACGACGTTCACCTCCCCCCGGTAGCCGGCCCGCGGTTCAACGCACACCGTTCGGTCCCGGCTCCCGCGCGGCAGTAACCGCCCCACCCGGGGCGCGCTCGAGGGAGGTTTTCAAATGAAGGGTAGATTCCCGGTTCCCACCGAAGTGTCGCGGCTCCGATGGATGCTCGGGGCCGGAGTGGTCTGGACGGGCCTGTTGGCCGGCAGACTGATTCAGCTACAGATCGTCCGCCACGACGAACTGAAGAAGGCGGCGGCCAAGAGACACTTGGTCACCGTGCCGCTCCAGGCCGCGCGGGGCATCGTGAAGGATCGCGGCGGGCGCCTGCTCGCCGTAAGCGTCGAGACCGATTCGCTCGGCATGCTGCTTTCCAAGGTCGCCCCGGAAGACACGGGAGCCGCCGTCGACCTTCTCCTGCGCAACGTTCGCGGCGTCGACCGCAAGGACCTGCTGGAGCGAATCGAGGCCGCTCGCGAGGACTCCAGAGGCTTCGTGCCGGTGAAGCGGCATCTCGAGCCGGAAGAATCGGCCGCGCTCCGCGCGACGCTCTACCAGGATGCAAAGGCGAACGAGAAGCATCCGGACCGGCGCATCGCGTGGATCGACATCCGAAAAACCAGCAAGCGCGTCTACCCGAACGGCTCCCTGGCGGCGCATGTGCTCGGTTCGGTGACGCTCGACAAGAAGGAATCGGAGTCGGGCCAGGAAGGCATCGAACGTTCGCTCGACACGGTTCTTCGGGGCAAACCGGGCAAGGCCACCCTGCTGCACGATGTCCGCGGCCAGCATGTCGACGCGATCGAGACCGATCCGGCCGTTCCCGGCAAGGCGCTCACCCTGACGATCTCCGCCCCGTTGCAACACTTCACCGACCAGCGGCTGGCGCGCGCGGTAGCCGAGACCGGCGCCGTATCCGGAGCCGCCATCGCCATGGACGCGGGCACGGGCGAGGTGCTGGCGTTGTCGAGCTATCCCACCTTCGACCCGAACGTCCGGCCCAAGTTCGATCCCGACGAGACCAAGAAGAAGACCGACCCGGAGCGGGTGCGGCGATTCAATCAAGCAACCATGGGCGCCTCCGAGCCCGGCTCGGTCGGCAAGTATTTCACCTTCGCGGCGGCGCTGAAGCACACGGCGTACCGCCCCACCTCCTGGATCGGCTGCGGCAACGGCGTTTACCGCGCCGGCGACAAGGAGATCGTCGACCCGCACTGCTCCGGCGGCATGCTGATGCGCGAGGCGTTTTGGCATTCGAGCAACATGGTGTCCATCCAACTGGCTCTTGCGATGAATCCCGCGAGCAAGTTCCGGAACTCGCTGGCGGAGTTCGGCATCGGTGAGAAGACCGGCATCGAACTGCCCGGAGAAGTGCCCGGCCAGCTTTCCAAGCAGTGGCGGCGGACTTCGCCGGTGTTCCATTCGTTCGGGTACGAGTACCGGATCAGCCCGCTGCAACTGGCCCGGGCCGTGGCCGCGATCGCCAATGGCGGAGAAATGGTGGGGCCGACCTTGATCAAGTCGATCGAGAGCGAAGAGGGGGCCGAGGAAAAGCCCGCGCCCAAGCCCCGCGTTCGCATACTGTCCCCGGACGCATCGCTGGACATGCAGTCGATGGCGGAAGGCGTCGTTCTGTTCGGAACCGGAAAAGGGGCGAAGGTGCCCGGCTACGATGTGGCGGGCAAGACGGGTACAGCCAAGCGCATCGAGAACAAGCGGTACACCAGCACCTACAATTCGACCTTCGCCGGATTCGGACCGGCGCGCGCCAATCGCGGTCCGCGCGTGGTGGTGGTGGTGCAGTTGCACCGCACTCTCCGTATGGCGTCCGACACGGCCGCGCCAGCCTACAGCGACATCATGGCGGCGGCGATGCGCCATCTCGGCGTGGCCCCCGACCGCGAATTGCCGCCGGAACCGGGCGAGGAGGCTCCCTCCGGGCCCGTCGGAATCCTGCCCAAGATCGCCGAACTGCGCGCCCCGGCGCCAGTGTTGATGCCAGCCTCTCAAACTCGAACGCTGACGGTCGGTCCGGGCATCCCCGATTTCCGGGGCAAGGACAAAAAGCAGATCGCCATCGAGGCGCTCGAACGGGACATCGCCGTGGAGTTGATCGGACGCGGCGTGGCCGTCCACCAGCATCCGGCTCCGGGCGAATGGCTCGCCCCCGGGCAGAAGGTCAAGGTGCAATTTGACCACTGAGCCCGTGTCCGCCTGGAGGCTTCCCGCGTTGCTCGAAGGCGGTGGTGCGCTCGATCCGGTCCCCGATATCGAGATCTCCGGCATCGAGTACGACTCGCGGGCGTGCCGCCAGGGAACGCTCTTCTGCGCCTTCGCCGGCTCCCGCGCGGACGGCGCGAGCTTCGCCGAGGACGCATTGGAAAACGGCGCCGCGGCTGTGCTTTCGGAAGCGCCGCGGCCGGCGGGATTCCGCGGCGCGTGGATCCGCGTCGAACACGGCCGGCGCGCGTTGGCGATCGCCGCGCGCCGCTACTACGCTTCCATCGCGCGGGAACTGACCCTGACGGGCGTGACGGGCACCAACGGCAAGACAACAACCGCGGCTCTGGTCGATTCCGTGTTGCGGCGCGCCGGCCGCGTGACAGCGCTAATCGGCACGACCGGGTATGAGATCGCGGGCGAGGTCCGCGACTCGATCAACACGACTCCCGAATCGATCGACCTGTACCGGCTGCTGCGCGACGCGGCGGTCCGCGGCGCCACCCACGGCGTCATGGAAGTCTCCTCGCACGCGCTCGCTCTCGGGCGTGTTTGGGCGGTCCGCTTCGACGTCGCGATCTTCACGAATCTCACGCGCGATCACCTCGATTTTCATCCCACGATGGAGGCCTACTTCGAGGCCAAGCGCGAACTGTTCCGCGGCCAGGGCGCTCCGCCGCCTCGCGCCGCCGCGATCAACGCCGGCGACGAGTGGGGACGCCGGATCGAGCCGGATCGATCGGTGCGGACCATCCTCTACGGGGATGGCCCCGGCGCGGAACTGCGCGCGGAGAACGTACGCGCCGGCTTCGACGGCCTGAGCTTCGACGCGATCTGGGAAGGCAGGAGATTTCCGGTTCGATCGCCGCTCGGCGCGCGCTTCAACGTCGACAACATCCTCGCCGCGTTCGCGGCGGGCGTGTCGCACGGAATCGCGCCGGAGACGATCCTCGAAGGCATCGCGTCGCGCACCGCGGTCGCAGGACGCTTCGAACGCGTGGACGAGGGGCAGTCTTTTCTGGTCGCGGTGGACTACGCTCATACCGACGACGCGTTGCGCAACGCGATCCGCGCGGCGCGCGAGTTGACCAAGGGGCGCGTCATCACTCTGTTCGGATGCGGCGGCGATCGCGACCGCGCCAAGCGTCCGCTCATGGGCGAGGCGGCCGCCCGGCTCAGCGATTTCGTGGTGGTCACCTCGGACAACCCGAGGTCGGAGGATCCGCTCGGCATCATCAACGACGCCATGGTCGGAGTGCGGCGGACCGACACCGGGTTCGCCGTGGAACCGGACCGGGGCAAGGCGATCCGCCTCGCCATCGGCGAAGCTCGCCCCGGCGATGTCGTGCTGCTCGCGGGCAAGGGACACGAGACGTATCAGGTCCTGAAGTCCGGCAAGATTCATTTCGACGACCGCGAGGCCGCGCGCGAAGCGCTGCGCTCGCTGGGCGTTTCCGGGAGGCGCGGCGCATGATGCCAGCTTTCCCGGTCCAAGGTTTCGAGACGGCGGAGTATCGTATGTGGACGCGCTCCGCCGGTTCGATTGTCCCCAGCCCCGGCTCCGACGCCGGGTTTGTGCTCCTAGGGAAGCGCGGAGCCAGCCGGATTTCGTGGACGCCGGCCTTCGAGGCCATCCGGCTGTCTCCGCGCCCTTTTTTCCCTTACTGAAAGAACATGCTCTACTGGCTCCTGTTCGAAAAGCTGCACACTACCTGGGGACCGATGCGTCTGTTCGGCTACGTGACGTTCCGCGTCGCGCTGGCCAGCATCGTGGCTATGCTGTTGACGTTGATCCTGGGCCCGGCGTTCATCGAGCGCCTGCGACGGTTCCAGGTGGGCCAATACATCCGCGAAGAAGGACCCAAGTGGCATAGCAAGAAGGCCGGCACGCCCACGATGGGCGGCGTTCTGATCATCTTCTCCATCGCGGTTCCGACGCTGCTGTTCTCCAACCTCAAGAGCCCGTATCCGTGGCTCGCCCTGTTCGGACTCGGGAGCTACGGCGCGATCGGCTTCCTGGACGATTACGCCAAGACGGTAAAGAAACAAAATCTCGGCCTCACGGTGAAGCAGAAGTTCGGGTTGCAGTTTCTGGCCGCGCTCGCGATCGGCTTCTTCCTGTTGCTGTTGCACGCCAACGGCGCCTACTCCACGGCCATCAACGTGCCGTTCTTCAAGCAGTTCCGGCCGAACCTGCTGATCGAATCGTTGCTCGGTTCACCTTACACCTATCCCTTCGCATTCGTGTTCTTCTTCGGTTTCGTCGCCTTCACGCTGGTGGGAGCGTCGAACTCGGTCAACCTCACCGACGGGCTGGACGGTCTCGCCATCGGCCTGATGATCGTGGCTTCGGGCGCGGTGACGGCGCTCGCCTATCTCGGCACGCACCGCGAGTTCGCCACCTATCTCGACATCGAACGCGTGCCGGGCGGCTCCGAACTGACGATCTTCTGCGGCGCGATGACGGGAGCCTGTCTCGGGTTCCTTTGGTACAACGCGCATCCGGCGGAAGTGTTCATGGGCGACGTGGGATCGCTCGGGCTCGGCGGCGCGCTGGGCACGGTCGCGGTGCTGCTGAAGCAGGAGATCCTGCTCGGGTTCATCGGCGGAGTGTTCATCATCGAAGCTCTTTCGGTGATCGCCCAGGTAGCCAGCGTGCGCCTTCGGGGCAAGCGGCTGTTCCTGATGTCGCCATTGCATCATCACTTCGAATCGCTCGGATGGGAAGAGTCGAAGGTGATCATTCGATTTTGGATCGCGGGGCTCGTCATGGCGCTGTTCGCGCTCACGACGCTGAAGCTGAGGTAGCGATGAGAGCGGCCGGAGTCGAGTTGCGGGGGGCGCGGGCGCTGGTGGTGGGCCTGGGGAAGTCCGGGCTGGCCGCTGTCGAATTGCTGGTGCGCGAGGGCGCATCCACCGCCGCCTGCGACATGAAGCCGGCGCACGAAGCCGCGCGGCTCGGCGCGGAGTTCGTCGCTTACACTCCCGAGGCGGCCGCGAACCGCGACATCGTGATCGCGTCGCCGGGCGTATCCCCGGACACCGCCGTGCTGGCGGCGGCGCGAGCGGCGGGAGTTCCCATAATCGGCGATCTGGAACTGGCCGCGTACTTCCTGCTCGGTCCGGCGATCGCGATCACCGGGTCCAACGGCAAGACCACTACCACCGCGCTCTGCTTCCACATCCTGCGGGAGTGCGGCATCGAGGCGCAGGTGGGCGGAAACATCGGCACGGCGCCGGCGTCGATGGTCGCATCGTCTCGCGCGGACCGGTGGAACGTGCTCGAGGTCTCGAGCTTCCAGGCCGAAACGCTCGACCGGTTTCGCGCGGCCATCGCCGTCTGCACCAATCTCACCCCCGACCACCTGGACCGCCACGGGTCGATGGAAGCATACGCGGCCGCCAAGGGCCGCTTGTTCGCCACGCAAGACGAGTCCGGCCGCGCGGTGTTAAACGCGGACGACCCCTGGTGCGTCAGCTATGCGCGTGGCGCGAAGAGCCAGCCGTTCTGGTTCAGCGCGTCGCACGCCGTGGATCCTGGCGCATGGAGCGTGGACGGCCAACTGTTCCTGCACGGAAAGCCGCTTCTGCGGCGCGAAGAGATCCCCTTGAGGGGAATGCACAACGTGGAGAACGTGCTGGCGGCCTCCGCCGCGGCGTATCTGGCGGGCGCGCCAGAGGAGGGCATCGCCGCCGCGGTGCGCGTGTTCCCCGGCGTGGAGCACCGCCTCGAATTCGTGCGGCGAATGGGCGGGGTCGACTACTTCAACGATTCCAAGGCGACCAACGTCGATGCCGCGCTCAAGGCGCTCGACGCGTTCGACGGCGGCGTCTGGATCATCCTGGGCGGCAAGGACAAGGGCGGAGAGTACGCGCCGCTGCGCGATTCCTTGACGGCGAAGGCGAAGGCGGCCCTGCTGGTGGGCGCCGCCGGACCGAAGATCGGCGATGAGATTCGCGGCGCCGTGGAGACCGAGGCCTGCGGCACGATCGCCGCCGCGCTGGAACACGCCCGCAGGCACGCACGGCCGGGAGACACGGTGCTGCTCGCGCCCGCGTGCGCCAGCTTCGACCAATTCGACAATTTCGAACATCGCGGCCGCGTGTTCAAGGAAATCGTACGCGGCTGGAAGGAGAGCGAATGAAGACCAGGATGGATTGGATTCTGTTCGGCACGGTCCTCGCGCTGCTGTGTTTCGGGTTGGTCATGGTGTATAGCGCCTCAGCCGCCACCGTCGAGTTGCGGTACGCGCGGTTCCACTGGCCTTCCTATCACTTCCTGCAGCGGCAGGCCGTCGCCGCGCTGGCCGCGCTGCCCATCATGATTCTGCTGGCGCGGTGCGACTACCGGAAGATGCGATCGTCGCAGGTCGCCTTCGGCGCGCTCAGCATGGTGGTGACGTCGCTGATCGCCGTCTACTTCCTCGATCCGAAGAATCACCGTTGGATCGACCTGCCGGGGCTGCCGCCGCTGCAACCGTCGGAACTCGCCAAGCCCGCGCTCATCGTGTTCCTGGCCTGGTTCATCTCCGAAAGGCGCGACTGGATCAACAACCGCCACACGCTCTGGCCCACCGCCGTGGTGATGGCGTTTCTCGCCAGCGGCGTCTTGGCGGCCGATCTCGGCACGGCGGTGGTGTTGATGGCGGTGGCGGTGACGGTGCTGCTGCTGGCGGGATTGAGCCGCAAGCATTGCCTGACGGGGCTGGCCGTGGGATTGGTCTGCGTCACGGCGGCGATCGCCTGGAAGCCATACCGGTTGTTCCGCGTGCTGGAGTTCTACGACCCCGACTACAAGATCCTGTCCAAGATCGATCCCGGCAGGAAGATGCTCGGCTACGCCAAGTCGGGCTCGAGAGTGAGCGATCCGCTGTACCAGGCCGAGCAGTCGGTGGTCGCGATCGGCGCGGGCGGCGCGACCGGAGTCGGGCCCGGCAAGAGCCGCCAGAAGCTGCTGTTCCTGCCGGAAGCGCACACCGATTTCATCTTCTCCATCGCGGCGGAGGAGTTCGGACTAATCGGCTCCGGAGGTCTGCTGCTCGCGTTCTGCGTGATTTTCTGGAGAGGCGCGCGCCAGTACCGGCTGGCGCAGGACGACTTCGGGCGGTACCTGGCGATCGGCGTCACTACCGCAATTTGCTTCCAGGCGATGCTCAACATCAGCGTCGCCCTGGCGCTGGTGCCGACCAAGGGGTTCACGCTTCCGCTGGTGAGCTACGGCGGCAGTTCGCTGCTCGCCACCATGATCATGCTAGGGATGCTGTTGAGCGTCAGCCAGCGCTCGGTGAGGCCCGCCTGACATGGCGCGATTCGTGATGGCGGGCGGCGGCACCGGAGGCCACGTGCTTCCGCTGATCGCCGTCGCCGTCGAGTTGCGGAGGCGCGGCCACGAGTCGTTGTTCGTGGGCACGCGCGAAGGCATGGAAGCGCGCCTCGCGCCCGAGGCGGGCTTCCGCATCGAATGGATCGAGATCGGCGGCGTGAAGCGCGTTGGTGTGCGCAAGGCCGCCGCGGCCGCATGGAAGCTGCCGGCGAGCGTGGCGCGATGCGCCCGCCTGTTACGCCAGTTCCGCCCCGCCGCCGTATTTTCGCTGGGAGGTTATGTCGCGGGGCCGATGTTGGCCGCCGCCGCGATGGCGTGCGTGCCGGTGGTGGCGATGGAGCCGAACGCGGCGCCGGGATTGACCACCAAGCTTTCGGCTCGATTCGTCGATCGCGCGCTGGTGAGCTGGCCCGAAACGGTTTCCTGCTTTCCTCGCGGCCGCGCCGAAGTGACGGGCACTCCGATCCACGCCGGATTCTTCTCACTGCCGGACCCTCCGCGCGGCGAGTTCACCGTGCTGATCACCGGCGGCAGCCGCGGGTCGCGCACTCTGAACCGCGCGTTTCGCGAAAGCTGGCCGCTGTTCCACGGCCGCGAAGTCCGGTTCGTGCATCAATGTGGCCGCGACGCGTTCGACGAACTCGCCCGCGGATTTCGCGAATCGGGGTTGCGCGGCGAAGTGACCGCGTTCATCGCGGACATGCCGGCGGCGTTCGCCAGGGCGCATCTGGTGGTGGGACGTTCCGGCGCGAGCGCGGTGGCCGAACTGGCGGCGGCGGGCAAACCGTCGATCCTGGTTCCCTTCCCGTTCGCGGCGGACGGCCATCAGCGGAAGAACGCGGAGTCACTGGCCGCGGTGGGAGCGGCTCGCGTGATCCTCGACGAGGAGATGAGCGGACGGCGGCTGTTCGACGAAGTGACGGCGATCGCCGGCGATCCGGCCGCGCTGGCGCGCATGGGCGCGGCGGCGAAGAGCCAGGCGAGACCCGGCGCGGCGGCCCGCGCGGCGGACATTCTGGAGGGAATCGCGCGGAGGAGCGGCGGACAGGGCTGAACGGAAATGTTCTTCAAACCCCAACATCTTCATTTCGCGGGCATCGGCGGCAT
>SXGT01846769.1_pt1 | contig 29629 bp, 17 predicted proteins | sample 3176221 | NCBI WGS metagenome assembly SXGT01 (sample SAMN11356862, study PRJNA531348) | freshwater metagenome | isolation source: freshwater sample F1-120 | place: China: Fuxian Lake, Yuxi | collected 2017-12-25 | reverse complement strand
GTCCGAACGGCGCCGGAAAAACCACGACTATCGAGATTCTCGAGGGAATCCGCCAACGCAGCGCCGGCGAAGTGCAGGTGCTCGGCTTCGATCCCGACCGCGACATGACGCGTATCAAGGACCGGATCGGCGTCTGCCTGCAAGCCACCAACCTGCCGGACAAGTGCACGGTGATCGAAGCGATGGAACTTTTCGGCGCCTTCTATTCCCGTACGGCGGACTCGGGCGTCATCCTGAAGAGGCTGCAACTCGAAGAGAAGCGGAACGCCTTCCATGGCACGCTCTCCGGCGGCCAAAAGCAGCGTCTGGCATTGGCTCTGGCGTTGATCAACGATCCGCAACTGGTTTTTCTGGACGAACCCACCACCGGCCTCGATCCGCAAGTACGGCTCGAAATCCACGGGCTGATCGAGCAGCTTCGATCCGAGAAGCGCACCATTCTCATCACTACCCACTACATCGAAGAGGCGGAGCGTCTGTGCGACCGCGTGGCCATCATCGATCAGGGCAAGATCATCGCCCTGGGCACGCCGCGCGAGATTCAGGCGAAGACGCTGGGGCATTCGCGCGTCGAGGTGATCGCCGTCACGCCGCTGCCCGATCCGCCGCCGGTGGCGTGTGAAAAGATCGCCCTCAGCGAGGACCGGCTCACCGTCACCGCCACCTCCGCCCATCCCGCCCGGACGCTCGCCGATCTGGTCAAGTGGATCGACCAGCTCGGCATCGAACTGGCCGACATCCACTTGAAGCGGCCCACGCTCGAGGATGTGTTCATCGAACTCACCGGCCGGAGGCTGCGCGAATAGATGCGGCCCTATGTCGCGCTGATCCGCATGAACCTGCGGCTCGCTTTTCGCGAGCGGGCGGTGCTGTTCTTCAACTACGTCTTCCCGCTGATCTTTTTCTTCGCGTTCGGACAGTTCATCGGCGACGGCAACGCGGCCGCCGGAGCGATGCTGCGGATCGTGCCGATGGTGATCGTGATCGGCATTCTCGGAAGCGGTTTGTTCGGTGCGGGCATTCGCGCGGTGGTGGAGCGCGAAACGGGCATTCTGCGGCGGTACAAGGTGACGCCGATCTCGCCGGTTCCGATCCTGGCCGCTTCGATGGTGACGGGCTGGCTGCTCTATCTCCCCTCGGCGCTGCTGATCCTGGCGTTGAGCCATTTCGTCTACGGGATGCCGTGGCCGGACCGTATGTGGTCGCTGCTGCTGCTGATCTCGCTGGCTTGCTTCGCTTTCCGCGCCATCGGCCTGATCGTGGCGGCCGTCGCGAACTCGGTGGCCGAGAGCAACGTGCTCATCCAGATTCTCTACATGCCGATGCTGCTGATGAGCGGCGCCACGGTTCCTATCAGTTCGCTGCCTGCCGGAGCGCAGATCGCCGCGCAGTTCCTGCCGGCGTCGTACCTCAACACCGGCGTGCAGCGCATCATGCTGAAGTCGGAGGGGCTGTTCGCGAACTGGCCTTCGGTCGCGGGACTGGCCGCCACCGCGATCATCGGAGGCTTCATCGCGTCCAAACTCTTCCGTTGGGAGAAAGAGGAGAAGCTGCCGCGTTCGTCGAAAGCCTGGGTTTTCGCCGTGCTCGCGCCGTTCCTCGCGCTCGGCATCTACCAGACCTACTCGCGAGATCACATCGACGAAGCCAAGCGGCTGGACCGCGAGGTGCGCCGCAACCACACGCGGCTCATCCGCAACGCGCTGATCTTCGTGGGCGACGGCTCGGTGATTCCGAACGGCGCCTTGCTGATCAAGGGCGGCAAGATCGCCGAGGTGTACAAGGACACGCCGCCGGACGCCAAGGAACTCAACGCCGACGCCGTCGAAGCGGCGGGCAAAACCATCCTGCCGGGGTTGATCGACGCGCACGTTCATCTCGGATCGCCCGCCGGGCCGATGGACGGTTCCGAGCTCTTCGACCTCGCGGCGGCCATGCGACGGGCGCTCGCGTCGCAATTGTTCAGCGGCGTGGTGGCGGTGCGATCGGTTGGCGACTTCACCGGTCCGTCTCTCGAACTGGTGCGCAACGACGGTTCCGGCGCGTTCCTCGGCGCGGAACTGATCGCCGGCGGTCCGCTGTTCACCGCCCAGGGTGGACACGGCACGGAGCTGTTCAAACGGGCGCCCGAACAGGTTCGCGAGATGGCGGGGCGCGAATTCGTGCGGCTGCCCGAATCCCCCGATCAGGCTCGCTCGATGGTGACCGAGTTGAAAAAGCGTGGCGTGAAGTCGATCAAGGCCGTGATGGACGCGGGTGTGCCGGGCGCGCCGTTCCAGCGCATGGACGTGTCGATCCTGCGCGCCATCGCGGAACAGGCGCGCGCGGAGGGATTGCCACTCGCGGTCCACACGGGCGACAGCAAGGACATCGCCGACGCCGTGGAAGCGGGCGCGTCCTCCATCGAACACGGCGCGCGCGATCCGGTTCCGGAAGCGCTGTTCGCGGCGATGAAGGAGAAGGGAGTGCGCTATGTCCCGACGCTTTCCGTCATCGAGGCGCTCGAGAATTTCCGCGACAAGAGGACGGAACTGCTCGCCAGAAGCCTGGTCCAACAGGTGGCGCCCTCGCCCGATTTTCTGATTCGCACCCGCTCCATGGTGGAGCGCGGCGACAACTGGGCCGCCAAGTATCCGGCGTCGCTGAAAGATCATATGGCCAACCTGAAGCGCGCGCATCAGGCGGGCGTGACGTTGGCCGCGGGTACGGACGCAGGCAATCCATTGGTGTTCCACGGCCCCGCGATCCATCGCGAACTGCAGCTTTGGGTGCAAGCGGGAGTGCCTGGCGGCGCCGCCTTGCGCGGGGCCACGACGAACGCCGCGGCGTTGCTCGGCATCGGCGATCGCGTGGGACTGGTGAAAAAGGGCTACGACGCCTCGCTGTTGGTGGTCGACGGCAATCCCCTGGTCGACGTGGCCGCCACCGAGCGGATCTCGTCGGTGATCTTCAAGGGCGAACGAGTGGACCGCCAGGATCTGTTCGACCAGAAGTAGCGTGCAACTCCCGGCCGACAGCGCGATCCCCGCGGTCCTCGCCGCGTTGCGCGCGGGCTCGAACGTCGTGGTGGAGGCGCCGCCCGGAGCGGGCAAGACGACGCGGGTTCCTCCCGCGCTGCTCGAATTCGGCGAAGTGCTGGTGCTCGAACCGCGGCGTCTGGCGGCTCGCATGGCGGCGCGCCGCGTGGCGTCGGAGATGGGCGAGCACCTGGGTGAAACCGTGGGCTATCAGGTTCGCTTCGAGGACGTGAGCGGACCCGCCACTCGCCTGCGATTCCTGACGGAAGGCGTGCTCACCCGCCGGCTGGTCTCCGATCCACAGCTTCGCGGCGTGTCCTGCGTGGTGCTCGACGAATTCCACGAGCGGCATCTGGATGGCGATGTCGCGCTGGCGCTCTTGCGGCGGCTGCAACAACGGCGGCGCGATCTGAAGCTGGTCGTCATGTCGGCGACGCTCGACGGCGCGCGCGTGGCCGAGTACCTGGGCGGATGCCCCGCGATTCGCAGTGAAGGACGGCTGTTCCCGATCGACATTCGCTACTCGCCCCATTCCTCCGCGCCGCTCGAGGAACAGGTGCGCGCGGCGGCGGCCAAGCTGCTCTCCGAAGGTCTGGATGGCGATATCCTGGTGTTCCTGCCCGGCGCCGCCGAGATCCGCCGGGCGGTGCGCGCGTGCGAAGCGCCCGGTATCGACGTGGTTCCGCTACATGGCGATCTGACGCCCGCGGAGCAGGATCGCGCGGTCTCTCCGGGTTCGCGCCGCAAGCTGATCCTGTCCACCAATGTCGCCGAAAGCTCGCTGACCATCGAGGGCGTCACCGCCGTGATCGACTCGGGCCTCGCCCGCGTGGCTCGCGATTCGCCATGGACCGGGCTGCCGTCGCTCGAGGTCTCGCGCATCTCCAAGGCATCGGCCACGCAAAGGGCCGGCCGGGCGGGGCGAACCGCGCCGGGCCGCGCGGTGCGGTTGTATCCACTCGAGGACTTCGTGCGCCGGCCCGATCACGACGCGCCGGAAATCTCGCGGCGCGAACTGAGCGGCTTGGTGCTGGATCTCCACGCGATGGGGGCTCCGGTGGATTCCATCCCCTGGTTCGAAGCGCCGCCGGCGGCCGCGCTGCAAACGGCGGAAGCTTTGCTCGAGCGGCTGGGCGCGACGCGCGAGGGCCGCATCGCCGAGCGGGGCCGCGCGATGTCGAGACTGCCGCTGCATCCGAGGCTCGCCGGCTTGGTGATCGACGCGGGCGAGACGGGAGCGGCGATGGCGGCCGCGATTTCGTCGGGCGAACGTCTGCCATCGGGTCCGCCGGCCCACACCGGTCCGTCCGATCTGTTGGCGCTCTCGGAAGGCCGCTGGCAGCCCCAGACCAAGCGCCTGTACGATCAACTGCGGCGATCCGCGCGCCGTGTGCCCGGTGGCGACGAGATTGCCCAGAAGGCGGTGCTCCGCGCCTTTCCCGATCGCGTGGCCAAGCGGCGCAATCGCGACGAACTGCTGTTGGCGGGCGGCGGATCGGCGGTGCTCTCAGAGTCGAGCGTGGTTCGCGACGGGCTTCTGGTGGCGGTGGATATCGAAGAACGGCGCGAGCGCGGATTGCCCCTGGTTCGGCTGGCATCGGGGATCGAGCCGGAGTGGCTGCTCGATCTGTTCCCGGAGCGCGTCACGGATCGCTCGGGAGTGGAGTGGAACCGGCAAGCGGAACGAGTGGAGTCGGTGAGCGCGCTGCTATTCGATGGGTTGACGATCGAGGAGAGCCGCTCCGGCGCGGTGGATCCGGACCTGGCGGCCGCGATGCTGGCGGAGAAGGCGGTGGAGGCGGGCTGGGCGCGCTTCGGCGATCCCGAGGAAGTGGAAGCATTGCTCGCGCGGATCGCCTTCGCTTCGGTTCATGGTCCCGTCACGGCGATGGACGCGCAACACGCGGCGGCCGCCCTCACGAGTCTGTGCCGGGGAATGCGCGGCTTCGCGGAGTTGAAGCAGGCGGCGTCCGGCGGCGGCTTGGCGCGCGCGCTGCTGGATTCGCTGCCGCCCGGCGGGCGCCGAGCGTTGGACGAACTGGCCCCGGAACGGATCCGGCTCCAGGGCGGCCGCCACACGCGCATCCACTACAGCCCGGACAAGCCGCCCTACGTCGCGTCCCGCTTGCAGGACTTCTTCGGCATGCGCGACACGCCACGCGTGGCGGGCGGAAAGATCGCGCTGGTGGTGCATCTGCTCGCGCCGAACCAACGCCCGGTGCAGACCACCACCGATCTGGCGGGCTTCTGGCAGCGGCTGTATCCGCAACTGCGCAAGGAACTCGGGCGGCGCTATCCGAAGCACGCGTGGCCGGAAAATCCGGTCTGAATCAGCGCAGCAGCTTCGCTGTCGTGATCGCCTGGCCGAGGTGCCTCTGCGTGTGTTCGGCGATGTGCACGATCAGGCCGTGCACCGTGGTGGGCAGCATCTTGCGTCCCACGCCGCGAACGTCGCGCAAGCTGGCAGGATCGATCCCGCGCGCGTATGCCTCACACCGGGCCAGATCGGCGTGGAGTTCGGCGAGCAGCGCCGGCGCGTCCGCGCCCGGTTCGGATTCCGATTTGAGCCGCGCCAGTTGTTCCGGGCTCAACTGCTCGCCACGCAGGTAGGTGGACAGCCGGTCCACCGCGCCGCCGATGTGCCGCACGTGGAACCCCACCGAAGTCAACCCGTGCGGTTTGCTCCAGATCTGTTCGGCGGTCAGCCCGGCCAAATGGGAGCTAAGCTCCGCTCGGGTCTGTTCGAACGAGTACAGCAGCGGCGCGATCAACGGGTCCACGCCGTCGATGGGACCGCTCAGCCAGGGTTCGCTCAATGCGATGGTCTCCGGGGCGTGGTTCGCGCCATTTTTTCCTCTTCGTCGGGACAAGGCTCCATGGGAACCACCATCGGAGTCCGGGAGGTGGTTTCCGGTTTGTATTCCGGCATTCGAGACGCCGCCGCGCCTTTGAATTCGCGTAGCCGGATGGCGCACTTGCCTACCGGCGCAAGCACCTGAATCCGCACCGGACCGGCAGGCGCCGCTTGCACGGCCATCAAGTCGATCTGTTCCAGTGCCCTGCGCATCGCCGGGGGAAGAGCCTTGGCGGGCTCGCCCTCCGCCGCGAAAGACAACACACCGGCGGCGATCGCCGCGGCGCAAAGCCGGATCGTCATAACGCGCCTCCTCATCTGGAATATTAACATTCCTTAGACGTAGGAATACGCGATTCGTCCCGCTGGAGTTCCAAGGATTTAACGCTGGCAGAGGCGGCGGCGCCCGCGTTATAATTGCGATAGAGCCTGCTGGGAGATCGTCTAATGGTAAGACTGCAGACTCTGGATCTGCGTATCGGGGTTCGAGTCCCTGTCTCCCAGCCAAAACACCGCGGCGCTCAAGCCGCGGGACTGTCCACGGAATAGACGGTCAACGGTTCCTGACGCCCTTTCACCTGCACGGTTCCCATCCGTTGGAACGGGAATGAGCTCTTCACGGCGTAGTACGTGAACTCGCTGACCAGGATGTTCACGCCCAGGTCCTTGGTCGCGGACTCCAGCCGCGACGCGACGTTCACCGTGTCGCCCACCGCCGTGTACTCCATCCGGCGCGGCGACCCGATACTGCCGACGATCGCCGGCCCGGTGTTGATGCCAATGCCGATCTTCAGTTTCACGCCGAGCGGTTCCCACTTCCGGCTCAGCTTTTCGAGTTCCGATTGCATCTCGATCGCGGCCATGAGCGCGTGTTCCTCTTGTCGCGGATCCTCCTCGGGCGCGCCGAACAGGGCCATCAATCCGTCGCCGATGAACTTGTCCAGCGTGCCGCGATGCCGGAAGATCACCTCCACCATGACCTCGAAGTACTCGTTGAGGACCTGCACCACTGTTTCCGGCGGCAGATTCTCCGAGATCGTGGAGAAGCCGCGAATGTCGGAGAACAGCACGCTCACCCGGCGGCGGTCGCCCCGCAGCACGCCATCCGTGCCGGAGGCCATGATCGAATCCATCACCTGATGCGACACGTACCGGGCGAACGCCGATTTCACGCGGTCGCGCTCCTGAAGGCCGGCCGCCATGCCGTTCACCGCCCGAGCCACCTCGCCGAACTCGTCGTTTTGCCCGTCGTCGAGCCGCGCGGCGAGATCTCCCTTGGCCACCTTGTTCACCGCTTCGCGCAACGCTCGCAACGGGCGCGACGCCCAGGAGGCGATCACCGCCGCCGCCGGGATCGCCAACAGCAACGCCAGAGCCAGCGACAAGAGAATCGACCAAAGCAGTGGCCGAAGCTTCCGCTTCACCCAGTCCGGCTGAGTCTCCACCACCACCGCGCCGGCCGGCTTGCCCGCCTTGTCGAAAACCGGTGCGTGCGCGCGGAAGTACGTCCCGAACTGATCCACCACGAACTCCTCGTCGGCCGCAGCTCGCGACAGGTCGAGTCCCAGCCCGCCGGTGCGGTAGACCTCGCCCGGCCGGCCGTGGAACTGGGGGTTTTCCTCCGGATCGGCTCCGATCTCGATCACCTTCGGATCCATCGCCGAAGCGGCCACCGTGAAGAGCCGCTCCACCTTCGTGTCGTCGCGCCTGTTGGCGTCGCGAACGTCGCGGAGCTGTTTTTGCAACGCGATGTACGCCGGGCTCTTGTCGTCGCGTTCGGTCCGCACAGCCAGGACGGACTCGCCGTCCACCAGACGCGCGGTGGTGATGGCGATGGACTGCACCTTAGCCCTGTACTCGAGGTACAGGTAGTGATGCGCGAGCTGGTACAGCACCGTCAGCGACAGGCTGTTGGTCAACAGCGCGAACGCGATCAAGGCAAGAAGCAGCTTCCGCCGGTAGGTCAAAACACCCCTCCTGACGAACTCATCGGCGGATCAGCCTTCGCGGATCACCCTCTTCGCCGGATCGAACACCATTCTGCGGCCCCGCACCAGCGCCTCATCGGCCATGATCACCGCCACCGAGTGCGAATAGCCCGCCTCGATCGGAGCGTTCGGCTGCTGGCGCGATCGCAGGCACTTCAGCCAGTTCAACATGTGGTGGTCGCTTTCGACCTCCGGGATCGCGGTCCCCTCGGGCATGGGCGTTTCCGCTCCCTTGCCGGAGACGGCGAACGGCTTGCCGGACCAGTTGCTCGCATCCATGGTCCCCTTGGCGCCGTAGAAGCGCAAGTAGTTGCCCGCGCTGGTGCCGAAGGCGGTGCAGTAGCGGACCAGGAAATCGTCGTACTCGAGGATCGACTCCACCGAGTCCGGCGCCGTGTACTGCTCCTTCCACCGATAGTTGCCGCCCATCGTCACCACGCGCTTGGGGAACTGCACGCCGGCGATGTGGTGCACCAAATCGATGAAGTGCACCATCAGGTTGCTGTGCGACCCGCGTGAAAAATCGCGATGGCCGAACCAGCCCGTTTGGAGATTGGCGTCGAACGGGCGGGACTTGCGGTTGAACAGGAACGCCTTCCAGTCCGTGTCGGCCTCGGCGAGCGTCCTCTCGCCATAGCGGTGCCAGTAAGGGTGCACCGAGTTCCGCTCCTGCTCCACCTTGATAATCTTGCCGAGTCCGCCTTCGTGAATCCACTTCTTGGCGCCCATCGAACTGGGCAGGCTGCGGACCTGTGTGCCCATCTGCACCACGCGATCGGACTTCTTCACCGTGTCGACGCAGACGAGCAGGTCCTTCATCTCCATGCCGAGCGGCTTCTCGCAATAGGCGTCCTTGCCGGCGCGGACCGCGTCGGTGAGCATCGCGGCGTGCTGATGATCGGGCGTGGCGATGATCACCGCGTCGATGTCCTTGTCGGCGAGCGTCGCGCGATAGTCGCTGATCTGGCGGGGTTCGTTGCCGGCGGTCTTCCGAGTGAATTCGGCCGCTTCCTCACGGTGCTGGCGCCAGATGTCGCACACCGCCGTGAACTCGATGTTCGCTTCCTCGCGGAACTTCAGCGCCTCGGTGAGCAAGGCATGGATGCCGCGGTTGCCGCAACCGATGAGCCCTACCTGCACGCGGTCGTTCGCGCCCAGGACGCGGCTCGCGGATAGGGCGGAGAAGGCGGAGGCGGTGACGAAGGAACGCCGGTTTGTCATGGCGCCATTGTATCGAAGCCGGCCACGTCGAGAACCTCGGCGATCAGAAACAGCGGTTCGCCCTCTTCCACAGGAGGGAACTCCCGCCGCAGACCCACCACGCCGGCGCAGGGAGCGCGGAATTCGTCGAGCGTGCGCCCGTGGGTGTCCACCAGCCGGCCGAGCAACTGTCCCTGCTCCACGCGGTCCAGCAGATCCACCTCGGGGATCAGGAAACCGCGGCGCGGCGCGTTGATGCCGCGTTCGATATTGCCCTCTCCGTGCAACCGCATTCGCAGCGGCAACCGTTCCGGTTCGCCCGGCAGGATGGCGAGGCGCCGCAGCAGGTTGATCACCCCTCGTTTCATCATCGCCAGATCGTCCGCCGCGATCCGTCCGGCCCCGCGCGCCTCCGTGTAGAGGAACGGAATGCCGCGCGACTTGGCGAACGACACCGTGCGTCCCGGCGCGATGTCCGGATGGCCCCACACGATCTCCGCGCCGAAGGCCAGCGCGCCCGCTTCGCTTCGGGGATCGGAGGCGTCGTAGCCGGCCATCGACGGCATCCGCCACTTGACGCCGCCCGAGTGCAGGTCGGCGTAGAAATCGGCGCGGGCGATCACCCGGTGTCCCAATTCCCAGGCGAGCCGTTGCGAGGGCGTACCGGCGGGATCGCCGGGAAAGGTGCGCGCCAGATTCGCGCCGTCCAGCGGGCTGTTGCGCGTCCCGTTCCAGAACGCCGGCGGATTCGCCACCGGTACGGCGATCAGATCGCCCGACATCGCGGCGGGATCCACCTCCCGCGCCACTTCGAGCAGCGCCCGCACACCCTCGTACTCGTCGCCGTGGACCGCCGCGGTGACCACCAGCGTCTTGCCGGGAGATTTCCCGCGGACGAGCAGAATCGGGACCTCCGCGAAATCCAGGACCAGCGCGGTTTCATGAAGCGCGCCCCGTTCGAACGATTCGGGATCGAAGCTCATAGGATGTTCATCAGCACACCGGTCAACTGAGCGGGCTCGACGACGCGATCGGGATGCCCGGCGGCCGCTTCGGCGATCGAATCGGGATCCTTGAACCCGTGGCCGGTGACGATGCAAACCACCGGTTCGTCGCGGCGGACGATGCGGCGGTCCAGTGCGCGGCGGACGCCGGCGATCGCGGCCGCGCCGGCCGGCTCGCAGTAGATGCCCTCGTGGGCGAGCATCGCGCGCTGCATTTCGAACACCTCTTCATCGTCCACGGCGAACGCCTGCCCGCGGCACGCGCGCAGATACCTCAGGGCCAGGCTCGCGTCGATGTCGAAGGGAACGGCCAGGCCGCTGATCCGCGTGGTGCTGTGGACGGGGCGAATCTCGTCGTCTCCGCGAATGAACGCCGCCGCCACGGTCGAGCATCGCGCGGGTTGCACCGCGTGGACGCGCGCCCGGTCGCCGATGCCGCGCGCGACCGCGGTGAACAATCCGCCGCCGCCGACCGGCACGAACACGTGGGCGGCGAAGTCCGCCAACTCGTGGCCCAGCGATTCGACGCCCGCCATGCCCTCCGGACAATGCCGGTACGCGGAGACGACGAGCGGCGCGTTGCGCGCCACCGAGAACTGGTACAAGTCGGCGAAGACGCGCTGGGTGATTCGCGGGTCGGATACGAAGTCGCGAACGCGGATGATCCGCGCGCCATGCGCCTGCATCTGCTGCAGCTTGCCCGCGGGAGCGCTTTGGTTGACCGCGATCGCGCAGGTGAGACCGTATCGCGCGCAGTACGCCGCGAGCGACGATCCGGTGTTGCCGGACGACGTGGCCACGCAAGAGGTGGCGCCGGTTCGCAACAGCCGCGCCACTTCGGCGGCGACGAAGCGGTCCTTGTACGAGCCGGTCGGGTTGCAGCTTTCCAGCTTGAACATCAGGCGCCGCATGCCGAGCGCGGGGCCGATGTGAACGCTTTCGACGAGCGGGGTGTTCCCCTCGCCCATGGTTACTGAAGTCATTGGAGGAATCGGACGCTCACCAGTTTATCCCGCCTTGGCGTTTCGATGAGCCGCCATTTGGCGCTAGTACCGCGTCCGTTTCCGTACTTAAAGGGGCGCCGGACGGCCGGCGCTCCTCTACCTCGAGCTTAGAACCGGACCGTCGCGCCGTACCGGACCACCCGGCCGCCGCCATCGGCGAACTGCGGCCGCAGGAAGCGGCCGGCCGGCGAGGTCGCGACATTGGCCGAGATTCCCTGTTGACCCGGCGAGAACGGGCTGATGCTCGGGCTGCCGTACTGCGAATGGTTCCAGATGTTGAACATCTCCGATTTCAACTCCAGACTGAAGCGCTCGGTGATCTGCGTGGTCTTCTGCAGGATCATGTCGAAATTGTTGACTCCGGGCGTGCGCAGCGTGTTTCTGCCCAGATTGCCGGTGCGCGCCGGAGCGTTTCCGGTCTGCGCCGGAAGGCCGATGTACATGGCGTCGGAAGCGGCGATGGGAGCCATGGCGCTCTCCGGATCGCAGTAGTTGGTCGTCGGGCAGCGGGCCGGATTCCACTGCGCGCGAACGCCGCGCCGGCCGGAGGGATTATAGTCCGCGCGGTCGAAGTTGCCGCCGATTCCATCCGCGTCCAGACCGTTGTACACGTTCAGCGGAACGCCGGTTTCGAACGTGGTGATGCCGCGGACCTGCCAGCCTTTCAAGGCGCGCGCCTTCAGACCCGAGGAGCTGGCGCCGAATGGCAGTTCATACAAGTAGGTGATCGACGCGCGGTGCGTACGGTCGAAGAACGAGATGCCCCGGTCGATCGCCAAGCCGCCGTAGATGGACGGTAGCGCCGTGTTCTGCGGCGAGTTCGTCTGCGCGACTCCGAAAATCTCGCTCGCGTTGTCGATCGACTTGGACCACGTATACGAACCGCGGATCATCATCCCTTTCGACATTCGGCGCGTCACCATGGTCTGGAGTGAGTGATAGTTCGAACTGCCGCCGTTCGTGCGCGTCAGGCGGCCGCCCTGCAGATTGTCGAGCCGGCCCTGCGTGGCGTAGGGCGGCGTGACGTTCGGCATGATGCGCAGATTGGCTGGAACCAGCGGGTTCAAGTCCTCGTTCGCGAACAGCCGCGTCCCCTTCGATCCGACGTAGGACACATCCATGATCGTGCCCGCGGGCAGCTCCCGTTGGATTCCGAACGACCAGCGCTGATAGTACGGGTTCCGCAGGTTGCGCAGCATGAGGGTCTGCGAATCGACCGGCAGCGCGGCGCGAGCCCGCGTGGGCAGCAGCGACGACATGCTCGGCGTGCCGCGAACGTTCGCCGTGGTGACCTGCGACGGTACGGACGTGGCGATCAGGTTCGGAACCGCGGCCACGGCGTTGGACGCGATGTTGTTGAAGAACGAATCGTAGCCGATCTGGTACCCCGTGCGGAGCACTGTCTTTTTCTCTCCGAGCAGCTTGCCCAACAGCCCGCCCGCCTTCGACGGCGACCAGGTGATGCCGAGCATCGGAGCGAAGTTGTTCTTGTCGCCTTCCACTTTGTTCGGGTCCGTGTAGGGGCCGGTGAACGTCACCGGGTCGAGATTGAAGATGCCGGAATACGCGGGCTTGAGCAGGGTGTTCATCGGAAGCCCGAAGTATTCGTAGCGCATGCCGAGGCTGATGGTCAGGTCGCTGGTGGCGCGCCAGCGGTCCTGGAAGAAGTAGGCTTGCCGGAACAGCGAGGGGAAGTAGGTGGCGCTGCCGAAATCGCGCGCCGCGCTCCCGCTGGATCCGCCGAAGTCGTCCACGAAGTTGGCGAAGCCGGGGAATCCGGAGGCGGCGGCGTAGGTGACCGATCCGCGAATCAGGCTGGGAGCCACTTGCCGGGACCGCTGCGAAAGCCAGTCGACGCCCGTGCGGAAATTGTGCCGTCCGCGGACGACGGTGATCGTGTTCTGCAGGGAGTAGTTGTTGGCGATGCGGCCTTGCGGCAGGTTCGTCTGGAGTCCGATGCCGGAGACGCCGGCGATCGAGTAGAACGGCAGTGTCTTGCCTAGCGGATTGGCGGTGTCCACCGGAAAGTCGATCGTGATGCGGTTGTAGGAAGCGCGAAACTCGTTGGTGATCGACGGCGAGAAGATGTGGGTCTCGGTCAACGCGGCGTTCTGATATCGCGAGGGACCCGATGTCGAGAATCCGGGGAAGAAGTTGGTCGCGCCACCCTGCGGCGACGAGTTGTCGTCGATGACGTACCGGCCGGAGAATTGGTCGCTATTGCTGATCTGATGATCCACGCGGCCCATGATCTGGCGTGAGCGGAAGGTTTGCGCGTAGGGAAAGATCACCGTGCCGAACTCGACGTCCGGACGGTTGTTCCCCATCGCCACCGGGAAGAACTGCGATGTGGCCGAGGCGCCGGCGGATATGTCGTTGTATAGGTCAACCCGAGGATTGGAGCCTTTCGGGAACAGGCGGTTCAGGGTGGCTCGGCCCGCGTCGGAGATGGTGGTCAGGTTCGCCGTGCTTTGCGACGTTTGGCGCTGATCCTGGAAGGAGCCGAAATAGAACGTCCGGTTCTTCTTGATCGGACCGCCCAAGGTGCCGCCGAACCACTGCTCGGTACCCGCCGGTGGCCGCCCGCGCGCGACGATCGCCGCCGAGAGCGACTGCGTGTTGGTGATCGCGTCGTCGAACGTCGAATCGAGCAGGTATAGCGCGGAGCCGTGCATCGCATTGGTTCCGGACTTGGTGATCACGTTGACCACCGCGCCGCCGGCGCGTCCGAACTCGGAATCGAAGTTGGAGGTCTGCACCGCGACTTCCTGGATCGACTCGGGATTGCGGATCTGCAGCGCCTGCCCGGCCACCGAGATGTCGTTGTTCTCGGTGCCGTCGATCATGAAGTTGTTCGACCGGCCGCGCGAGCCGTTCACGGAGAATGTCCCACTGCCGAATCCGAACCGGTTGCTGCTCACGCCTGGAAGGGTCAGCGCCAACAACGCCGGGTTGCGGCCGGCCAGCGGCAACTGGACGGCCTCGGTCGACGAAAGGTTCGCGCCGCGAACCGGGGCCTCCACCTGGAGCACGGTCTCGGACGTCGCGGAAACCTCGACCAGCGTGGTGGTGTCGCCGATCTCCAACTGGAAATCGGCGGCGACGATCTGGCCGGCCGCGGCAATTACTCCGCCCTTCGACGCGGTGCGGAACCCGGTCATCTTCACGGAGACAACGTACGAGCCCGGATCCACGGCATCGAACCGGTAGGACCCGGAGGAGTTGGATTGCGTGGACCGGGCGGTTTCACCCTTCAAGTCCACGGTGGCGTTGGCGACCGCCGCGCCCGACGAATCGGTGACGAGGCCGGTTACCGTACCGCGGCTGGTTTGTGCGTTGACAGCGATGGCGAATAACGCCGGAAAAGCGAGTGCGGCCGCAAAGCGGCGCGATGGTTGCATGATTTTCCCCAACCCGAATATTTCGGTAGTTGGTTCAATGATGACACACCGCGGCGCCTGGCCGCGTCACTTCCGCCAACGAATTAACTCTCGCGGACCTACTCCGGCGAGAACGCCGCGATCCATCGAAAGCCAGAACAAGCCGTTTGTCCGGCCGATCTCGCGAGCCGCGCCGTTTACGAAAACGACCACTCGCGACCCGGGGCCTGCGTTCTCGGCAACGGCCACGGTTTCGCCGTCCACCGCCAAGCCTTGCAACCGGCGCAACGGCGGCTGGACCGTCAACCGCTCCGCCTTCCAGAACAGCCTAGGGTCGCTGGGCCGTTGGAAAATAGCGGCGCGCGCGGGCGCGGCTTCCCGCTCCACGGCGGCCACGCGGCCCGGCCCGGCCGGCGCGATCCGCAGCATCGCGGACCGTTCGCCTTCCCACCAGTCGTTGATCGCGAAGAGCCGCCAATGCAGTTCCGGAGCGTCCGGCGATCGCAGCCAGTAGTTTCCGCAGTAGATATCCTCGCGGCCGTCTCCATCCACGTCCTCACGCGCGAGGCCTCCCTGCGCGGACGGCGTGTAGATCGAGTAGATCTCGCGATACGTCCACTTGCCGTCCGGCCCCCTGGTGTGGAACCGGAGCTGGATCTGGCGGTGGATCGCCAGCACGCCGGCGTGGCCGAAGAGCGAGGTCCACAGACAGTCCTCGAACGAGGCGTCCGTATCGATGCGTTCGCGCTTCCACTCCGGGGCGCGCAGCCAGACCATCTCGCCCGGGCCGCTGCCCGAACGCTCGTGCAGGATCAGGTCCGCGCGGCCGTCGCCATCCACGTCGCCCGCGCACCCGCCGCTTTGGAACGATCCGGGGACTGGCGTGTTCTCTCCCCAGAGAAGCACGCGGCCGCCGGTGGAAACCGCGCCCCGGACCGGGCGAGCCAGCCGCTCCGCCGGCTCTTGCCGCCACTCCGCTCCGAGTGCCAGAACCGGGACTAGCAGTAGCGTGGATAAGCGGGCGGCCTTGCGCACCTTGGTATTCTACGGCATGGTGCGCGAACTGGAAGACCTGCTGATCAACAAGGGGGACGATGTCCCTCTCGACATCGCAGTCCTGCAATTGGCGTCGATCGAGTACCCGGGGCTCGATGTGAGCTACTTCTCGGAAGTGCTCGACTCCCACGGACGGGAACTCGCCGAAACCACCGATCCCCGGATGCCAGGGGAAGAATGGGTGGCGGCGGCGAACCGGTATCTGTTCGAGGATCTCGGCTTCCACGGCAATCGCGAGGACTACTACAACGCCCGCAACAGTTGCCTCAACGACGTGCTGACAGCCAGGGCCGGTATTCCCATCACCCTGTGCGTCGTCTACATGGAGGTGGCCCGGCGGCTGGGCCGTAACGTACTCGGCATCGGGCTGCCGGGCCATTTCCTGTGCAAGTACCAGGACGCCGGGTACGCCGCCTTCATCGATTGCTTCCACGGCCGCGTTCTGTCCGAGGAGGACTGCCGGGACATGGCGCTGAACGCCGCTCACATCGATATCGAAGATCTGCCGCGCGCCCTGGCGCCGGTCTCGAAATGGCAGATCGCCATCCGGATGCTCAACAACCTGCGGCAGGTCTACTATCAGGGCAAGCAGTACGACAAGGCGATCCGGGTGCTCGATCTGTATCTCGCCGCGCTACCAGGTTCGGCGGAGGAGTATAAACAAAGAGGAGTGCTCCATTTGCACCAGCGGCGTCCGAAGGACGCGCTCACCGATCTGACGCGCTACCTCCAACTCGCTCCTCACGCCGGCGATCGCGCGGAGATCGAGGATCACGTCCGCAATGTACGCCGCTACCTGCAGTCCTTGAACTAATGTCCACCGAGCCGCGCCGCGCCTGGACTCACAGTCCCTGGGCGGGGAGTGTCGGGGCGGGACTCGTGGGCGCGGCGATCAATCTCGCCGCGTTGCCCGTGGCGGGAGGCGGCCACGTGGCGTTCGGGGCGGTCGCCTCTCTGGCGGTCGCGCTGACGAGGGAACCCGGTTGGGCCGCGTTGGCGGGTGCGATCGCGGCGGCGCCGCTTTGGCTGGGACAGGGAGATCCGTTCGCGATCCCTCTGCATGCCGCCGAGGCCGCCGCCGTGTCGGTGCTTTGCACCCGCTACGCCGGCCTCATCCCGGCTCTGATTTTCTGGGCGGTGCTCGGACTGCCGGGGACGCTCGCCTACCTCGCGGGCGCGGGTGGCCTAGGCGCGGCGATCGCTTGGATGCTGGCCGTCATGGAGTCGGTGAACGGCCTGGTGAACCTTGCCATGGCGGGAGCGGCGGCGCGCGGGGCTTCGGTCCGCGGCTGGCTGCCCAAGGCCAGGAGCGCTCCTCCTTCGTTGCGATCGCTGATCGCCGCCGCGCTCGTGTCGATCGTTGCGCTGCCGCTGTTGCTTCTTACCGCGATCGGCAGCCGCCTCGAGGAGCGCCGCAATCTCGACGAAACGCGGCTTCGCCTGCACGAGGCGTCCGTGGCGCTCGAAACGGCGGTGGACGACTATCTGGACGTCCACATCCAGACGGTCAAGACGCTCGCCGCTATCCTCGAGGAGGCCGGCGAAGAAAACCCGGAAGCGCTGTCGCGTCTGCTCGGCCGGACGCACGCCAACCATCCCGGATTCGCCGGGATGAGCGTCACCGACGACACCGGACACGTGGTGGCCCGCGTCGGACGCGGCCACGACGAGGAGCCACAGGACGCCGCGAAGTACGACTTCTTTCTGCGGCCGAAGGCCACGGGAAAGGCGTTCGTTTCCGGAGTGGAGCGGCACCCATCCGCCGGTTCCGCCGTCACCGTCAGCGCGCCGGTGTGGAGCCGGAACCGTTTCCGCGGCGTGGTGGAGGGCAATCTGAACCTTCGCCGGTTCGACTTTGTAGCGCCCACGCTCGCCGGGCTGCGGCAGGTCTCGGTTCGATTGAGCGATGGCGGCGGACACACCGTTTTCGCGCACGGAGTGGAACGCGCCGGGGACGTGGCCGCGGAGGCGGAGGCCCGGCACGGAGGCTGGCGGGTTCGCGTCACTCAGCCCGCGTCGGTGGCGCGCGAGCGGGCGGCGCGGCAGTTGCTGACGAGCGGAATATGGGGATTGGTCGCGCTGCTATGCGCCATACCGCTTTCGGCGGTTCTGGCGCGCCAACTCACTGCGCCGCTCGATGCGCTGGCGCGGCGCGTCCATGCGATCCGGCTCCCCCGGCCCGAAGATATCGCGTCCGGCGACATAGGGCCGGCCCCCGCGGAGGTTCGAGAACTGGTCAACGGCTTCGACGAAATGACCGCGCGCCTGGCCTCTTCCTACGGAGCCGTCCGCGCCTCGCTCGCCGAACGCGACGAGGCCAACGCGCACCTGCGCGAGGTGATGGCCGGCCTGGACGAGAAAGTCCGTGAGCGGACGCGCGAGTTGCTGGAGGCCCGCTTACGAGCCGAGGAAGCCAGCCGCGTCAAGGGCTCCTTCCTCGCCAACATGAGCCGCGAGATCCGCACTCCGATGAACGGCGTGCTCGGCATGCTATCGTCCCTGCTGCAGTCCCGGCTGGACGGCGAACAGCGCGAAAGCGCGGAGCTGGCTCACGCGTCGGCGGAGAGCCTGCTCACGATTCTGGACGACATCCTCGACTTCTCCAAGATAGAGGCCGGCCGGCTCGAGATCGAGGAGATCGACTTCGATCCCCGGCGCGCCGTTGAAACCGCCATCGCTCCCCTGCGGCAACTGGCCGAGGCCAAAGGTCTCACGCTGGAAGCCGCCGTCGATCCGGCGCTCGGGTCCGCTTATCGCGGTGATCCGGGCCGCATCCGGCAGGTGCTCACCAATCTCGCCGGCAACGCGGTCAAGTTCACGAACCACGGCAAGGTCGCCGTCAAAGTGGACCTCGCCGGCCCATGCGACAAGGGCTCGCTGGTACGATTCGAGGTAGCCGATACGGGCGTGGGCATCTCGCGCGACGCGAGCCGGCGCATCTTCGATCCGTTCACCCAGGCCGACGTGTCCACCACGCGCAACTATGGCGGCACGGGACTCGGTCTGGCGATCAGCAAGCAACTAGTGACGCTGATGGGAGGCACGATCGACGTGGAGAGCGAGGAGGGAAAAGGCTCCGTCTTCCACTTCGAGCTTCCGCTCGCGCCCGGCAGAATGCCTCAGGGCCGGCCGGCGCCCGCCCTGGGATTGTCCCGGTTCCCGCCCGGATTCGAGGTTCTCGTCGCCGAAGACAACCCCGTGAATCAGAAGGTGACGGTCAAGCTGCTCGAGAAACTCGGAGTCCGCGCCGACGTGGCCGTCAATGGCCAACTCGCCGTGGAGGCGGCCGCCAGGCGCCGCTACCATCTGATCCTGATGGATTGCCAGATGCCGGAGATGGACGGCTTCACGGCGACTCGCGAAATTCGCGCGGCCGGGAACGGTTGGCGAACCCCGATCGTGGCGCTCACCGCCGGCGCAATGGCGGGCGAGCGGGAGAAGTGTCTGGAAGCCGGCATGGACGACTATCTCAGCAAGCCGGTGCAGCTTTCGTCCTTGACGGAGATGCTCGCCAAACACCTGCCCGCGCAGGCCGGCTGACGCTACTCTTTCTTCTCCGGCGGAAACTTGCCGAGCGTCCGCGCGATGTGCCGCGGAAGCCGTTCCTCGAACTTCCTCGGATCGTCCTCTTCGAATGTGGGGAACTTGCGCCAGACCAGCACGCCATCCTTCGACGAGCGAATCGCGATGAGCAGCATTCCCTTGATCGACTCACGCATGAGCGGCAGACGGCTCGGCCGGCGGTTCGCCCGCCGGTCGCGTTCCCGTTCGGCCGACACGATCAGCGTGAAGTTCACCACCAGGTCGCCTTTCCCGCCGGTCTCCGTCAATCCCGCCGCCGCCAGCCTCCCGGCGATGTGCTTGCGGACCAGCGGTTCCAGCCGGTCGCCGTTCACCTTCGCGGTTTTCGATTTCATGGTTCCCGGCCGCACCGTGAACGTCTTGACTCGAGTGAAGTCGAAGTCCGCCACCGGATCCTCGCCGCGCGCGGCTGCCGCCATTGCCAGCGCCAGAACAATTGCCGAACGCCATGTCACGGAAAGATGATAAAACGATTCCGATGCCCCGTGTCCTGATGCTCTCGTTGATTGCCAGCGCCTCAATGGCGGAAGTGCGGCTGCCCGCGCTGTTCTCCGATCGTGCCGTGATGCAGGCCGGCGCGCCTTTGCGCATCTGGGGGCGGGCCTCACCGGGTGAGCGGGTCACGGTCCGCATGGCGGGAAAGGAAGCCTCCGGCGTCGCGGATGCGCTCGGCGAATGGTCGGCGTTCCTGCCGCCGTTGCCCGCCGGCGGTCCGCACGAACTCGGCGTGGCGGCGTCGAACACGGTCACCGTGCGGGACGTGTTGATCGGTGAAGTGTGGGTCGCGTCCGGCCAGTCGAACATGGCGTTCAACATGAAGCGGGAATCGCACGCGGCCGCCGGGATTCCCGTCGCGCGATTTCCCAGGATCCGCTTCTTCCGGGTCGCGCAGAAGACATCGCCCGTGCCGCTGGACGACGTGCTGGGCTCGTGGGAAGAGACCACGCCCGAGGCCGCCGCCAATTTCTCCGCGGTCGCCTACTACTTCGCGCGCGACCTTCACAAGCGGCAAGGCGTTCCTTTCGGCGTGATCCAATCGGCGGTGGGCGGCACTCCCGCCGAGTCGTGGACCTCCGGCGCCGCGCTCACGGGCGATCCGGCGCTGCTGCCCCTGCTTTCGAACTGGCAGAAGCGGCTCGCCGAATATCCGGAGGCGCAAGCGCGCTTCGAGAAGGAGAAAAAAGCCGGCCAACAGCCGCCGCCCGGTCCGGGACACCGTTGGGAGCCGGCCGGTCTCTACAACGGCATGATCGCGCCTCTGACCCGCTATGCGATTCGCGGCGCCATCTGGTATCAGGGCGAGAACAACGCCGGCCGCGGTCACGGCGGCCTCTACCGGCGCCTGTTCGAAACGATGATCCGCGACTGGCGTTCCGCGTGGGCGCAGGGCGACTTCCCGTTCCTGTGGGTGCAGTTGCCCAAGTTCATTCAGCGCGCGCCCGGCGCGTCGTGGCCCGAACTGCAACAGGCGCAGCGCGACTCGCTCGCGTTGCGCAACACCGGCATGGCGGTCATCCTGGACGCGGGCAATCTCGAGGACGTCCATCCCACGGACAAGCTGATTCCCGGCACACGGCTGGCCCGCGTCGCGCGCGGCGTCGCATACGGCGAGAACATCGTCTACTCGGGTCCGCTGCTGCGTCAGATCACCCGCGAGGGCTCGGACCTGCGGCTCTGGTTCGATCACGCGGGTTCGGGATTGAGGTTCCAGGGCGCGCCCATCGGATTCGCGGTGGCGGGCGCGAACGGAAGCTACAAAGCGGCGGCGGCGCGGGTGGACGGCGCCACGGTGGTGGTGAGCGCGGAGGGGATCGCAGGTCCGGTGCAGGTGCGGTATGGCTGGGGCGGCAACGGCGAAGGCAACCTGGCGAACTCGGAGGACCTGCCCGCGTCGCCGTTCCAGGCCGCGTCGAGGGACTGACGGAATAGCGAGCGGATAAAACAGAATCGCGCGAAGATGGTTGGAGGCGGTTCGCGTCCCCGCCCCGATCCCAGGAGGTCCCATGCTCCGGTTCACGGCCGTGCTCTGCCTTTCGGCGGCGTCCGCGCTGGCCCAGTCGCGCCCCACCATCGACGCTCTCAATCCGGCGTCCACTCCCGTTGGCACGCCGAATTTCGTGCTGACCCTCACCGGCTCCAACTACACGGCGGATTCCCGCATCGTGTGGCGTTACGGAACGCTGGCGGCGGTCACTCTCCCGACGGCGTTTCAGCCTCCGAACCAATTGTCGGCTCCGGTCGCTCCGGGGCTGCTCGCCGAGGCCGGCGACGTCGTGATCGCGGTGACGCGCCAACTCGATAACCAGGTGCTCGTCTCCAATCTCGCCAGCTTCGGCGTCACCGGCGGCTTCGCGATCCAGACGCCGTGTCCGCTCCCGAACGCCGTGGTGAATACGCCCTACATCGCGACGCTCTCCGCGGCCGGCGGAGCGCCTCCGTATCTGTGGTCTCTGGCGACTGGCGTGTTGCCGGCGGGACTGGCGATCTCCGCCGCGGGCTCGATCGGTGGAACGCCCGCTCTCATCGGCGAATCTTCCTTCGTGCTCCGCGCGGTGGACGCCGTGGGGCGCACGGCCCAGTTGCCCTGCTCGCTCCGTGTGCTCGCCGCGCAGGAAGGACAGACGCTGTTCATCACCTCGATCGCTCCGAACGGCATCGCGGCCGGCGCGCCGGAAACACGGATCGAGATTCGCGGCCTCGGATTCCAAGCGGGCGTGAGCGCCGTGTGGATACGGCCGGCGGGCGACCAGACGGATCTGGCCACCACGCTGCTCAACCCCGGTCTTCTTACGGCGATCGTCCCCGCCGCGCTACTCGCCGCGCCGGGCAGCGCGACCATTGCGGTGAAGCAGGTGGTGCTCACGCGCACCGTGTTCTCGAACTCCGAGGTCTTCACCGTGAGTTCGGCGCTTACGACGGCCGGCCCGTGTCCGTTGATCGACGGCGGACTCAACACCGCGTACTCGATCCGGCTGGGCGCGCAGGGCGGATTTCCACCATACCGGTTCGTGGTGGTGCAAGGCGCTCTGCCCGCCGCGCTCACTCTGTCCCCGGACGGGCTCGTCTCCGGCACGGCCACCGAGGCGGGCGGATTCCAGTTCACCTATTCCGTGACCGATTCCCGCGGCAACGTCGCGACGCGCGCCTGCTCGCTACGCATCATCGGACCGCTGGAAGTATCGCCCACCGCGATCACGCTCACCGCGCCGAGTGGCGGCCAACCCGTGGCGCAGGACATCAGCGCCATCACGGCCGCGGCCGGAGCGGCCTTCACTCCCAGCGCTTCCACGCAGTTCGGCGGCGCGTGGCTTCGAGTGACGGCGAACGGTCCGAGAACGCCGGCGCTGGCGCGCGTCACCGCCGATCCATCCAGTCTGCCGCCGGGTTTGTTCCGCGGCCAGATCGCGATCGACACCACCGACGCGACCAATCGCACGCTGTCGATCCCGGTGACGTTCACCGTTACCGCCGCCGAGCCGGCGCGTCTGGCCGCGGTCCCCGCTTCCATGCGATTCGTGGCCTCGCGCGACTTTCGCGCGCTGCCGGGACAAGGGCTGCTGGTGACCAACACCAGCGGCTCCGCGATCGGCTTCAACGCATCGTCCACCGCGCCGTGGCTTTCGGTATCGCCCACTTCGGGCGCTCCCACCGGCGCGGCGCCCACGCCGCTGGTGGTTCGCGTCGACGCGGCGGCTTTGGACGCTGGGACCTACCGCGGCGAGATCGTGCTCGCGTCGGGCGCGTCGCGCACCGCGATCCCGGTCACGCTCGCCATTTCGCCGGGCCCGCAGGTGTTGCGCCTGTCTCGATCCGCCGTCACGTTCACCGCCGCCGCCGGAGGTCCCAAGCCGTCCGCGAAGCAACTGCACGTCCTCGGCGCGGCGTCTCCGTATTTCTGGGAGGCCGCGCCCGACGTGAACTCGCCGGGACGCTGGCTGGCCGATCCCGCCGTCTCGGCGTCGAATCCGGGCGAGGCGGCGCCTCTCGACATCTCGGTCGACCCACTGAGCCTCCCGGCCGGCGTGCATCAGACCGAGATTCGCGTCGCCGCGCAGGCCGCCGACAATTCTCCCGGCTACATCACCGCGTCGCTCGAAATTCTGGCGGCGAACGCCGTTCCCGCGCCGCGTCCCGAACCCGCCAGTCTGGTGTTCACGTCCGCCGCCGGACTGAGCCCAGCGCCGCAACAACTGTTGCTTCGCAATCTCTCGCGAACGCCGATGTCGATGGATGTCCAACTCGCGGGCGACACTCGATACTGGACAATCGATACCGGCTCGCCCCGCTCGGTCCCACCTGGGGAGGCTCGCCCGATCGGCATCGGCCTGACCTCGGCGGACGCAACGCCCGGTACGTATCGCGCGACGCTCGCCGTCCAGGGATCGGGCTCGCCGCTGGTGCAACTGGTCGACCTGGTGCTGATCGTGACGCCGCCGTCGGGCTGCCTGGTGAACCGGCTCGAGATCGCGCCGTTGTCGCTTCCCACGAACTTCACGGCCACCGGTGGGCTGGCGGCGGACCTCGACTTCTCGATCCGCGACAACTGCGGACAGCCCTTCACGGCGGCGAACGGCGTGGTTTCGGTATCCGCGAACACCGCGCCCGCGTTCCACGCCAGCCTCACGAATCTGCGCGACGGACGCTGGGTGGGAACGTGGCCGGTGGGCCGAACCGAACCGGGCCCCGTCCGCCTGTCGGTCACCGCCGCGGGGGGCACGGTCTCCGGCGCTTTCTCCCTGCAAGGCAACGTCGCCGCGAACGCCGCGCAGCCCGTGCTCTTCCCCGAAGGCTCGGTAAGCCTGGCGAGCTTCGCCCAGACTCCGCTCGCGCCCGGCAGTCTCGCCGCCAGCTTCGGAGCCGGCCTCGCCGCGGCTACGCAAGCCGCCGCCGCCTTCCCTCTGCCGATCCGATTGGCTGGCGCGTCGATGCTGCTCGGCGACCGCGAGTTGCCGCTCTACTTCGCGTCGCCCGGCCAGATCAACTTCCAGCTTCCCTATGGGCTGTCTCCTCACGTGCCGCAACAACTGGCGGTCCGCTCCGGGGACCGGATTTCAAACCGGGTGGAGATCATCGTCGCGCCCGCGCAGCCGTCGCTGTTCGCCGTCACCGACGAGTTCAACGCGCTGGTCTCCGCCGCCAATCCAACGCAATCCGGCAAAGTGGTGGTGATCTACTGCGAAGGACTAGGCGAGACCAACCCCGCCGCGCAGGCGGGCGCCGTGGTGGGCTCTTCGCCGCTCTCGGCCGCCACGTTACCCGTTACCGTCGCGATCGGTGGCCGCAACGCCGGCGTGCTCTTCGCGGGTCTTACGCCGGGTCTGGCCGGTCTGTATCAGATCAACGCGGTGGTCCCGGACGGCATCGCCGCCGGCGACTCGGTGGAGGTCGCGGTCACGTCGAATCGCTTCCCCGGCAACACGCTCCGGATCGCGGTAAGGTAGAACTTCGGAATGAAAGCAGCGATTCTCGAGGGATTCGGCAAACCTGTCGAAGTAAAAGACACGCCGCGTCCGGAGGCCGGACCGGGCGAAGTCGTCATCCAGGTGAAGGCCTGCGGCGTCTGCCATTCGGACCTGCACCTGGCGGAGGGCGATTGGGACGCGCTGAAGCGCATCACCAAGCTGCCGCTAGTGCTGGGGCACGAGATCGCGGGCGTTGTGGTGGAGACCGGCCCCGGCGTCACCACGTTCCAGCCCGGCGACCGCGCGGGCGTGCCGTGGCTCCACTGGACCTGCGGCGAGTGCGAGTACTGCACGTCCGGCCGCGAGACCTTGTGCGGCAAGCAGTCGATCACGGGTGTCACCGTGAACGGCGGCTACGCGGAGTTCGTCAAGGCGAAGGCAAGCCACGTGGCGCGCATCCCCGATGCCGTTTCCTTCGAACAGGCCGCGCCGCTGATGTGCGCGGGGTTGACGGTCTACAAGGCGATCAAGTCGTCCGGAGTGCGCGCGGGAGAAGTGCTGGCGGTGTTCGGCGTGGGCGGCTTGGGCCACCTGGCGATTCAGATCGCCAAGGCGCGGGGCGTCAAAGTGGCGGCGGTGGACATCACCGAGTCGAAGCTCGAACTGGCCCGGCGGTGCGGCGCCGATTGGACCGTGAACTCCGGACTGGAGCAACCGCGAAAGGCGTTGCGAGCGGCCGGCGGTGGACCCCACGTCGCGCTGGTGTGTTCGGCCGCGAAGGCGGCTTACGAGGCCGCGCTGTCGTCGCTGCGGAAGGGCGGCACGATGGTCGTCGTCGGCATGCCCGCCGAGCCGATCCCGGTCTCCGCGGTCGCGCTCGTGGCGGGCGAACTCCGCATTATCGCGTCGGCGGTCGGCACGCGCGAGGATCTGCGCGAACTGCTGGAATTGGCCGCCGCCGGCGGCATTCACTGCGAGACGCGGCTCGAGCCGCTGGCGAACGCGGGCGGCGCGCTCGAGCGCATGAAGCGCGGCGACATCACGGGACGGGTGGTGCTCACGCCTGACGCCGGCTGAATCGACCACCGTCGCGATCGTCGCGGAGAAGCCCTCCGTCGCGCGTGACATCGCGCGGGTGGTGGGCGCTTCCAAGCACGGCGAAGGTTATTTGCACGGCAACGGCCACGTGGTCACGTGGGCTGTCGGGCATTTGGTGAGCCTCGCGCAGCCGCACGAAGTCCACCCGGAGTGGAAATCGTGGCGGCGCGATCTGCTTCCCATGCTGCCGCGCGAATGGCCGCTGGTGGTCTACGAGAAGACCAAGGATCAGTACGAGGTGGTGCGCAAGATCCTCACCTCGGCGAAAGTGTCGCGTGTGGTGTGCGCCACCGACGCGGGGCGCGAGGGCGAACTCATCTTCCGCTACATCTACGAGGCCGCCGGGTGCCACAAGCCCGTCAGCCGGCTGTGGGTCTCTTCGCTCACGCCGGAGGCGATCCGCCGCGGTCTGGACACCATGAAGGACGGCTCGGCGTACGATTCGCTTTCCGACGCCGCCAAGGGACGCAGCCGCGCGGACTGGCTCGTGGGAATGAACCTGTCCCGCGCCTACACCATCGCGCTGGGCGAACAATTCTCGGTGGGCCGGGTGCAGACGCCCACGCTCGCCATGGTGGTGGAGCGCGAGCTCGAGATCCGCGCCTTCGTGCCGGAAGACTATATCGAGGTTGCCGCCACGTTCTCTCCCCGAGAGGACGCGGAGTACAAGGGCATGTGGTTCGACTCCGCGAAGGTGGAGGCGGGCAAGGAAACGGTGCAGCAGGCGATGCGCCTGCCGCCCGATGGCAGCCAAGCGGATGAGATCGTGGCGCGCGCGAAGAAGGGCGAGGCGCGCATCGAGTCCATCAAGGCGGAGACGCAACGCATGGCGCCGCCGCTGCTCTACGACCTTACCGAACTGCAACGCCATGGCAACCGTCTGTTCTCGTTCAGCGCGCAGCAGACGCTGGACGTGGCGCAGGCGCTGTACGAGCGGCACAAGCTGATCAGCTATCCGCGCACCGATAGCCGCCATCTTTCGGCGGATATCGCTGGTACGCTTCCCGGCATCGTACGCGCCATCCGCGCGCCGTACGAAGCGGCCCTTGCTCCGGGCACGGGCGAACGTCCGCTGAGCAAGCGCTACGTCGACGATACGAAGGTCTCCGATCACCACGCGATCGTCCCCACCAACGTGCGCGGCGATCTCGAGAAGCTGAGCCCGGACGAGCGCCGCCTGTACGATCTGATCTGCCGGCGTCTGCTTTCGGCGTGGCACGACGATTACATCTGGTCCGTCACCACGGTCATCACGGCGATCGCCAACCCCGGCTTTCTCGATCGATTCTATTCGAGCGGCACAGCCGTGAAGCAGGTTGGCTGGAAGGCGCTGGACATCGCGCCCGCCAAGAAGAAGAAAAAAACGGGCGACGGCGCGGCCGAGGAAGACGAGCAGACGCTGCCATCGGGTCTCGAGGAAGGCCAGCCGCAACGCGTGCTGGACGCGCGATCGCTCCGGAAGAAGACGCGCCCGCCCAAGCGATTCACCGAAGGGACGCTGCTCACCGCGATGGAGACCGCCGGCAAAACTCTCGACGAGAAGGAACTCTCCGACGCGATGAAGGAGAACGGCCTCGGTACGCCGGCCACGCGCGCCAACATCATCGAGGTGCTGCTGAAGCGCGAATACATCGAGCGGCAAGGCAAGTCGCTGGCGGCGACGGACAAGGGAATCCAACTCATCGACGTGGTGCATCCGGAAGTCAAGAGCCCGATCATGACGGGCCAGTGGGAGGCGAACCTGCAGCGCATCCACAAGGGCGCGGCGAAGCTCGACCCGTTCATGGAGGGCATCGAGAACTACGTGCGCGACGTGGTGGGCCGCGCCCTGCAAGCGGGTCCGGCCGCGCGGACCAAGCGTCCCCAGCCCGCCGCCGCGATGCAGCCCGAGCCCGAATTCGCCAGTGAACCTCGCGCGCACGCTCCCGCCGCGGCTGCCGCCCCCGCCCGGGAGCGCCCCGAGGCAGGCTCCAGCCTCGAGGATCTGCTCCACGTCAGCTTCGGGTTCGCCGGATTTCGTCCCGGACAGGAAGAGGTCTGCCGCGCGGCCGTGGCCGGCGAGGACGTGCTGCTGGTGATGCCGACCGGAGCGGGCAAGTCGCTCTGCTACCAATTGCCGGGAATCGCCCGCGGCGGCACTTCGTTGGTGGTGAGCCCGCTGATCGCGCTGATGGAAGATCAGACCGCCAAGCTGCAGGCGATTGGATTCCGCGCCGAATGCATCCACTCGGGGCGCGACCGGGCCGCCTCGCGCAAGGTGTGCATCGACTACTTGGCCGGGGCGCTCGACTTTCTGTTCATCGCGCCCGACCGGCTCCGCGTCCCCGGGTTTCCGGAGATGCTCGGCAAACGCAAGCCCTCGCTGGTGGCCATCGTCGAGGCGCATTGCATTTCCCAATGGGGCCACGACTTCCGGCCGGACTACCGGCGGATCGTCCAGCATCTGCCGCTGGTCCGGCCCGCGCCGGTGGTCGCGCTCACCGCCACGGCGACACCCGTGGTGCAGCAGGATATCGCCGAACAACTCGAATTGCGCGGACGCCGCTTCATCCGCGGATTCCGCCGGGACAACATCGGCATCGAAGTGGTGGAGGCCGCTCCGTCGCGGCGCGCCGAACTCACGGGCAGTCTGCTCGAGGACGACGACCGCCGCCCCGCGATCGTCTACACGCCCACGCGCAAGGAGGCGGAAGCGCTCGCCGCCGAGTTGCAGCACCGGTTCAGCGCGGCCGCGTATCACGCGGGGATCGACGGCAAGCGCCGCGCCGAGGTGCAGAAGGCGTTCCTAGATGGCCGCACCGAGGTGATCGTGGCGACGATCGCGTTCGGCATGGGGATCGACAAAGCCAATGTGCGCACCGTCATCCACACGGCGCTGCCGGGCAGCGTGGAGGCCTATTATCAGGAGATCGGACGCGCGGGCCGCGACAGCCTGCCTTCTCGCGCGATCCTGATGCACTCCTACGCCGACCGCCGCCAGCACGACTTCTTCTTCGAGCGCGACTATCCCGAACCGGCGGTGCTCGCCCAGGTGTACCGCAATCTGCCGGAGGAGCCCGAGCCCAAGGAGATCGTCTCCATGCGCTGCAAGCTGGACCGCGACGTGTTCGACGCGGCGCTCGAAAAGCTGTGGGTCCACGGCGGCGCCCAGGTGGATTTCGCCGAGAACATCGTCCGCGGCGACGCTGGTTGGAAGCCGTCGTACGAGGCGCAGCGCGCGCAGAAGCTGAGTCAGTTGGATCAGGTGCTACGGTATGCCGGCTGCAATCAATGCCGCATGAACTCGCTGGTCCGCCACTTCGGCGACCAGGCGTCTTCGTCGTCTCCGTGCGGCATCTGCGACTTCTGCGCGCCGCACGATTGCGTGGCGCAGACGTTTCGCGATCCCGACGCCAACGAGCGGGCGATCGCGTGGAAGGCGCTGCAGGCGGCGATCAAGGCGCCCGGAGTCGCCACCGGCAGGCTCCACGCCGACATGGGAGGAGACGGCGCGATCGAGCGGTCCGCCTTCGAACGGCTGCTGGGCGCGATGGCGCGCGCCGGGCTGATCGAGATCACCGACGCGGTGTTCGAGAAGGACGGCCGCTCCATCGAGTTCCGCCGTGCGACCCCTTTGTCGATGGCGAGGCTGATCGCCGCTGAGTCCGAACTGAAGCTGACGATCGCCGAGACGCTCGCCGGCGTTTCCAGCAGGAAGAAGAAGACCAAGCCCGCCGCGAAGAAGAAGGCGGCGAAGGCCGCTCCCTCGCACGCGCCGGACGACGCCCTCGAGAAGGCGTTGAAAGCGTGGCGTCTGGGCGAGGCCAAGAAATCCAAGGTCCCGGCGTTTCGCGTGATGACCGACCGGACGCTCGAGGAAATCGCGGCGGAACGGCCCCAAACCACCAACGAACTGCTCTCCGTCCATGGCATGGGTCTCCGTCTGGTGGAAAAATACGGCGCGGCGATCTTCGCGAGTCTACGCCGGTTTCAGTAAGAAACGGCCGGGCAAGGGCGTTTCGCAAGGCCTCCATGAGACCATGGAGGTTTACATGCAAACAGTTC
>SXGT01323074.1_pt1 | contig 29629 bp, 27 predicted proteins | sample 3176221 | NCBI WGS metagenome assembly SXGT01 (sample SAMN11356862, study PRJNA531348) | freshwater metagenome | isolation source: freshwater sample F1-120 | place: China: Fuxian Lake, Yuxi | collected 2017-12-25 | reverse complement strand
CGCACCGAATCGATTCTCATGTCGCTGCCACCGATTGTGCGCTGGCTGTATGACTACAAGCCAACTCCCGGATCGCGCGAGGCGGAGTTGTACGAAGTCTATCTCAAGCCGCGCGATTGGGCCGAAGAAGACTAACGAGCAAGCCCCAGGATGAACGCAGCGATTCCTGGAGTTCGTCACGCATAACCCCCCCCCGTGAAACGCTGCGCTGGTCGCGGGGCCTGGTAAAAACCCATGTCCACCCAACGCAAAGTCGCCCTCGTTACAGGCTCAGCCACCGGCATCGGTCGTGCCTCCGCCGTCCGCTTCGCCAAGCAAGGCCTCGCGGTAGCGGTCAATTATTCACGGTCCGAAAAGGAAGCACGCGAGACGCTGGCCGAGGTGCACAAGTTCGGTGTCCCGGCCATCCTGTGCAAGACGGACGTTGCGGACGAGAACGCCGTCAACGCCATGGTAGAAACCTGCGTGAAGGAACTCGGCGGACTTGATGCGCTCGTCAATAACGCGGGCACGACTCGGTTCATCGAGCACAAGAATCTCGATGCCTTGACAAACGAGGTGTGGGAGGAGATTTTCGGCGTCAACTTGAAAGGGACTTTCTTCTGCAGTCGGGCGGCGCTGCCTCACCTACAAAAAGCCGGAGGCTCGATCGTCAACGTTACGTCGGTGGCGGGATTACAAGGAGTCGGCAGTTCTATCCCTTATGCCGCAAGCAAGGCAGCCATCAATTGCATGACCAAGTCGATGGCGCGAGCGTTCGCCCCGACGGTGCGAGTGAACGCCGTGGCCCCTGGCCCTGTGCTGACGCGCTGGCTGGACGACCATGTCGATCATGTCGACCGAATGCTAGTCGGCACTCCCATGGGTCGGGCCGCGACACCCGAAGACATCGCCGATGCCGTGGTTTTCTTGGCAACAGGTACGAGTTTAATGACCGGCCAGATCGTGGTCGTGGATGGTGGACGTACGATGTAACGGATTTTGGTCGAACCGAGAGCCCAAGAAAGCTACTTGGGAAGAACAAACTGACCACTCAAGGGAGAATTCCGGGCGCGAGCGCCAAGCGGCGTCCTTCACTTGGTGCTCGGGTTCGGCATCAATCCAATCATGGCTGGAAAAACTTAAAGACTGATAGATCCGTTATTTGCGATGACGAATCTTGGCCCGCATCCGGCGTTTCTTGCGTCCTACCTTGCGGCGCCCGCTGCCTCGGCGTCTAGTCGCCATGTAGATTCTCCCTGACTTCTCTTTTGATGATGTCCGTATTTCTTCATTCGTTAAGACACATTCTACCTATGGTCAATCGATTGGCCAGAGTCTCCACCTGATCTCACGCTACCAAACTTGAGGGATTTCTCGGAATAATCCATTTTTTCTGAAAAACGGTTAGGATATTGCCAAACTCGCCGACTTTCTCGGCTATTCCGGTTTGCGAAAAGATAGGCAATCGGTAACTATTGAACCGTGTAGAGGGATTGGAAGATGGGCCTTCGTGGAAACTTGCCCCACCCCGGCCGCCTGGGTGGGACGGTACGGACATCCGCCAAGGCCTGTTGCAAACGGGGTTGCCGATGGCCCCCACGGCGGGTATACTTTCCCTTCCAACTGGGTTCGGCGAAAGTCGTTTGTCTCTCTCTCTCATGGCTTTAGGTTCGCGGACATGCGATTTCACCTGATCGATCGAATCCTGGAATTGGACCCTGGCAAGCGAATTCGAATGGTGAAGAATCTGACGCTTGGCGAGGAGTATCTCGCGGACCACTTTCCGACGTTTCCGGTAATGCCGGGCGTCTTGATGTTGCAAACCCTCGTCGAAGGATCGGCTTGGCTGCTTCGCGCGACCGAGGACTTCCAGCACAGCGTCATCGTGCTGCGTGAAGCGCGCAACGTGAAGTATGGCAACTTCATGCAGCCTGGACATAACATGACGATCACGGTGGAGGCCGCCGACTATTCGGCGTCGAACCCCGTAGCGGTGTTCAAAGGTAAAGCGGAAATGGCCGGAAGTTCAACCGTTTCCGCCAAGTTCACGGTGGCGCGTTATAACCTCCGTGACCGCAACCCGGCCTTGAAGGACGCCGATGACCGAATTGTGGCCCAATTACGGAGCCATTACCAGATATTGCGTGGCGAGTTAGACCCGAAAACGTAGCTTTTTCGCCGCGGGACTGGCTTCCCGTGGCACAAGGATCTCTGGCTTATGCGGCTGAAGGATCATGTAGCGATTGTGACCGGCGGCAGCCGCGGCATCGGCCGTGGCGTCGTCAAGGCTTTGGCCGCCGAGGGGGCCAAGGTCGCGTTTATCTACAAAGGCAACCAGCAAGCCGCCGAGACCCTGGCCGCCGAGGTCACCCAGGCTGGCGGCGTCGCCAAGGCCTGGCAGTGCGATGTCGCGAACCATGACGACGCGATGAAGGTCGTCGAAGCCGTCGAAGCAGAATGGGGCTCGATCCAGGTTCTTGTGAATAACGCCGGCGTCATCCGCGACGGGCTCTTTGTTGCCATGAAGCCGGAGGAATGGAACGTCGTTATCCAAACTAACCTGGGGGGCACGTTTAACTTCTGCCACGCTTTGGCCATGAAGTTAGCCCGCCAGCGCAAGGGCCGGATCATCAATATTTCGAGTGTGGCAGCTGAACACGTGAACCAGGGCCAAACGAACTATGCCGCCAGCAAGGGGGCGATTAATTCGTTCACGCGAGCCCTGGCTGTCGAGTTGGCAGGCCGCGGCGTCACCGTGAATGCCGTCGCCCCGGGATTTATCGAAACCGATATGAGTGAAAATGTCCGCAACAAGGCCGGGGACATGATCAAGAAAATGATCCCGCTGAAGAGGCTCGGCCAACCGGATGATATCGCCAAGACGGTAGTGTTTCTGGCGAGTGCTGACGCGGCCTACATCACCGGCCAGGTAATCACTGTTGATGGCGGTTTGAGTCTCGGTGCGGTGGCCGTGTGAGATGGATTGCGACCTGGAGAGGATCCTCGCTCCTACGTGGAGCGGGCAAACGATAACCATTAGATGTAACCCTTTTTTCAATGTGGAGGTCTTGATCATGCATAGCCGGGAAGAAATCTATCAGAAGGTGTCCGCGACTCTCGTCGAAGCGCTTAACGTCGAACAAGAAGAAATTAACCCCTCCGCGACGCTGCAAGGCGATCTCGGTGCTGAGTCCATCGACTTCCTCGACATCGTCTTCCGCCTCGAACGTGAATTTGGCATCAAGATTCCACGCAACGAATTGTTCCCGGAATCGATCTTCCAGGGCGACCCGGACTTCGTGATGAATGGCAAAGTCACCCAGAAGGGCCTCGACGAACTGCGTCAGAAGATGCCCTTTGCCGATTTGGCCAAGTTCGAGAAGAATCCTGAGTTGACCGCTATCAGCGATCTCTTCACGGTCGAGATGATCTCGAAGTATATCCAAGGCAAGCTGGGCGCCAAGTAATGGCACGCCCGGAAGGGAGCACAGCGACCTTCCGGGACCAAACGGGTTCGAGGCGGGCCACATGCGCTGGATCTGGATCGACCGATTCGTGACGTTCGAGCACCAAAAGTCGGCGCGAGCGGTCAAGAACCTCAGCCTTGCCGAAGACTACTTCGAGCAACACCTGCCTGGCTACCCCATTATGCCGGCCTGCTTCATCCTGGAAGGACTCGCGCAGACCGGCGGCATTCTGGTGGGCGAGGCCAACGACTTCAAGGAAAAAGTCGTCCTCGCCAAGATTACGTCGGCCCGTTTCACCCGTGAAGCCATCGCTGGCGAAACGTTGCTTTACGATGTCGAAATGGTGACCTATCGACCCGAGGGAGCCTCGATCGTCGGCCGCGTGTTCGCCCTGCCGCCGGGCGCCATGACGCCGGAACCCTGTGGGGCTCCCATCGGCGAGGCCGAGATCTTCTTCGCTCATTTGGATCAATCGCGATCCCAGCAACTCTTCGGCGACCATAATTTCGTCTTCTCGGGCGAACTGAAGCATTTGCTGGGATTGGCCAAGATGGTGGCCCATCGCACGGACAGCGCCACATAGGAATAGTTGCGAGTGCTGGTTGGCTCTCGACCTCGCCACTTGCCGCTCGGAACTCGTTGTCGGGTGCCTCATGCCTTCTGCCAATCGTCGCGTCGTCCTCACCGGTATCGGCGTCGTCACCTCCATCGGAATGGATGCGACGGCGTTCTGGGACGGGCTGGCTCACCAGCGCTGTGGCATCAAACCTATCGAGGCCTTCGACGCCTCGGCCCTCAAGACGCGTATCGCTGGCGAAATCATCGGCTTCGAACCGAAGTCCTATCTCTCCAAGGAAGGCCGCAAAAGCCTTCGCGTGATGGCACGCTCGATCCAGATGGCCGTCGCGGCGGCGCAGCTGGCGATTGATGATGGACAGGTTGACAAGACGAAACTCGACCCGACTCGCTTTGGTGTTGAATTCGGCGCCGGCTTGATCCCATCGGAATTGACCGAACTGGGCCTGGCGTCGCATCTCGCAACGGAAGCCAACACTCACGCGCAAGACCTCAAGATATGGGGCGAAAAGAGCATTCCCAACATCCCCCCCCTGTGGATGCTCAAGTACCTCCCCAATATGCTCGCTTGCCATGTCTCCATCTTGCACAACGCGCAAGGACCCAACAACAGCATCACCGAAAGCGATGTCGGTTGCTTGCTGGCGCTTGCCGAGGCCAACCGGATCATTCGCCGCGATCAGAGCGATTTCTTCCTCGTCGGCGGGGCCGACAGCAAGATCAACGCGTTGAGCATGACACGACAGGAACTATTCGGCCAACTGTCTACCCAGAACGAATCTCCGCAGCAAGCTCTCAAGCCCTTTGACGCACGGCGGAGCGGCACGGTGATCGGCGAAGGCGGCTGCGTCCTCGCGATCGAGGAACTCAGTCACGCCCAAAAACGCGGCGCGCCCATTTACGCCGAACTAGTCGGCTTCGGCTCGACATTCGACCGCGGCACAACGGGACAGGGCTTGGCACGCGCCATCCGCATTGCGCTGGCACAGGCGAACATCCAGCCGCGCGACATCGACCACGTCAACACACACGGCCTCGGATCGGTGCGCCTCGACCCCTTTGAGGCACGAGCCATTCACGACGTCTTTGGAACGGCCACCACGGCCTGGTCGGTCAAGCCCAACATCGGCACACTCGGCGCCGGCAGCGGCACGACCGAGATCGGCGCCAGCCTGCTCGCGATGAAACATGGCATCCTGCCGCCAACTTTGAATTTCGAGCAACCCGACACCGCCTGTCCAATCCAGGTGCTAGCGAAAGCGCGGCCCATCACCAAGCCGTACTTTGTCAAGCTCGGCTACACCGACATGGGGCAGTGCGCCGCGGTCGTTTGCCGTAAGTGGGAGTAAATTAGAAGCTGTTTCACAACCGCGTTTTCGTAGCATGGGCGTCTCGCCTGTGCTACGTTTCTCGGAGTCGTACCACAGGCGAGACGCCCATGCTACGGGTTTTGAAACAGCTTTTTAGCCCCGCCTCGAAGAGACGGGCGCGATTCGCAAGCCCGCCCTCTCCGAGGCGGGGCTGGACACGCAAGGGATACACGCCATGAGACGACGAGTGGTCATCACCGGAATGGGCGCCGTCACGCCGCTCGGGAATAGCGTCAAGGAACTGTACGAAAACCAACTCGCGGGGAAGAGCGGGGTCGATTTCATCAAGCACTTTGACGCCAGCACGTTCCCGACCAAATTCGCGGCCGAACTGAAGGACTTCGACCTGGCCCGGTATGTTGCCGACCCGAGTCGCTGGAAGCACGCCGGGCCGAACGCCCGATTCGCGGCTGCCGCGGCGGCTCAGGCCCTGGGGGACGCCAACCTGCTCGATGGGGCCAAGGTCGACCGCACACGGCTCGGCGTTTATCTTGGCTCGGGTGAAGGCGTGCAAGACTTTCCGCGCATGGCGAGGTTCATCTCGGCAAGCTTCCAGAAGGAGAATTACCTCGTCGAAAGTTCCACGTTCATCAAGCTCGGCACGGCCGGTTTCGACCCCGAGGCCGAGTATGAACAGGAGATGCACACGACGCCAGGCCATCTCGCAGAACATTTCGATCTGGGCGGACCGAACTACAACTGCCTGACCGCGTGTGCCGCCAGCAGTCAGGCCATCGGCGAAGCGCTGGAGATGATCCGCGTCGGCGATGCGGACGTCATGCTCTCTGGCGGCTCGCACAGCATGATCCATCCGTTTGGCGTCACTGGGTTCAACCTGCTCACGGCCCTTTCGACCTTCAACGAGGACCCCAAGAAAGCTTCTCGCCCCTTCGACGCCACGCGCGAAGGTTTTGTACTTGGCGAAGGGGCCGGCATGCTGATTCTGGAGGAGCTTGAACACGCCAGGAAACGAAACGCTCGCATCTACGCCGAGCTGACGGGCTACGGATCGACCGCGGACGCCTTCCGCCTCACTGATAGCCATCCGGACGGGCGCGGCGCCATCGCGTGCATCCAGGGCGCGCTCAACGACTCCGGTCTGCCAGGCGACGCTATCGGCTATATCAACGCCCACGGCACCAGCACACAGGTCAACGATCGTGTCGAATCGCTGGCCATCAAGCAAGTGTTCGGCGCACAAGCCTACAAGATCCCGGTCTCCAGCACCAAGAGTATGCTGGGACATCTGATCGCGGCCGCGGGTGCGGTGGAACTAATTACTTCCATCATGACCATCCAGCGCGGCGTGATTCCGCCTACGATCAACTACGCCAACGTCGATCCTGACTGCGACCTCGATTACGTGCCTAATATTGCACGCGAGAAAAAAGTGGATAACGTGCTGAGCAACAGCTTCGGCTTTGGTGGGCAGAATGTGTCGCTGATTGTCAGTCGTTTCAAACCGTGAGCTGGCCAGTGGGGTGCGTCAGCCTCCGCCCGGCTGCGCGAAAAGAGGGAACCGGAGTGGAGTGGCTCTGGATTAGCTTGGGCATCTTACTCACGCTGGCGCTAATCACGCCGCTCGTGTTTCACCTGCTCATCGTCCGTAATTACATTCCGATCGTGGTGCGCATTTTTCAGGAAAAACCGCTCTTCATCATGCCTTTCGGGCGACCGGTGTCGGATGCGGAAGAAGTCACGGTGATGACTTCCGACGGGCTGACGCTGCATGGCTGCTACCTGCGGACGCCCTTGCCACGCAAGGGCGTGCTGCTTTTTGGTCTTGAATTTGGCTCCAACCGTTGGTCATGCCTGCCCTATTGCGAATTTCTACGCGCATCTGGGTACGATATTTTCACCTTCGAGATGCGCGGCCAGGGGGAAAGCCCGGCACAGAAAGGGTATGAGCCCTTGCAATGGGTCACCGATTTCGAAGTGATCGATTTTCAAGCCGGCGTCGCTTATTTGAAAAATCGGCCCGACCGCGACCCTCGTGGTATAGGCCTGTTCGGGCTCAGCAAGGGCGGTAGCGCCGGCTTGATGGTAGCGGCCCAGGACCCGTTCATCCGCTGTTGTGTTGTTGACGGCGCCTTTGCCTCGCTCACGACTACCGTCCCCTACATGCGCAGGTTTGTGCAAATCTACTCGGCCCTGCCGTGGCTGGCAAAACACATCCCATACTGGTACTTGCGAATCGCCGGCCAGATTGGCATTCGCAGGATCGAGAAGATCCGTGATTGCCATTATCCGCTCCTGGAGCGGTACATGCCCATGCTGGCGCCCCGGCCCCTGCTGATGATTCACGGCGGCGCGGACAACTATATTACGCCAGAGATTGCCAGGGCCCTGTTCGATCTGGCGGAACATCCCAAGGAGCTTTGGTTGGTCGACAAAGCCAAGCACAACCAATCCATCCACCTGGCCGCGGAAGAATACAAGCGACGGGTACTCGAGTTCTTCGACAAACACCTGGCCGGTCAAAGCCAGGCCGCAATCGGAGTGCTACCGCCCGGAGTCTCTTCTCAGGTAGAACCCGCGCCGAGGTCGCACGCCTGATGCTTCAATGGCTCCTGCGCAATGTGATCCTCAAGCTCGTCGCGATCCCAATCCGGCGACGCATCCTGGCATTCGAGGAAGCTACCAAGCATCCCCAAAAGGTCCAGCAGGAACTGTTGCGCCGCATCCTGGCCCACCAAACCCCGACCGCGTTCGGCGCCGACCACCATTTTACCACCCTGCAATCCCTGGAGGACTTTCGCAAAGTCGTCCCCGTGCGCGGCTACGACTACATCGAGCCCTATATCCAGCGCGTCCTGAAAGGCGAAACTCACGCGCTCCTGGCCGACCCGAAAATTCATATGTTCGCCATGACAAGTGGCACCACGGCGACGCGTAAATACATCCCCGTCACCGACCAGTACCTGGCCGACTATCGCCGCGGCTGGAACATCTGGGGTCTCAAGGCCTATCGCGATCACCCGGATGTTCGCATGCGGCCGATTTTGCAAATGTCAGGCGACTGGCAGGAGTTTCAATCCGAGACAGGCATCCCCTGCGGCGCCGTCACCGGCCTGACCGCCCAGATGCAGATGCGCATCGTTCGCTGGCTTTACTGCGTTCCCGCCATCGTCGGCAAAGTAAAGGATCCCGCTGCCAAATACTATCTGGCGCTACGCTTGAGTATTCCGCGTAAGGTCGGCACGATCATCGCGGCCAATCCGAGCACGCTGGTCAACCTGGCCCGCGCCGGCGATCAGGAGAAAGAATCGCTCATACGAGACATCCACGACGGCACACTCTCGAATCGATTTGAACTCCCCGCCGAGGTTCGCGCCGCCGTCGCTCGGCGCATCGCCAAACGGGACCCGGAACGGGCCCGGGAACTTGAAGCCATCGTACGGCAAACGGGCACGCTTTATCCCAAGGACTACTGGGCCAAGGAGTGCATCATCGGCAACTGGATGGGGGGCTCCGTCGGCGCCTACTTGCGGCACTTCCCCAAATACTACGGCGCGACGCCAGTCCGCGATGTCGGCTTGATTGCCAGCGAAGGGCGCATGACCATCCCCATCGCCGACGGCACCCCAAGCGGCGTGCTCGATGTCACCACGCATGTCTTCGAGTTCATTCCCGAAGAGGAAGGTGACAGCAAGAACCCGACCGTTCTGGCCGCCCATGAACTTCAGGAAGGACGTACCTACTACATTCTGTTGACGACGTCTTATGGCCTTTATCGATACAACATTTTCGACGTCGTGCGATGTACCGGTTTTTTCAACAATACGCCGCTCGTGGAATTTCTGAGCAAAGGCGCCAACTTTGCCAACATCACCGGCGAAAAAGTATCCGAACATCATGTCACTGCAGCCATGGCGGACGTACTGCGTGAACTCAATCTCAACCTGACCTCATACAGCGTCGCGCCATGCTGGGACGACGAAATGCCGTTCTACGGACTGTTTGTCGAGCGAACCGATCTGGCCAGCGCAGACCAGGGTGTCCGCCTGACGAACCTGCTGGAACGACGTCTGGGTGGCATCAACATCGAATACGCCTCGAAGCGTGAGAGCCAACGGCTCGGTCCCATGCGTCTCTTTCTGCTGCCGCCGCAAAGCTGGCTAGAGTGGGACCGCCAACGGCTGAAACGTACCGGTGGCACGCTGGAGCAGTACAAGCATCCGTGTCTGATTGCCGATCCCAAATTTCGCGATAGCGTGACCATCGAGCAGGAAATCGTTCCCCCGCTCAATGGATGAACGTGCCGACCGCAGATGTCATATCCGCTTCATTTTGAATGCTCGTCAAATTCCGGAAAAATCCACCAGTTTCGCAGCAAAAACCACACTTTCTTCTATATTTTGTGTAGAATTCCTATTTTTTCTTGATAGAATTCTCTTAAATTACCCATCCTTTCTATTTTGATTCACTCAACCGTGTTGAGTGGGTGGGGCAAACTTTTTTTCAGACTGAGGAGAAGCAATGAAGAAGTTCTTGACAACCGCCTGTTTGACCGCTGTTGCCCTGTTTGGCTTCAGCCAGATCAGCGAGGCCAATGGCCTGTTCCGCCGCTGTCGCGGTTGCGAAGCGCCATGTGCGTCGGGTCCGGCCGCCGAGCAGAAGTTCGAGGAACGTAAGGTGACCCGCTACAAGCAGGTCATGGTCGAAAAGGAAATCGACGTCATCGAGTGCAAACGGATCACCCGCGAAGAAAAGTACAACTACACGGTTTGTGTCCCCGTCACCAAGGAAGAAAAGCGCAAGGTGATCGTCTGCACACCGACCACGAAGGAAGTCGATTACACCTACACGGTGCTCGTCCCCAAGTCCGTTGAAAAGAAGGTCCAGTGCACGACCTACAAGCTGGAACGGGTGACCATCACCGAAAAGGTTCCCGTTTGCCGGGTCGTTTGCGTCACCTGCGTCGACGATTGCGGCCGTTGCTTCACGAAGCGTGAACGCGTCACCGTGATGGAAGAGCGAACCCGCTGCTGCCTCCAGCGCACCCCGGTCACCACCGAACAGACCGTCACGGTCACGGTGTGCGAACGCGAAGAGCGCAAGGGCAAAAAGACCATCTGCGAAATCGTTCGCAGCGAGAAGGAAGTCACGGTCAAGGTCTGCAGCATGGAAAACCAGCAGCGCGAAGGCGTCCGCACGGTGTGCGAGTTCAAGGAAGAAAAGGTCAAGCGCAAGGTGCAAGTTTGCGAACTGCAGAAGTATGAAGAAACGATCAAGGTCGCCGTTGGCACGAGCTGCGGCAACGATTGCGGTCGCGGCCATCGCGTCAGCTTCCTCCGCCGCGGTAGCGACTGCGGCAGCTGCTGCAAGTAAGCGATCAATATGACGCCTTCACGCAGGCGCCATACCAAACGCTCGGCGGTTTCGCGCACGGAGAAGCGCTGAGCCGCCGAGCGTTTTCTATGCGCGAAACCCCCGCTGAAAGCCCCCTGCGCAGGGTTGACCGATACGATCAATCCAGGGACTTGATGGTCACCTTGCGAAACTCGACGGCGCTTGAATGATTCTGTAGCCCGATGAAGCCCTTCTTGGGGCGTTTCGACATCACCGCATCCTTGCTTGCATCGGCATCGATTACTTTCTCGCCATTGAAGACGACGCGAATGGCATCACCCTTACAGGTGATTTCATACGCGTTCCACTCCCCTGCTCCCTTGAACATCTTCTTGCTCGGTCCCTGGAAGTGATAGAGCCCGCCGCAATACTGATAGGGTTTCAGCTTGCCCTTGTACTGAGGCGCATCGTCATCGAGGATCTGGATTTCCATGCCAAGTGCCGACGGGGATTCCTTGCTCTTGACGTCCGGCACGCGCAGGAAGACGCCGCTATTGCCACCGGCGAAGATGCGCCATTCGAGCTTGAGGACGAAATCGCCGTACATCTTCTTGGTGCCGATCCAGCCGCCACCGGGCTTGGTGACGATGAGGTCCCCCTTGACAGTCCACTTGTCCTTGTCGCCTGGCCGCGATTCGCGCACCTCCCAGCCGTCCAGGTTCTTGCCGTTGAAGAGGGACTCAAACCCGTCGCCGGTTTGGGCTGTAGCTGCCGTCGGCACAAGCAGGAGCAAGGCAAAAGCAATTCGTGTCATGATGTCCTCCTCGGACCATTTTCTTGTTGTCGTCGCCATTCACGTAAACGATACTGGTGGCAATGTATCCGCTGGACGGTGCGGATGCGAGTAAAAAAGCACGAGGAGAGGCCATCCCCCATGGCAAACGGCTGGACAACGCTCGCGACCTTCCACGATCCCGTTCAGGCGGCAGTCGTAAAGAATTTCCTCGACGCCCAGGGAATCCCCTCCGTCCTCCTCGACGAGGACACCATCGCCACCGACTGGATGCTTTCCGGCGCCATCGGCGGCATCAAGCTGCAGGTCGCCCCTATGCATCTCGAGAGGGCGGAGTTGCTGCTTGCTCAGGTTGCGGAGGAGAAGGATGAAGCCGACGATGGACCGGAGGCAGCCCAAACGGCAATTGCGGCCCAGGACATCGCGGAGGAGTTACAGGCCGAGAGGGAGGACCGCACGCCGATCAATCAACTGGTCGATCGGCTATTTCGGGCCACGGTCTTCGGTCTGATCTTTTGGCCGTTACAGGGGTACGCGTTTTTCTTACTGATGATGTTGACGGTCGAGGAAGGTCGAGTCAGCGCCGATCGGCGCTGGAAGGTTTGGGCCTCGGTGTTTTTGAGCCTGCCGATCCTGGCCTTTGCTTTTTTCCTTCTCAGCTGGATCGGCGGCGTCGTGTTTCCGGATTGAGTGCTGCCGCGCGCGGTGAATGTTACACCGGCGTCTCAACCATATCGGCATCCGGCACTTCCTGGGCATCCCGCGCAGGATCCTGATTCACTTCAAACCACTCACGGCGAAATTCGATGCGCTCCCGTCTCTTCATCGCCTGGTTCGCGGTCAGGGCAATGATGGCGTCGGCCATCGCCGCTCGGCCATCACAGCGAGGCTTGAGCAGCTCGCGGTCGCTCTCCATGCCCTGTTCACGCATGCGAATGCAGTAGGCGAGATGCTCCATCTCTTCCCGATAGCCTCGGCTCGGCGCATTGTGACCGATTGCATTCTGCCCTGCTGACGCAGCCGCTGCCTGCCCTGGGGCAGTCGCACGACTATCTGCCGGCGCGGTCGAGGAAGCATCGACAATCGTCCCGCCGCCCGCTGCCGTGGCAGTCACCTGCGTCGATCGACCGGTGATGCCGTACAGATAAGCGTTTTGCTCGGTCTCGACGACCAGCGTCCCCTTGGAGCCCATGATGCATTCGCCGTATGGCTCAAAACCATTGGTGCTGATCGAAGAGTAAGTGACGGTAACGATATCGTTGGTGCGTGAACGAGGGTTGCGATCGTCGTAATCGGGGCCTGGGAATTCGTAGATGCAGTAGACGTGATCCTCGACTTCGCGTGGCAGACGGCCATCCTTGTAATAATGGGTGCCGCCGACCGCGGTGATCGAAAGCGGACGTTTCTTGCCCAGGAAGATGCTGCAAGCGTCCAGTTGATGGCTTCCCAGTTCAGCCATCAGTCCGCCGCCGGTGCGGTTGTAGAGGCGCCACCGCACCAGCTCATCGAGGTCCTTGAATCCCGCTTGCCGAATCGTGGCAAGCGACAGTTCGCGATCATCCGCAGGGATGGCTGGCCACCAGCTGTCAAGGAGCGGCCGATCTCGCTGCGTGGCTGCGTCCGTATTTGGCCTGACGTTATTGCGATGCCAGAGGGCGCGAATGTGCTTGATATCGCCGAGCACGCCCGTGTTGACCACTTCGTTGGCGTGGGCGTACAACATGCTGTAGTGGCGTTGATGCCCGATCGAAAGCAACTTACCTGCCTGATCGGCGGCGCGAATCATCTGCTTGCATTGCGTGATGTTCCAGGCCATCAGTTTTTCGCACAACACGTGTTTGCCGGCGTTCAGCGCTTCGATGGTCACCTTGGCGTGGAGGTTGAGGGGCAGTGCGATGACGACCATCTCAATTTCAGGATCGTTCAGGATGGCACGGTAGTCCTCTTCCAGCCGAATGTGTCGCTTGGCATCGCTGCCGTAGTGGTAATTGAAGCCGCGGCGCGGAGTGTTCGGTTGGCCGGCGAAGATGCGCGTCTGGTTGCTGGGCCGAATCTCGCTGTAAGCAACAAACTTGACGAAGTTGGGGTTGTGCTCGCCAACGAGGACGCCGCCCTCGTCGCCGCAGCCGATGATGGCAGCGTTGACCGGGCGCATGGTGCTGGGGAATCCGTGCGAACGGTAGCCGAAATAGGCTGCCGCCGAAATCGGCAGAGTGGCGCCGGCCGCGACGAGCCCCTGCATGAATCGTCGGCGTGTGATCCCCTGCTGGGCGTGAGCCTGCTGATCGGCCTCGGCCAATTTGCCGACGACGCGATTGAAGTTTCCCTTGCCGGTTTCTTTTTGCTCGGGGGTAAGGTCGAGAGCCATTGGTATTCTCCTCGGGAAGCAAGGGTGCTGTGGTCAGGAGTCAAGCCCAGGATCATTTCTTCGTTGCGGGGGTTTGTTTTTCCGCATCCCTGCCTCCTGATTCCTGACCTCGATTGCCTGTCATTTGAGTCCTGCTGCCACAACAGAACAAGCAAATCAGGCCATCCAGACCGGCCCACCGGCCGGTTGGGATGAACGTCAACGCAAAGAGCGCGATCACCTCGATCAGCGTCTTGTTGATCAGAACGTAATGCCCTTCGAGCCGAGCGCTTTCCGGCCAGCCGGGCAACGGCGGCATCGCCAAGTAAAACGACAAAATCAAGAGCGCCGCCGCCAGGGACGTCGCCCGCGCGCACAGTCCGAGCATCAAGCACGCGCCAAAAATCACCAGGCCCCATTTTACCATAAAATCCGAGAGCTCCAGGAGCCTCCAGGAGGTAATCGGCATTCCTCTGGGCTCAGGCATCGCCCCTTTGAGCTTTTGCTCGGACGTCAACACATCGGTCAGTGGCTCGCCCATTTCACGCAGGCGCGCGACTTCCTCATCCAGAGCCTTCTTCAGCTTGCCAGCTGCCACGGCGTCGGAGACTTTCTTCGTGATCCACTCGGCCTTGTCAGTCTCGATCTTCTTTTTGAGCTTCGAACGTTCGCCCTCGTCGACCTTCTTCAAACGATTCGTTTCGGTGTCGATGACCTTTTTGATGCTGGCACGCCATTTCGCAAGGTCGGCCTTGGCGTTCTTCCATTCGGCGTGCGCGTCCTTGTCACTCGTCGGGAATTTCGCCTCGGCAGCTCGGACGCGGTCGGCGAGCCGTTCGTGCTCGTCAAGCCGCTGCTTCATCGTCATCTCCATCGTCACCTCCGGGGGCATCGGCGAAATCTTGGTGACGGTTTCGGCCTTGGAGATCAGGTACGAAAGCGTATCAGCCTTGCGTTGATCAAAGATTCCAGTGGCTCGAGCCGTCTGCTCCGTGTCCAGTTCATGGAAAGCCACAAAGGCATTGAAATAATCCCGCCACTCGCGTTCCAGCTCGGCAGGAAAGGCGCCATCGGCGCCGACGGTGGCCTTGGCGATCAGTCGATCACCAGGCACCCAGCGATAGACCCCGGAGAGGGGCCCCGTCGCTTCACGCAGATAGTTTTCGCCAGACCAGGTCGGCGAATTGATCTTTTCCATGCCTTCGACGAAGCAATGCCAGCCAATGGCAACGCGCAATGCAATCAAGAAGAACCGTGTTGCCGAGCACGAGGTATCCCCCGTGGGCGCTGTACCGCGCAGCAACCGCAACGACAACGTGATCAGAACGAGGCTGAGACCAAAAAGGGCGAGCAGGAAGCCGGAAAAGAGTAAAGTCATAGATTCATGTTAAACACAAAAGGGCACGCGGGCCAACGGAAAAAGCGAGAATTCAGCGCTCTACTTCCAGGGCGCTGATGTGGCGCTTTTGCCATCCCGCTCGGACGAACCGCCACAACCGCGGCGACCGGGTTTTTCTACCTAATCGGCAATATTTCCCCGATGGGTACCACTACGGTCGATTTTATGCGAAAAACTCGCAAACAGACTATTGCTGTAACCCCGCAGGTATGCTAAAACTCGAATTACCCGAAATTGGGCGTGCGCATTTCTCAGGACGAGACTGCCGTTCCACCACGAAATTTCATGGAAGATCAGATCGCACCTGCGGCAAGAACCAAGCACGGGACTGCGCGGGCAGTTCCGAATAATCTCTTACCTGGTCCATCCGAACCGTTCCCAAACATTCGAGGTTGTGCAACAATGGCGGCAAAGATTCACGTCGAACGCATGATGCACCGGAGCAGCATTGCCGTGGCCGGCGAGTCGGCGGCAAGCTACGCGCTCATCAAACTCATCCCGTCCGGCCTCGGAGGCGTTTCCACGCCGATGGGATTGAACCTGGCGCTGGTGCTGGATATGTCCGGCTCCATGTATGAGGAAGACGGGACCAGCATCTCGCGCCTCAAACGTGTCCAGGACGCGGCCCTGGCGGCCATCCAAAAACTCAAGCCGAGCGACACGCTGACCATTGTCGCTTTCGCCCACAACGCACTCGTCGTACTGCCCACCACGAACCTGTCCGACAAGGAAAAGGTTGAGAACGCCATTCGCAACATCGAAATGTCCGACGTCGATCCAGGCGGCACCGCCATGAATGATGGCCTGCGGCTGGCCCTCGACGAACTCGAGAAAACCTCCGGCGCTGGCAAACTGTCGCAGATCGTTGTCCTCACCGATGGCGAAACCTCCGGCGAGCAAGATTGCCGCTCGCTTGCCGAGCGGGCCGCCAAGAGCAAGATTCATCTCACGTTGATGGGCGTCGGCATCGACTGGAAGGCCAACCTCATCAAGGATCTCGCGAAGATCAGCGAAGGCAAGTGGTACTACATCGACGTAAACCAGGCCGCCGAAGCTGAGCGCATCTTCGTCGAAGAATTCGAGCAACTGGCAGCGACCGCCTTCATGAACGTCGAGATGCACATCAAGCCGATGAAGGATATCAAGATCAAACGCGTCCGCCAGGTCGTGCCAGAGATCAAGGAACTCGCCACGACGGAACCCGAAGAACGCCACCTGCTGGCCCAGCTGGGAACCATGCAGAAGGATCAGACCTCGCGTTTCGTTCTCGATCTCAGCTTGCCGAAACGCCCCGACGGAAAATACGTGATCGCGCAGATGGAGATCACTTACGAAATCGAAGCCGGCAAACGCGAAAGCACCGGGCCGATCCCAATCGAAATGGCTTACACCGCTGCAGGCCACGGGTATGTGAACGCGGAAGTAATGAAACACATCGACGAGGTGCAGATCTTCGAGTTGAACAACAACTTGCAGAAGGCCATCGCTTCGGAGAACAAGGACGAAGTCCAGCGCGTCGCCGAGCAGATCGAGCAGAAGGGCCAGCTGATGGGCCCGCGAGCCGCCAAGAAGACGATGCTCGCCCGGCAGGTCCTGCAAGAATTGAACGCCGGCGGGCGCGTGTCGAAGAAGACGCAGCTCGCGATGGAAGATTCTGCCCGCATGGCGGACGAGATGCCTACGAACTGACAAGCAGTTGCCTGTTTACGTTGAACGCTCGCTTCTTGGCTGACACAACTACCAGTCAAGTAGCGGGCCCTAAACGTGAACCAGAATCATATGGGAAATTCAACATTGGCGGTGCGCGCCGCCTGGGACCATGACGCTTTGACGGCCAACCTGGCGTCGTCGGGCGCACACATGCGGAGGTTACAGTTGCCATGGTGAAATGTCCGTTTTGTGGCTTTTCAAACGAGGATGGGGCATTGTTTTGTGAACAATGCAAGTCGGACATCAGTAGTGTTCCGCCCGGGCCAGCTCCCGCGCCAACACCGCCGCCGACACCGATGCCCGAATCCATTCCCCCCGCGCCGATCATGTCCGACGCGCCGGTGATGGCTGCCGTCGTGGAGGAAGCGCCGGCCGTCGCAGTCGTCGTTCCCGAAGCGCCGCCTGCCGCCGCGGTCGTGGTGGAAGCACCCCCGCCTGCCGCCGTGGTCGAAGTGCCTGCGGCCGCCGTCGTGGTCGAGGCGCCCCCCGCGCCACCCGCCGAACCCGCCGCGGCCGCGCCCGCGCCGGCGAAACCCGCTGCCGCCTCTGGCACACCGATTCCTGCCGGTGCAACCGTCAAGCTTGTCGTTCAACGCGGCCTCAAGATCGGCGAAGAGTACACCCTTTTCGCCGGCGAAAACTTCGTCGGACGTGCCGACGAGAAGCCGGTTGACGTGGATCTGACCTTCCAGGAACCCGAGGATCGTGTGTGGTGCTCCCGCCAGCACGCCCTGCTGGTTTATGATGACGCGACGGGCACGCTCACGGTCGAAGACCTTAACAGTTCCAATGGAACCTTCGTGAACCGCGAACGTGTTTACCCCGGTCAGCCGCGCCAGTTGTACGTCGGTAACACCGTGCAGATCGGTACGGTCCATATGCGCGTCAAGGCCTAGCAAATTCGTTAACCTTTAGCCCCGCCTCGCCAAGGGCGGACGGCACAGCGCCACCATGATAAATGGCGCCGAGTCCGCCCGCTCCCACGAGACGGGGCTAAACGGTTTGGATGGCAAGGATCCAGCCTATGAGTCTCGTCTGTGGGCAATGTGCTCGCGTCAATCCTGCCGAGGCGTCCTATTGCTATCATGACGGCGCTGCCTTGGCAGGCCGCTCCAGCGGCCCCATCAACGCCGGCTCGGCGCCGTTCGCCAATCAATTCGTTTTCCCCAACGGCCAGGCGTGCCGAAACTTTGATCAGCTCGCGTTGGCCTGCCAGCAAAATTGGTCGGCGGCCGTCGATTTGCTGAAGCAAGGCTACCTGGGTTCTTTTTTCGGCGGCATGGGTCGTATCGACCTGGCAACGGCCGCTCAGGAAGCCGCCAAGTTTCCCGACCTCGATCGAGGCCTTGATCAGCTCCTTGCCAAGCTCCCCAGTCAGGCGGTTCAGGAACCGAAGTTGCAGGCCGAGCCCAGCGAGATTAATCTTGGCCAAATCAAGCTAAATGAGAACCGTGCCACCGAATTGCACCTGACCAACCTCGGCATGAGGTTGCTCTACGGGACCGTCACCTCCGATTGCAAATGGCTCACCCTTGGCGACGCCCCGGGCCACCCGGAGAAGCTTTTTCAGTTCGGTTCGGACGCAATCCTTCCCGTGCAGGTGCGCGGCCAATACCTGCGTGCCGGCAGCAAGCCGGTCGAAGGGCACCTGATCGTTGACTCCAACGGCGGCACGGTAAACGTGACGGTGAAGGCCGATGTGCCAATCACTCCCTACGCCGGCGGCCTGTTCGCCGGCGCCGTGACGCCACGCCAAATTGCCGAGAAGGCCAAGGCAAATCCCAAGGCCGCCGGCCCAGCTTTCGAAAACGGTGAGGTCGCCGCCTGGTACGCCGTCAATGGCTGGGCGTATCCCGTGCAAGGGCCGACGATGTCGGGAATGGGAAGCATCCAGCAATTCTTCGAGGCCCTCGGTGTTGCGAAGGCCCCCAAAGTTGAGATCTCGCCTAAATCACTCGACCTGCAAGGGGCCGTCGGTCAGACCGTCGAGGCTACCATCGAAGTCACCACCACGGAGAAAAAAGTCGTCTACGGCTGGGCCACCTGCGATCAACCCGGCGTGGAGGTGGGCAAGACGAAGCTGACCGGCAAGACGGCTATCATCCCCATCACCATTCGCATTCCCTCCCCGTGCCCGCCCACGTTCCAGGCGACGCTCCAGGTCGTGGGCAATGGCAACCAGAAGCGAACGGTGCCGCTGAATGTCACCGTCGCAGGGGGCAAGGCTGGCGTGGCGTTGAAGCCCAGGGAAGAGGTTTATGAGTCGCTCGAAATTCTCGATGACGACGCCCCCGCGCTAGCCATCGTCGAGCCGTCGCATGCGTCCTCGCCGACGCCGTTTGCCTTTACTGCAGCCACCAACACCCCGGCGCCAGCTCCGACCACGTCGAATGAATCCCCGTTTGCCGTCACCGATGCACCCGACACCCGGCCCGTGCCCACTCCCCCCGGCGGTCAAGCAGGCGGCCTGAAACTGGCCCGCCTCGGCATGCACCTGATCCCTGTCGGTATTCTGGCCTTTTGCGTTTTGATGCTGCTCGGACACGACGTCTGGATTTTCATCTACGGCGCCCCAGCAAACGTTAGCACCGAACTGGGCGACATCGATCCACGCCCCTTCGTCAAGATCGTCTTTGATGAAGGCCGAACCGGGGTCAATTACACCGACAGCATGAACTTTGCCGTCTACAAGATCGACCCCGAGGACAAGAGCACCTCGGTCAAACTGAACTGGTACGAAAACGGTTTCGGCAACAGCACGGTCGTAAGAATCGACGATAAGGACGAGACCTTTGGCCAATCCCCCACGATCTGGCACAAGGACTTCAGACTTGGGGGCAAGACCGTGGACAAGAACGGCGGCAAGACGCGTACCTGCCTGCTGGCGAACGGGATCACGGTAACTCAAACCGTCGCGATCGTCGCCACCGATCCCGTCGAGGTCAAGTCCGGGGAGTACAAACGCCTGCTGAACACATGCCTCGTGAAGTACAAAATCGAAAACTTGGACGCCAGAAAACACAAGGTCGGGCTCCGAGTCCTCATGGACACCTGCATTGGCGATAAAGATGACGTGCCGTTCATGCTCCCAGGCATCAACGAGCCGGTCTCCACCAAGCAGGAACTCAAAGACGCCAAGGTGCCCGACTTCGTGCAGGTCATCGAAAAGATCAGCGTACGCGACCCTGGCATCGTCGTGCAATTAGGTTTGCGGTTCAGTGACAAACTGGAAGCGCCGAACCGCTTTCAGCTCACCCGCTATCCCGTGTCCAACAAGAATCCCGACAAAAAGATCCTCAACCGCTGGGAAATTCCGCTCGAGGATATGGGGGACGATTCCTCCGTCGTCATGTACTGGGACCCGATTGAAATCGAGCCCAAGAAATCCCGGACCGTCGCATTCACCTACGGCCTCGGCAGCATCGCGGCGGATGACAAGCTCGGCGTCACCGTCGGCGGCTCGCCTTACAAAGGAGGCGAATTGACCGTCGTCGCTCTGGTGGCGGATCGTGATGCGAAGACAGCTACCATCACCCTGCCGCCAGGGCTGAAGCTCGTCGAGGGGAGCAAAGAAACTCAGGAAGTGATGCCGGTCCGTGGTCGTCCCAGCCCCGTAACGTGGCGCGTGCGTGCTGATAACGAGGGGAAGTACGATCTCAAAGTTGCGCTCGACACCAGCGTGCAGAGAGTCCGCCGCGTCACCATTACCGCCAAATCGCTATTCAATTGATCGATAGTTTCGGGCCCACAGTGTCAGCAAGGATCAATCTTGCTGACACTGTGGGCCAGAAAGTTAATCCAGCACCACCTCATCCGGCTTCGGCTTTTCGATGAACTTCTTGAAGCAAAAGACCCCTGCCCCCCAGATGATGCCAAGCATGATAATCGTGGACCACATCCGAATGGCTTCGGAATCCAGGTACCGGATGAACGATTCGCCGGCTACCCAGTAAGGCACGTAGATGGCATTGATGAGCAAGGCGATGAGGAAAACAACGCTGAAAAATGCCGAACCCAGCGCGGGGCCGAGATATTTCAATTGCTGACCGGCAGAAACGCCAACCGTCTTTTCCGTCTTGCCCCATTGCCGCGTCAGGGTGTTGTAACCGCATGACAGGCAGATGATGGCGTGCTCGTTCTCCATTTCATGAGTGCAGTTGGGGCAGCGCGGCACCAGTTCGACATTCTTGACGCCGTACGGATCTGGATCCGCATCGTATGGATCGCGTGGCGGCTTGACCGGCGCCCCGGCATTGGTGTCGGGGGTCTTGGCGCCGTCGGCCTTGGCTTCCTTCGCCGCGGGCACCACAAACGGCTTCGTGCAGAAGGGGCACTTGATTTTCTTGCCCTGCACGTCGGTCTTCGGCTTGAATTTCTTCTCGCACTCAGGACAGGTCACCACCAGGTTGCCGGCCATGATTCAACGCCCTTCAGTATGCGCGAAAGCAAAGGAACGAACGAAGTGAGTCCCTGAGATTAAAGGGTATCGCCCGCCGGACCCATTGTCAACGTTTTCGCGGCCGCACCAGACCTACGGCGATGAAATCGTCCTCGCGGCCCAGAAACTCCACTTCGAGATGTTCGGGCAAGGCGGTGAGAAGTTCTCGCAGCGAGCCCTCCCGGCGGACAAAGATCAGCGCCTTGCCGTGCTTGTGCAAATCATGCCGAAGTTGAGCGAGCTGTGCCGGGGTGTAACTTTCGACATCGTTGCGCCGGGCGTAAAAGCCGACGGAATCCCATCGCTTGGGGTAGCTGAGGATTGGGAGGTCCTCCTCCTGTTCGTAGGCAGCCGAGATCTCCACCTGCCGACGCAGGCCAAAACGCTGATGATAATCACGCAGCCATAGAGTTTGACTGATACCGAGAAAGAGCAAAACAACCAGTGCGGAGCCGGCCCAGGACGTCCAGGCCGGTAGTCGCGCCGGTACACTCCGGGCAGCAAGGCCCACGGCGGCAAAAAGCAGAGCCGCGAGCCCGGCTTGCGGCCACGTCCACATCCCACTGAGAGCGGAAGCAAGACTGATCACGACGCCCATCGTGACGGTGGCAAACACGAGTCGCTCTGCCCAGCGACGCCCGGACCTGGAGCGTTCCGGGATCGCCGCGAGCCAGCGCTGCCACGGCAATCCATGCGTGACGAAGACGCCAAGCACCAAGGCAAGGAGCGGAAATGCCGGCAGAATATACCCCGGACGCTTGCAACCCGACAGCGAAAAGAACAGGACGCACCAGGCAAAAGCGAGAACGAAAAGGCCCAGCGCCGGCGGCCGACGGCGCCCCACCCGCAACGACCGGCGCGTGAGGTACGGCAGCAACGGCACGAGCAGCAATGTCCACGGCAGCATGCCCAGAAGGAGGCTTGGCAAGTAGAACCACGCCGGCTTTTCATGATCCACCGGAGAAACGTATCGCGCCAAATGGTGCAGCCAAAAGAACGTCCCGGCAGCGCCTGGCGCTTGCCACGCCATCACCAGAAACCAAGGCCCTGCCACCAGGAGCACGATTGTGGAGGCCAGGCCGATTTCCCCCTTCGTCAGCAGTCGGCAGCGGCGATCAAGAAATGCCAATGCGACCAGGGGCGCCACGATAAGCACGACAGCGACCGGCCCCTTCGTCAAGATTCCCAGCGCGCATGCCAGTGCCGCCAGGAGTAGCCAGCGCCGGCGGCGAGGTTCTTCCGTCAGCGCCAGATGCCCGCACGCCAGACCGGTGAGGACAAAGAGGCACAGGACCCCATCCATCGTCAACATGCCCGAGAGATAAAGGAACCGCCCCGACATAGTGAGAATCACGCCACTCGCAAATGCCGGCCAGAATCCGACCGTGCGCCATGCCCAGCCGACCGTGATCGCAACGCAGCCGATGCCCGCCAGGCACGGCGCCAGCCTCGCCGCCCAATCGTGTACACCGAATATCTGGTAACTCAACATGACCAGCCAGTAGAGTAGCGGCGGCTTCTGCCAGTAGTCCTCACCATGCAAAACCGGGGTCAGAACCCGCCCTTCCATGAGCATCTGGCGCGGAATCTCGGCATAGCGGGCCTCCTCCGGCTCCAGGAGCGCGTGATCGAGCCTCGCGAGAAAGAGGCCGCATGTCAGAGCGAAGAGCAACGACATCAGAAGTGCTGCCAGGGATCCCCGAACGCTTGCGACAGGGGGCGAAATCGCCTCGCTCGCGCTCGGCGCTGGTGGACGGCCCGCAAACATCACGCGCATCCACCAGAAGGGCAACAGTGCGTTCAGCGTGCGCGGAATATCGAGAATCGAAACCTTGCTCGTGCCTCGCTGACGGGGCCGATGACGCACTGCCACTTCGGCCACCGAGAGATGCCGCTGGCGTGCCTTCGTCAGCATCTCCGTGTTCACAAAGAAGCCCTCGGCGTCCGGCAAGATTTTCTCGAGGGCGTCCCGGCGAAATACTTTGAGCGCGCAATCGATATCGCGCACGGCGGTGCCCAGGAGAAAGCGTGCAAGCAGGTTGTAGCCTCGCGAATAGAACTTACGCAGCCATGGGTCCTGCCGGTCGGCCCGGTAGCCGACAGCAAGGGCATGTTGTCTCGTCAGAGGCAGTAGCAGTGCCAGGTCGTCGAGATGAAATTGGCAGTCTGCGTCGGTGAATGCAATCCGCTCGCCGCGCGCCGCCGCGAAACCGGTGCGGAGCGCCGCGCCATAGCCGCGGTTGGCCTCATGGCGGGCGAGTCGCACGGACGGGCGATCGCGCATGGCTTGCTGAACAACCGCCGACGTTTGGTCGCTGCTGCCGTCGTCCACAACGACGATCTCATGGCGCACTCCAAGCCGGCCGAGCGCATCATCGGCTTCCGCAATGGCCTGGGCGATGCCGCATTCTTCGTTGTACGCAGGCAGTATCAGCGTGAGTTCGCAAACGTCATCCATGACGGAGGCTCCTGGAAAGAACCCCCATGATGCCCGGAAGCGGCAGAGCGTGTCAAGGGAGTTTCGCCGCTTGCGGCTTCGCGCTCACGAGTCGCAACGCGAACGTTCTCGCGCAAGCGGCGCAACATGTCTAATTGGCGAAGATCCCCGCGATCTTGTCGGCAAGCCGATAACCTGCCAGGGCGACGCGCCGACGTGCAATCACCTTGGCGTCATCCTTGTAGGTTGGGGGAAAGGCGGGAATGGAGAATTCGCCATCGTCATTCTGGTGCTCCTTGTTAGCGCCCTTCAGGAACTTCTTGCCGTCCTTGTAGGCCACCGTGGCGGCAATGGCGTTGCTTTCCTTGGCCCACGATTCGTAACTCAGATTCTGTTTCAATTCAAGCAGTTTGGACCGTTGCAGATGGGCCGCCCGGTGAATGTCGCTCGACAGGGCCTCGAGGTGGTGAAACGAGGCACTTTCCGAGCCCAGCGCGCCGTCCCAGTAGGAGTGCAGATTCGTATTGCCGATCAGGAAAAGGTTGCCACCGGCGTCGCCCTTGGGAAACTCCTTGGAGAAGAATGCCGAACAATGGAGAGGCTGATGAATATCGCCCACCAGGTGGACGAGCCAGCAGAACGCGATCGCCTTGTCAGGCAGCGCGGCGCCCTTGTCTTTGAGCAATTTTTCGGCATTTGCAAGCGCATCCAGCATCGTCCCAGGATTGTCCAGCTTGGGTTTTCCTTTGAAGTTTGAATGCACTATTGCGATGTCGAAGTAGTGATCGAATTTCCGATGGTACTTGTAACGCGGGTGAACCTTGATCTGCTCGGCCTTCAGCGACGTGAACTTGGGCGTGCGCACGTAGTCAGGCCAGGTGCCGGATTGCAGGATCGCCCACTCGACATCGCTCGCCCCGGCCGGGCGTTCCTGTGAGAAGAGGTCGAACTCGGTGCCGAAATGGGGATGGTGCTTCAGCAGTTCGAAGATGGCTTTTTGCTGTCCGTCTGTCATCTCCAGACATGCGATCCGGGCCACCGCGCGATGGCCGAAGCCGTTCCATGCAGACGCGGAGGCTGAGAGACTGAGAAGGATCAAGAGTGATCCCGGAAGCAGGATTCTGGGCATGAGGCACCTCGCAAGAAATGGGGCTGGGCTGGGAATCAGGCCCGCTGCCGGATCCCAGCGTCGGTTCTCTCACGAATGCCAACCCAAGGCAAATGAATAACTGAAGTAGACCTGAATTCAAAGTGCCGCTCGGACCGCATCCAGCACACGCTGCTGCGCATCATCCATGGAGGTGTGCAAGGTGGCGCCGGAGGCAAGGGCATGGCCGCCGCCGTCGAACTGCTGGGCGATCTTGGCGACATCGACGCGGCGCGAGCGGAAGCTCACCTTGATGCCCCCCGCGGGCTGTTCGAGAAAGAGCAACCCGACCTCGACCCCCATGACGCTGCGCGTGTAGCCGACGGCGTCTTCCGTGTCCTGCGGAATGGCGCCCGTTTTCGCGTAGTCGTCCTTGAATACCTCGGCATAGGCAACCTTGCCCCCTTCGATGACTCGCATCCGCTGCAATACCAGGCCGAGCAGATGCAAGCGCGCAGCCGAATTCTGCTCGTAAATGGCATCGTACAGATAGGTCGGATCGGCGCCCGCGGCGACAAGCTTCTCGGCAAGCTGGAACGTCGCCGGCGTCGTGTTCTTATGCCGAAACCAACCAGTGTCGGTGGCAAGGGCCGCGAAGAGGCACGAGGCCGCCTTGCGGGATAGTTGCTGTCCAAGCGCTTGCGCGACTTCGTAAATCAATCGCCCGGTCGCTTCCGAGGAGGTGTCCCTGAGGAGGATGCCGCCGAGATCGTCTTGCGTGAGGTGATGATCGACGCAGACTTTCTTCGCGGTGGAAGTCTTCATCCAATCGCCGAAGTCGCCGAGTTGGTTCCACGTGCCCGTGTCGAGAACGACGATTACCTCGACCTCTTTGTGCGCATCCCCTGGCGGCGTGAAACGGCTGATTCGGCGCTCGGGGTCGAGAAACGTGTAGCGCGGTGGCCAGCTGCTGGCGATCACCATCTGCACCTGTCGGCCCATGCCTTCGAGCACATCGGCCAGCGCAAGCTGCGAGCCAAGCCCGTCGGGATCAGGGCGGACGTGCGTCGTGATGAGGAAACGCTGATGCTTGCGAACTAGATCGACGAAGGGGGACCAATCGATTGGCATGTTGGGTTCCTGCTCTCTGCAATTTGCTGTCGTAAGCGGCGAACCTATTCCAATCCGCCTCGTTCGCGTTCCTGCTCATCTTCTTCCTTGGCGGCCTCTAGCAGTTCATCATAGCGACGAAGGTAGATCACGTGCGTTTTCTCCATGTGCTTGCGGATTCTCCTCAGTGTCGCGGGGGTGGTTACCTTGATGACTTGAACGACGTCGGCCTGGTCTTGCACGCGGAATGAACCCAGCTTGGTTTCCATCCACCCGGCGATCCCTGCATAACCGGCGCCTTCGCGAACCCCCAACTGCTCCGGACCAGGGATCGCACACGGCGCATCCTTGCGAGGCTTGCGACCCTCGGGGACGACATCAATGTGGACCCCCTCGCATTGCAATTTGTGCCAGCCGTCCGGGTCCTTCCAGATCACCTTGATACCGTAATGCGGGGCGACGCGGGCAAGGATATCCAGATTCCCGCTCTCAACCACGATGTCGATATCCTTGGTAAATCGCTCGTAGCCATGATGAATAGCCCCCAACCCACCCACGATTGCCAGGGGGATGCCTTCCTTGCGAGAGAGCGTCTTCAGCGTCGCTAGAGCCTTGGCAAACTTTGATTCGTGCTTCTCTCCCTTCACCGCAGCAACCACCCTTTCGAGGTTGATCATTGCGTCAGCGATGGCTGTGATTTTCATGGGATTCTCATTTCGCAACGGCTGCGACGCGTCGAATTTCATAAGCCCAGCCGTCAACCGGAATTGCATTCCATGCACTGCAGCTAGTCTTTTCCGCCAGCGGACGGTGGTCACCGAATCGAAAAACATATTCGCGCAAACTTCCAGTCACGTTACATAACTCCAGTTCGAAGTCGAAAGGATCATAATACCACGAGTCTTGGACCCATGCCAATTCGCCGCGAAGTCTCAATCGTCCAGTCGACGGATATTCCGGAGTGGCTTTCATTCCGTCAAACCATCTTCCTTTGTTATGCCACGACGGATATGCGCGCAAATGCTGTTGTAATGTTTTGAATAGAAAATCCTCGAAATAGAACAAAGCGACCTCGACCGCCTTTTCATCCCCAGCGCGATGCGCGCGGAAGAGCTGACGGACTTCCGCCGCCAACCATTCGTCGGATTCAGCGAATCGGTCCTGGGAATCGTATTCGGGTTCATTGTCCATTGCACGTTCCTTGCCATCGTGCTGTGAATCACAAGGAGTAATAACACGCCACAAAACCTCACTCCAGGTACGCCGCATACCCCTTCTTGCCGCCATAATGGACAGCCGCGGGAGGCGTGCGCTTCTGCGCGTCGCTGTCGGAATCGGTGCTCAGGCGAAAGCCGATGGCGAGCGGATACGGCACACCGACGTTGCCGTGCGTTTCGATGCCGGGCCCCGAACCCGCCACGCGTAAAGCCGGGCCCAACGCCACCACGTCGAACCGCGTCAACTTGCCGCCTTTGACCTCGACGAACCCTGACAAGCTGACGCTGTATCGGCTATGATCGTTGCGTGCCGGCCCCTTCACCCAGCCTTCGAGGTCCACTGCACCGGTCAGCCGGCCGTCGGCAAACTGCATGTCGAGCTTCTTGACGTGATCTGCCTTCCACATGGCGCCCGAGGTGAGATGGCCGCCGGTCGTATTGATCAAGTGGAAGCGAGCGATGCGATTCTTGAGGCTGTCGGGCAATAGGCCCTTGGCCAGCGCCGCTACCTCGTCGTTGCGGATCCACATGTTGTCGCGGCCCCACCGTTGCGGGCCGGGCCAGTCTTTTCCGCCTTTGATCATGCGCGCGGTGACGTGAACGACCACTGCTCCCTCGGGGACGGGATAATAGTGATTGTCCCGATCGTCGCCTGCCGGCACTTTCCGCACGTCCGCCTTGGCGGACTGATAATTCGTGACCACTGCCGCCAGAGCGGGGTTGTACTTCTGGTAGATCTCACCGCCGAGGCGCTGGAACAACCGCTTGCCACTCGGGTCGAAAGCAAACACGCTGTTCGACACCGCCTTGCTCGCCACCTTACGATACAGTTCGCCCTCCGCGTCCTTGCGCCGTTCGATTTCGTGATCGACGGCAACCGGGATGAAGCGAGTGCAGATGAGCTTGACCAGTTCCGGGTCGTTATTCAGCTTCGCACGGAAGCCCAGCACATTGGCTCAGCCACAGCCAAGCGGCCAACCGTCTGCTTGCCAGAGGAAGACCGGCTTGCCTTCCTTTTCCGCCTGCTGGGCGGCTTCCACGAGCGAGATGTGCCACGGGATCGACTTCCACGGCTCGACCTTGGGAGGCTGCAATGCGTCGAAGAGGGTCGAAAAATTGGCGTCGGTGAGGCGGTCGATGGCCGGCGCTTTCTGCTTCTCGCCAGCAATCCCCGAGCCGGCGAGCCAGAGGCTGCTCAGGGCGATGGCAATAAGCGTAACCAATCGGTTTTTGGTAGACGACATGGTTTGACGTCCTCAATTTCAAAACTTGGGTTGCAATCCTGCTTGCTTGCAAAGCTGGTTGGCTGTGATTCGGTCCAGGATGCGGTGCCGCTTGATGGGAATCGTCTTGTCCCCGTTGGTGTAGATCGAGTGTTTCTTGCCTTCGCGAAGCAAAGAAAACCCGCTTTCCTCGAAATACTTGACCAGGTCACGGCGTTTCACGGACATCTTAAATCTCAACGGGGATCTGTTCGAGCAGGCCGCCACCCGCAGGGATTTCCTTTTCCTGCTGCTGGTAGGCAACAATCATTTCCTGAAGGGCATCTTGAAGTAGTTGTCGGCAATCATCCAGGCTTTTTCCCTCGGTGATGACTTCGGGCCATTCGACCAGCTGGCCCATGTAGCCAGAAGGGATTCTCGTGTAGTTCGCAGTGTAAGTTTTCAGCATCGGATAGCTCCTTGCTTCCATGATTGCAAATGAATGAGGCCCTACGCAAACACCCCCCCAATCACCCGCCCCGCCGGCAACACGGGATTCGGCCGGCGCTGGCGATCGTACAGCGTCGTCTCCGGGTCGATGCCGAGGGCGTGGTAGATGCTTGCCGCGACGTCGCCGGGGCCCCACGGAGTGGTAACGGGAGCAGCGGCATGGCGATCGGTCGCGCCGATGACCTGGCCGCCGCGCACGCCGCCTCCGGCGAAGAACAGCGAGCCCACGGCGCCCCAGTGGTCGCGGCCGCCTTCGCGATTGATCCGCGGCGTTCGGCCGAACTCGGTCAGGAACACAACGAGCGTTCTGCCGAGCATGCCGCGTTGATGCAGGTCGTCGAGCAGGGCCGCGAAGGCGCGATCGGTGCCGGCAAGGTGATAGGAGTATTTGACGAAGTCGCAAATCTTCGGATGGTTCTGCACCGGTGCGTTGTGGTTGTCCCACAGGTTGCCGTATTCCGGATCGTAGCCGTAATCGACCATGACGAAGCGAGCCCCGGCTTCGACGAGTCGGCGGGCCAGAAGACAGCGCTGGCCGATCTTGGTGCGGCCATAACCGTCGCGCATGCCAGGAGATTCCTGGTGCAAATCGAAAGCGCGGCGCACACCCGGACGGGTGAGCATGTCGAACGCAGACCGATATTGCGAGGCCAGCGCATCTTCCTCCCCTCTCCCCCCGGGAGAGGGGCCGG
>SXGT01726528.1_pt1 | contig 29630 bp, 20 predicted proteins | sample 3176221 | NCBI WGS metagenome assembly SXGT01 (sample SAMN11356862, study PRJNA531348) | freshwater metagenome | isolation source: freshwater sample F1-120 | place: China: Fuxian Lake, Yuxi | collected 2017-12-25 | reverse complement strand
GGCCGAAATTGAGCCATGTCACTTCGTAACCCTCGCTGCGAGCTCCACCCTGAATCGGCTGGATGTCATGACGCTGCTGGGCCGCCTTCCGCATTGATACCGATGAACATGCGATACGCCAGAAGACGGTCGGCGTCGACCTGAGCTCGTTCCCCGGATCGGCCTCGGATCAGCTCTCGGGCGGTGTCTGTTATCCGCGGTAAACAGACACCCCACCGATCCAACGACGCCTTGGAAACCGGAAGCTGGGCTTCGGAAACGGACATCGACCAGCAATCCGTTCCGCGGTGAGGACGACGCGCGACCTCGGCGCCAAGGTCCCGGCCTGTGCTAAAGGGGGTCGAGTCCGAGGTCGTGTGATGTTCGAGTTCCTGAAGAGGCGTCGCCGTGAGCGGCTCCTGGCCGAGCCCTTCCCCGAGGAGTGGCGAACAATCATAACCAAGAACGTGAGGTACGCGGCCAGGCTCTCCCCGGTGGAGTTCGCCGAGCTGGAGAGGCTGGTACGGATCTTCGTCGCCGAGAAGAGCTTCGAGGGCTGCGGGGGGCTCGAGCTGGACGACGAGATCCGGGTGACCATCGCGGCCCAGGCCTGCCTCCTGTTGCTCAACCGCGACGCCGACGTTTATCCGGATCTCGAGACTGTTCTTGTCTATCCCCACGCCTACCGGGCGCCCGGTGGCCAGCGCCGTGGTCCGGTGGTCATGGAGCCCGAGGAGCGTCTGGGGGAGTCCTGGACCCGAGGCCTGGTGGTGCTCGCCTGGGATCATGTGGCGACGGCGGTCAACCACATGGGCGGAGGCCATAACGTTGTCCTCCATGAGTTTGCTCACCAGCTCGACGCGGAGGATGGCGCAGTCGACGGCGCGCCAGATCTCGGCGCGAGGGCACGTTACATTGGCTGGGCTCGGGTGTTTGGAGAGGAGTACAGCGAGCTGGCCCGGCGTCTTCACGACGGCCGGCCCTCGGACATCGATCCCTACGGAGCGACCAGTCCGTCCGAGTTCTTCGCGGTGGTCACCGAGATGTTCTTCGAAAAGCCAAGGGCCCTTCGGAGCAAGCACCCGGACCTCTACGATGAGCTCGCCGGATTTTACAAGCAGGACCCGGCCGGGGTACCTCACCCTCCCACACCAGACCCGTCTTCGCACCGGTAGATGAGCCGGGCGATCCAGGAGAGCTGTGGCCCACATGCGGCCAGAAGACGCGTAATGTGGCCACCCATGCATGCTCGGTCTCATGTGAGTCTCCTGAAGCCCGCACGCCCCACGCTGCTCGGCACGTACGACGTGAAGGAGCGATCGGTCGCCCCTCTCCCTGATGCGACGGTCAGGCGCGCCTTGGCCGTGGCGGAGGCTATGTTCGCGAGCGAGGAGGGCCCGCCGCCCGCCGAGCGCCTGGACTGGGTTGGGAGTGAGCTTCGAGGATTTCTCGGGCACTCTGGCCCCGATGCCCAGCGGGTGTTCCGTCTCTGTCTCTTCGCGGTGACCGTGCTGGGCCCGCTCTGGTCGTGGCAAATCGGGTACGTGGGGCGCGAGCTCTCGGAGCGCCGAAGGCAGCTCGATCGGGTGGAGCGCAGCTTGCTCGCGACGGCGCTGTTTGGCCTGAAGGCCGTCCTGTGTCTCCTGTACTTCGAGCACCCCGATGCGGCCCGTGACAATGGCGCCACGGGCGGCTGCAAGATCGAGGTGCAGAAGTGACCCCGGTCGTAGGCTGCCGGACGCACAAAGGGCCGCTGGAGCTGGACGCAGACGTGGTGGTGGTGGGCTCTGGCGCGGGTGGGGCGGTCGTCGCCTGTGAGCTGGCCGAGGCCGGGCAGCGGGTGGTGGTGCTCGAGGAGGGGCCCTTTGTTCCGTGGCTGGAGCACGGGCAAATGAGGGTGAGCGAGTCGCTCCAGCATGTGTGGCGAGGCGGTGGACTCACCGTGGCTTTTGGCCTCGGAGACACTCCGCACATCAACATGACCATGGGCCGGGTGGTCGGTGGCTCCTCGGTGGTCACCGGTGGGGTTTGCTTCCGTGTCCCGGGGGCGGTCCTCGACGTGTGGCAGAAGCAGCGCGGCCTCACCGAGCTCACGGAGGACAGCCTCGAGCCCTGCTACGCCTCGGTCGAGCGGAGCGTCCATGTGGAGCCGGTGCCCGAGTCCATGCGCTCACGTTCCACCGAGCTCTTCGCCGAGGGAGCGAGGCTGCGAGGCCTGGAAATGAAGCCCATTCGTCGAAACACGGAGGGCTGCAACGGCTGCGGCCGCTGCAACTTCGGGTGCCCTCACGGGGCCAAGCTGAGCGTGGACCTCACCTATCTCCCCCGAGCGGCGGCCAAGGGGGCTCGTATCTTCGCCGACTGCCTGGTGGACCGCGTGCTCATGAAGGGCGATCGGGCGGTCGGGGTGGAGGGGCGAATGCTGAACGGCAAGCACGGGAGGCCAGGCGAGCCCTTCGTGGTGCGCGCCCGTCGTGTGGTGCTCGCCGCCGGAGCCGCCTTCACCCCGCTCCTCCTCCGTCGGTCGGGGGTCCTCGGCGTGTCCGAGCAGGTGGGCAAGAACGTCACTGTGCACCCGGGCTTCCGGATGATCGCCCGCTTCGACCAGAGCGTCCAGGGCTGGAAGGGCTCCCTCCAGTCCGCGTACACCGACTCGCTCGAGCACGAGGGCATCACCCTGGTGAGCCTCTTCATCCCTCCGCCCTTGCTCGCCGCCACAATGCCTGGGCTGGGGCCTGAGCTGCTCCGGCGCGCGGGGCAGGTGGGCCAGCTCGCCGTGTTTGGAGGGATCATCCACGACGAGGGTGGGGGGCGAGTGTGGTCAGGGCCAGGGCGAGAGCCCATCGTCACGTACCGCATGGCGCGCCAGGACCGGGCCACGATCCCTCGGGTGATCCGTGAGATGGGCGAGGCCTTCTTTGCCGCGGGCGCCAAGGAGGTGTTCGCGCCCATCCTCGGGGCGTCCGCCATGGACGCCGACGCCTTCCGGAGGTTCCCTTTCGAGGACGTCCACGGGCGCGACATCGAGTGCTCCTCGCAGCACCCGCTGGGGAGCTGCCGCATGGGCATGACGCGCGAGCACTCCGTGGTCGATCCTCACGGTAAGGTGTGGGACACAAGGGGGCTGTACATCGCCGACGGAAGCATCGTGCCCACGAGCCTCGGGGTGAACCCTCAGCTCGCCATCATGACGCTGGCGACCCGGGTGGCGTGGAGGCTACGCGAACGCGAGGCGAGCTGAGACGCTCAGAGGATCTGCCGCAGGTAGTGGAAGGCCTGTTTCTGCCACCAAGGATAGGTGTGGCTGGTGTCCTCGCCCCAGAAGGCGACGTGGGACGGGATACCCTTCTTGGAGAGCAGCGCGCCGAGCTCGGCTGTCTCGGTGATGCAGCCGTTCTCGTGTGCGCCTCGGCCCACCACCACCGTGAGGTGCACTTGCTGTCGCACCCGCTCGAGCGCGGCGCCCGAGAGGTTGGGGAGAAACGCGAGCGGGTCATTGAAGTACACGTCGTCGCCCCCCCATTCGTCGAAAAATTGGCTGGTCCGGTAGCGGCCCGAGAGGCAGAGCGCCCGCGGAAACGTCTCGGGGTGCTTCAACGCGAAGAGCGAAGCGTAGAGGGCGCCCACGCTGCACCCCGTGGCCACCATGGTCATGTCGGGCGAGCGGCAGTCTTCCCGGATGAAGGGCACCAGCGTCTCCAGCACGAAGCGCTCGTAGGCGTGGTGGTGCGCCATACGCTCCGCCGTGCGCCCCTGGCCCGAGAAGCTCCTCGAGACGTTGGTCTCCGGGCAGTAGATCTTCACCCGCCCGTCGCGCAGGAGCGGCGCGAGCGCGTCGATCATCCCGGCCTTCTGCCACTCGTGGGCCACTCCCGCGTTCGAGGGAAACACGATGAGGGGCCGACCGAAGTGACCGAAGGACCAGACGTGCGCCGGGCGACCGAGCGCGGGGCTTTCAAGGAGTTGGTGACGCGCGCTCATCTGTAATTCGTAACACGCCGGGGCGGCTTAGCGGGTACCCAAGGTTGACCCGGGCATACACGAATGTTCTTATCTCATGCGTGCGATGACGCGAGGCACCTTCCTCGCGCCGCCGTGCGTCGAGGAGATGTATGCCCGGAGACCTTCGGGCGAGGCGCCGGTGGGTGGGCGTCATCCGGCGGAGCGCCGAACCGGTTGATAGTGAGGTACCAACTCGTGTGCGTATTCTTGGTTGAGCGTCGTCCCCCATCACGCATCGAGGGGACCGGGCGTAGAGTCGGCTCAGCGGGCCCTGAGGTAATTCAGGCACGCCTGCTCGTCGCTGCTCGTGTATCCCTCACTCAAGATGGAGATCAGCAGGTGGCGTAGCTCGACGTTGAGCTTGAGCGCCCGTTCCAGGTTGCCGCTCCTCTTTCGTATCGTGTTGATGTAGAGCACCGCCACGTCGTCCGCGTCGGTGTTGTAGTCGTCGTTCAGCGTGAGGAAGACCGCGTGGACCTGGTCCATGTTGATCCCGCACTCGTTGACCAGCGCCAGCGCGATCTTGTCCTCGTCACGGGCGAAGAACTGGGTGAAGCGAGGGAGGAACTTGCGGACGAAATCGTCATCGGGGCCGACGATCTCGATGTACGCCTCGTCGGCCATGATCGAGCCGATGACGCCGCCGATGAGCGCGCCAGCCACCACTCCCACCGGGCCAAAGAGCGCCCCACCCGCGGCGCCAGCGCCGGCTCCCGCAAGGAATCCACCCCCCATGCCCGCCGCCTCCCGACCTGCCTGACGGGTCTTGTTGTGCGCCGTGCCGACGTTGTAGATGGCGACGCCGATGGCCAGCAGCCAGAGCGCCCGCCCCGCCCGCCCCAGATTCCTGGCGCGCAGGCTCACCTTGGGGTTGGCCCGACCTGCGGACCGGACAATCTCCAGGTACACCTCGTCCTGCTGGGCCGGGTTCAGGCGATTGAAGGGCTTGCTGTAGGTCTTCTCCGCATATTTGCTCAGCAGCGTGTCGAGGTCCAGGCCCTTGGCCTTGATCCGGCCGGCTATGGCCTTGCCCAGATCGCAGGACTTTGACCTGGACATGTTCATGATCTCGTTACGCATCCGGTTCGCCGTGTCGGCGGCTTCGTGCGCTGTGAAGCGCCCCTCGGCGTAGGTCTTCAGGAGCTCGGCGGAGAACGCCTTCGTCTTCTCCATGTACTCCATGCGGACCGAGCTCATGTTGATGTAGCGATACGCGAAGTTCAGGGCCGCCGCCTCGAAGAGCTCCAGCGCCTTTTTGACCTCCGGATCCTGTTGTGCCATCGCCGCTGCCTCCGCTCGATTCACGCCACCACGACCAATGGGGTGCTTTATCACAACCCGGCCCGGAGGCCGCCCACAACGTTGCGAGCGACGCCCACCGACAATAATGCGTTAGCGGCTGGGCTTGCCCCTCCACACGGTTCCACGTGCGGTCGAGAGGGCTTGGGGGTCCGCAGCCGATATTGAGTTCTCTGGTTGGGCGCTGCGACCCGTCATCGGCCGAGAAGCGGGTCACGATCTCGGTAACATCGAAGGACTCCGGCGACGGCGGTAGCACGCGAGCAAGCGGACGCCGAGTTGCGCGGACGGGAAGCATCCATATGGCTACGGCCCTTGTCGCCGCGGCGGAGGGGCGTCGACACGCGCGCCCCCGGTTTGTGCGGCGTGAGCGCCGCCGCTGACCGGGCGCGGACAGCGGAACGCCAGAAGCGGCGCGGAAGCGCACGAGGGAATTGTTCTCCTCGGTGAACAGTCCTTCCAGCCACGAGACCTGCACGCGCGCCTCTCCCGGCCTTACAGTGGACTCCATGAACCGCTCCCGAAGGTCCTTCCTGGCTCAAGCCTCGGCCTCGGGGATCGCCCTCGCCCTGACCGGATGCACCACCCGAAAGGACAACGCCATGACAACCTCCCCGAATACCTCGCTTCGCACCGTTCGTGACGTGCTGCCCGGCGTTGCCACGAGCGACGGCGCCGGCGTTCGCCTCACGCGCGTGATCGGCCAGCCGCGGCTCCGAAACCTCGATCCCTTCCTCATGCTCGACCGGTTCCACTCGGACGATCCGAACGCGTACATCGCGGGCTTCCCGGACCACCCTCACCGCGGCTTCGAGACCGTCACGGTCATGCTGGACGGTCGCATGCGCCACAAGGACAGCCGCGGCAACGAGGGACTCATCCGCGGCGGAGGGATCCAGTGGATGACCGCGGGCCGGGGCATCGTGCATTCGGAGATGCCCGAGCAGGAGAAGGGGCTCATGAGCGGGTTTCAGCTGTGGGTGAACCTGCCCGCCTCGGAGAAGATGACGGAGCCGTTCTACCAGGATCGCCAGCCCGAGAAGCTCTCGGTCGCAGGCCTCGACGGGGGCGGGCAGGCGCGCGTCGTCTCCGGGGAGCTCTTCGGCGTGAGGGGGCCGGTGAGGCAACGCCCGTCCGAGCCTCTGCTCGCGCACCTATCGCTCGTCGCGGGGCAGAAGCTCGAGTTCCCTGTCCCCCGCGGACACACGGCGTTCCTCTTCGTCAACGAGGGCTCTCTGTCCGTCGGGGGCGGGGCGATCGGGCGCGCCGAGCTCGCGATCCTCGGCGCTGGCGAGCGCGTCGGCCTCACCGCGGGCGAGGGCGGCGCGCAGGTGCTCTTCGCCGCTGGAAAGCCGTTCGGAGAGCCCATCGTCCAGCATGGCCCCTTCGTGATGAACACACAGGAGGAGATTCAGCGCGCGTTCTACGATTACCGTCAAGGGACGCTCGGCCACGACTGAGGGGCGGCCGGCGCACGCACATGCTGGCGGCCTCTGCGTCGCCGAGGCCCTTGTCGACGAAGAACCCGAGTCGAATACGAAGCGTGTCGTCCGTGGTCATGTCGGGGGCGGCCCGCGACGAGCCCGCGGGCTCATCTCAGAGCGCCGCCTCGATCGCTGAAACCACCTCGGGCGCCTCGGGGACGGTCTTGGGCGAGAAGCGCTTCATGACCTTGCCGTCGCGTCCCACGAGGAACTTCTCGAAGTTCCAGCCGATGTCCGCGCCTCCGCCGGCCTCGCTGCCGATCAGGAATTGATAGAGGGGGCTCCGCCGGGCGCCGTTCACGTCCTGTTTCGCGAGGAGCGGGAAATCCACCCCGTACGTTGTGCTACAAAACGAGGCGATCTCCGCCTCGGTCCCGGGCTCCTGTCCGAGAAACTGGTTGCACGGCGCACCGACGACGAGAAACCCTCGATCCTGGTACTTGTGGTGGTGCGCCACGAGCCCCTCGTATTGGGGCGTAAGCCCGCAGCGGCTCGCGACGTTCACGAAGAGCACCACCTTGCCGGCGATCTCCTCGGCGGCGAGCGGTGTTCCGTCCAGCCGCGTGAGCGGGACGGCCGACAGCGTGTCGGGACCACCTTCGGGCGCCTTCCCATAGATGGCGCGGTTCACAGCGGACGACGCAGCCTCGACAACCTTCTTCAGCATGGGGACTCCCTGGGCTCCATATCAGGAGCGATGTTATCACTCGATGCGGCTCGAGGGGTCTCCGTTGCGCAGAGCGTGCGCCCAGCGGGTCGTTCACGTGGCGAGCTCCTTGGCCTGCGCTCGGATCGTGCCCCACTTCCGCGTCACCTCGTTCTTGAACGCGGGCGCCATCCGGACAACGAGGACGCTCCCGTCACCGGGCCGACCCGGGCCCGCAGGTCCCTCGCCCCCACGGCCCCAAAGTCTTCCCCTGAGCTTGACCAAGGTTTGTGCCGTCCTCGGCACAGACCGTAGTGAGCCGGCTGGTCACCAGGCGCAGCATGCCGGAGGGTGCACCGCAGCGCCCTACCGTTGAGGGTGCCCCGAAACATGCTGTTGGCAGGGAGCTTGAAGCCAGAGCTTGCTCTTACAGGTAGAGCCGCACCGGGGTGAGCCGCTGTGCCGCGGTGGTGCCGTCGCCGAGCGAGCCGACCCTGTTTTCCCCCCAGCACCTCACGGTTCCTCCGCTCACTGTCGCGCAGGTGTGACCGCCGCCTGTGGAGATGGCTGTCCCGGTCCCCCCCAGACTGATGACCGACACCGGGGAGGTTCGTTGCGTCGTCGTGCCATCACCCAGCTGGCCTTGGCCGTTGTAGCCCCAGCACTTCAAGGTGCCGTTGCTCAGGCGAGCGCACGTGTTGCTGCTGCCCCTGGAGATGGCCGTGGGGGTCCCTCCGACGTTGATGGTCACGGGGGTGCGCCGGTTGGTCGTTGTGCCGTCGCCTAGCTGGCCGTTGAGGTTCCCTCCCCAGCACCTCAGAGTGCCGTTGCTCAAGATCGCGCAGGTGGAGCCAAAACCCGTGGAGATGGCGGTCGGAGTCCCTCCCAGACCCGTGACCGTCACGGGGGTGCGCCGGCTGGTCGTTGTGCCGTCGCCTAGCTGGCCGTTCGCGTTGTTTCCCCAACACCTCATGGTGTTGTTGCTCAAGCGCACGCAGATGTGATTGCTCCCCCCGGCGAGGGCCACCGCCGTTCCTCCAAGATTGGAGACCGACACCGGGGAGGTTCGCAGCGTCGTGGTTCCGTCGCCCAGCTGGCCTTCCGAGTTGCTTCCCCAGCACCTCACGGTTCCATTGCTCAACAGAGCACAGGTGCTGCTGTTGCCCGCGGCGATGGCCGTGGGGGTCCCTCCGACGTTGATGGTCACGGGGGTGAGCCGGTTGGTCATTGTGCCGTCGCCCAGCTGGCCGTTGCCGTTCCTTCCCCAGCACCTCAGGGTATTGTTGGTCAAGATCGCGCAGGTGTGGTCATCGCCCGCGGAGATGGCCTTCGCGGTTCCTCCAAGATTGACGACGGGCGCCGGGATGCTTCGCTGGATCGTGGTGCCATCGCCGATCCCGCCAGCAGAGTTCCGGCCCCAGCACTTGACGGTTCCGTTGCCCAATATCGCGCAAGAGTGGGCGATGCCCGAAGCGATCGCGGTGACCGTGGACGTGGCTGCGCCGCCGAAGGCGGCGCAGTTGGTCGCGTCGAAGACCGTGGGGGCCGTCGTGGCGCAGGTGCCGTTGCACAGGCCGGAGCTGCACTCGGCGCTCGAGTAGCAGGTCGCGCCGTTGGCGAGCAGCGCGATGCAGGTGCCCGTGCCGTAGAGGTCGCACCCCACGCCCCTGCCTCGGTAAGAGCACTGATCGTTCGAGGTGCAGGGCTGGCCCAGCGCGACCAGGGGAGCGCACCTGCCCGTGGTCCTGTTGCAGTAGTTGGTGGAGAGGCACTGGACCGAGTTGGTGCAGGCCGTGCCGGCCGCTCGGGTGCCGGTCATCACGTTCATGCACGCCTGGTGCGTGGTCCTGTAGCTGGTAGCGCTGATGGTGCCGCAGCCGATGGCGGCTATGCCGTTCAGGCAGTTGTTGGCACTGATGTTTCTGTAGGTGACCCCGTCCCCGTTGAAGACCGACGCGCCGTCGAGCTCGCCCTGGAACCCGTTGAACGAGGTGAACAGGTTGGCGCAGGTGGTCGGGTTGATGGCGAGGCCCTGCGGCCCGCAGCAGGTGTGGGTGAGGTTGCAGATGGCCGAGAGGTCATCGGTCGCGAACGAGGCCTGAGTGGCCGCCGCCGCGCTGGTGCCCACCTCGTCCTGGTCCTCGTCCCCTGGGGTCGTGCCTTCCGGCGCGGTCTCCGCCACACACGCCGCGAGGAGACACGCCAGGCCGCCAACCAGCATTGTGCTCGTACGTCGGGTTGTCATTTTGTAAGTCTCCTTGTCGCATGTCGGGTTCGATGAAATTCTTGCCGAGAGTGAAGAGATGACCGTAGCCCTTGCCCCGCCTTCGGTGCAACTCACACTTGCTCAGCTCGCTTGCGTTCGCAGCTCGCCTCCCCCGGGCTTTCTTCGCAGCTGCGATGCCCGCCGTGCTCGATGTCGGGCTCTCCGGCATGCCTCGTGCTCCCTCTGTGGCCGTGGCCTGCGGAAAGGGGCCGGCCTTCACGTACTCGCCTCCTCGCCTTCCCACAAACGGCGCGAAAAGATGGATAGGGAGAGAAGAGGGAGAGGGGAAAATATGGCTCCCACGGTTTCGTGACCCCTCCGAGGAGATCCCCGAATGCGTGCGACGGGATCAGGCCTGGCCTGGGGGCTCAAGGAGGGTGGCAGCGAAACGGATCACTCGTGGCCCGGTGGGGCCAGGAGCTTGTCGGGAGGGGCAGGGCAGTCGAGGGTGCGGAGGAACGCGACGAGAACGTCCACGTCGCGCACCCCAATACGCGATTCATCCAGGGGAGTTCCCCCGTGGGAGGCGCGTTGGCGCTCACCGGCTACAGTTGCACCTACGTTGGCTTGTGGAGGGAGCTCGCTCGCCGCTGGCGTGGACTTGGATGGAGGCGATGACGCAGGGCCCACCCTTCTCGGACGCGACCGCGGAGCCCCACCGCCCGAACGCGACGGTCATGAATCATCCGGGCTAGAGCGCGCAGCGGAAGCCCAGGCTGTTGTTGCGCTCCGTGGGGGCCTCTCGGACGCGGCTGGCCGCGCGCATCAGGAGCGGCGAGGAGTTGCTCCAGCTCCCGCCGCGGAAGACGGGCATCGCGCCGCGCGCCTGATCGTAGTCGGCGGAGTAGCCGCTCGCCGTCCACTCTTGCACGTTGCCTGCCATATCGAGGATTCCGAATGGGCTCTTGCCAGCGGGGTAGCTCCCCGCCACGCACGTGCTCCGTCGGTTTCCCTGGCCCACGTCGTTGCCCACCCCGCTCCAGCAGAGCTGGGCGGCGGGCGCGTCGTTCCCCCACGGGTAGGTGCGCCCGTCGGTGCCTCGAGCGGCGTACTCCCACTCTTCTTCGGTGGGCAGGCGTTTGCCAACGAAGGCGCAATAGGCGCCGGATTGGTTCCAATCCACGCAGTTGATGGGGTGGTTGGCCCGCCCCACCTCCGCCGCGTTGCACTGCGGATCCGTGGCCGCGGGGGTGCATTTACCTGCCCCCACGCAGGCCGCGTAGGCGTCCACCGTCACCTCGGTCTCGTCCATGCAGAACACGGCCATGGAGACGGCGTGAATGGGCCGCTCGTCCACGGTTGCGGTCGAGCCCATCATGTAGGTGCCTGCCGGGATTTCTTTCATTTTGGTGGGGCATCCTCCCCCGTCGTACCGAGCGTCGGGGAGGTTCGCGTCGACCCCGGGGGAGGCCGAGTCCGCGCCCGGTCTGGGATCGGGCTTGCTCCCGTCGACTCCGGGCGTCGTCCCGGAGTCCCCAGTAGGCTCGACGGGGCCCACCGAGTCGCCGCAGGCGGCGAGCGCGGAGGTGCCCAGCGTGAGGAAGACCAGAATGCCAAAAATTTTTTGCTTCACTTCGACTTCTCATGAATCGCGGTGAGAATTTCAAGCTGCACTGTCCAGTGTGCGTGGTCAAGCGTGGAGTGGGCCTGGCCGGCTACGCCGAGGCAACCGAAACAGATCGCGAGCGAGCCTTCCGCTGCTCGACGGATCCTGCGGCTCGTCTTTCGGCTCACGCGCCAGAGCCGCCCTGGGCGGGAGAGCCCGGCTGCTCCTCTGGACACGAGAGCTGCACGGCGAAGCCGACCTTCTCCGCGAGCGGTAGGAGCCCGGCTGCCAGGGGCAAGACCCCCTGTCCGCCCTCCGCCGGCGGATCATTCGGAACGGTCACCCGTCTCGAGCGCGTCGAGTATGGCGGACCGCGCACATACACTACCGTCCCAAGCGGTGGACGGGCTCCCCGTCCACGCGATGCTCCGCGATCCAACGAACGCGGCCCAGGAACTCCGGGGCTTCACGAGAACCTGCGCGCGAACGCCTCGAGGCTGAGGGCGCGGAAGAGCGTCCACACCTGATCGGAGTCGAGCGCGCCCAGAGGCCGAAGAGCGTCAGTCCACCGCCGAAATGCCTCCGGCTCGACCAGCCCGAGCGCCCCCATCGCCTCCATACGGAGGAGCTCGGGAAATGCATCCAGTCCCCCTTCGGCCGAAAAGAGAGCCGCGAGAGCCGGCTCGAACCGGCCTTTGTCGCGGCGCATGCGGATGGACTCGGGCACGCGGCCGGCGAGCGCGGCGCGGTAGAGCCCTCGATGCCACCCTCCGCGCTGCAACACGGAGACGGGGAGCGCCGCGGCGAACGCTAGCAAGTCGGGATCCATGAACGGATCGCGGCGTGGAATCTTCGAGAGCGCCTCGATCTGGGCGCGTCGCGTCGCAATGTCGCCTGTCCACGCCGCGTCGGCGATGGCGTGGAAGCGCTCGGTGGGGGAGGCCGGCTCCTTCTGCCGGTGAACCGAGCCCTCCCCGGCCTCTTCCAGCACCTCGCGGAGCTCCGGTCCGGCGAACGGAAAGTTGGCTTTGTACCGGAGGGCGCGGCGGCGCCGGATCGGCGCGACGAGCGGCGTGCCACCGAGCAAAGGTTCGAAGAGGTAGTGCTGCAAGCGCTGGCGGGCGCCCATTGGCCAGGGGAGCTGCAGGGTGAGCAAGCGCGCCAAGGTGGCCAGCGGGCGCCCTCGAAACTCGCCAGCGAACGCCCGGAAATCTCCGGCGAGCACGTCGTCTCCCCCCACCCCTGTGAGCAGGACGTCCGCCCCAAGCGCCTCGGCGGTCCGGCTGAAGAGCAGCTCGAACGGGGCGGAGCCGTGCAGGATGGGCGCCGCGTCAGCGACGAACACCTCCCGACAAAGACCTCGAGCCTGCGTGGGCTCCAGGCGGACGACCTCGAGCCCGAACGCCTGTTCGAGCGCGCGCACGTGAGGTCGATCGTCGCCGGTGCACGCAAAATCCAAGGTGATGGGCAGCACCTCCCGGCCCTCTTCGAGCAGCGCCGCAACGAGTCCGCTCGAGTCGAGGCCACCGCTCACGAGCACGGCCACGCGCTCGGAGCCTCCGATGGATCGCCGGACCGCCGCACGAATTTGCAGCCAGAGCTCGTCGGCCAGGGCACCCGCCGAGGAGCCGGCGCGCGCCTCGACGCGCCTCTCGCCCGCCAGCGCGCGCACACAAGAGCCCCCGCCGACCCGGACCTTCTCGTTGACCGAGAGGCACGAGACGCGATCCAGCGGGCAGATCGCCACACTCCCTCGCTCTGGCCACTCGGCGAAGTGCCGCGCGAGGGAGGTCGGGTGGGCGCGAGCGCCGGTCATCCGCGCGAGCGGCTCGAGCTCCGACCCGACAAAAACAGCCCCCTCGACGGCAGTCGAAAAATAAAGCGGGCGCCCCCCACCGGACGCACGGAAGAGCGTGAGCCCCCCATCGTCCAAAGAAACAGAGGCCTCGGGCGCATCGACCGAAGCCCCAAGGAACGCTCCAAAATCAAAGGGAGACGATGAAGTTCCTCCCGCGACGAAGCCACGCTCCGTTTCGGTGGAGAACGTGATCCGATCGCCGACCTGTCTTAACCATCGGTCGCAAATCGTGCGGACCCCAAAGCCTGCAACGATCACATCCTCATCATCCCGAGGGCCTCGCCCACGCTGCCTGCCGCGCCGAACGTGAGATCCGTGACGTTGCCGAGCGATTTGAGGGTGGGGCGACGGTAGGGTCTTCGTGTCGGAGAAGCGGGCGTTGGTGTTTGGAACGAGCCTTTCACTTTTTCGGTCGACATCGTGTTGTGAGTTCTTGGAGGTAGGAAGGTTCGGACAAACCTGTTGTAAGGCTTTGATGCAAAATGAAGCTAGGACATTCAAGACGCCCCAACGGTAGCGAGCTACCGAGCGAGACAGGGGTGGGTAGACTGTACAAACTCTTTGCCACGGATGCGAACGCAACACAAAATAGCGGCGTGACGTCCGGTTATAGTAAGGAGGTCGCGGCCCGAGAGCCCTCGGAACCTGTCAACGAGAATGAGACAGTCTGTGATGGAGTTTAAGCTCGCGTCTCCAGTGTCGCGGTGGTGGGCTTGGGTGGGTTGATGTAGACGGCGGTTGGCGGGGTGGCCGGTTTGGGGGGACGCCGGACGAAGCGCTCGGGGTGGGCCGCGTAGGCGGCCGAGAGGACCTGGGCGCGCTGGACGAGACGCTCGGAGGCCAGGCCGTGGTGGACGTCGTGGGGCGTGAGCAGGGCCAGGCCCGCGTGGTCGTATTGGGTGTTGTACCAGGCGAAAAACGCGCGCAGGAAGGTGCGGGCGTGTTTGTGCAGCACCGCGCCCGGCGGCGCGCGAAACCGGAAATCCCCTCGACCGAGGCGGAGCTCGCACAGGTCGGCACTTGGGTGCGGCTCTTTTGGAGCGGCGCCCAAGGGAGGCCTCACCCCGCCACTGGACTTCGCGGCGCCCACGGCCCCAGAGCCTCTCCCCCGCCGCTTCGCGGCACCCCTCTCTCACGCTTCGTGGGAGAGAGCCGGTTGGCACGCAAAGCCTTGGCCTTTGGGAGCTTGACGAGGGCGCGCCGCTCCTGGCATAATATGACTATTTGGGGGGAATCTCCATGCGCTCTTCTCGTGCCCGTTGGTCCCCCGCCCTCCTTCTCCTCACCTTACCCGTGGGCGCGTGCGCCACGGAGGGCGAGTCGCCTGTTCCCGTCGCGCACATCCGGGCGGCCGCGGCCGCCGATTTTGCCGATCTCGACGCGACGCAAACCTGTCAATGGGTCGCCGATTGTTGCTCGGCTGCGGGCTACTCCAGCGTCATGGCGCAGTGCAAGAGCTTCATCCTGGCGGTCAATGGCATCTCGGGCGAGCTCGGTGGGGTGACGACGCAGCGGGTCACGGGGCCCGACGTCGCCTACAACGATCTGGCGGCGACGCAGTGTTTGGCGGGCATCGCGTCGCTCGGCTGCGACAACATCGGCGCGGCGAACTACAAGGCCATGCTGCAATCGTGCTACGCGGTCTACACGGGCACGTTGCCTATGGGCAGCGCGTGCGCGGTCACGCTCGAGTGCGCGCCAGGAAATTTCTGCGATTCGGCTACGGGCACCTGCGAGCCTCTGCGGGCGCTGGGCGACGCGTGCATGAGCGGCGAGGAGTGCGGGTACCGTGGCGTCGGGGCCTCGTGCGACCCCAACACGGGCACCTGCGTGGGCGCTCTCCCGGACGGCGACGCCTGCGCGAGCGGGCTCGAGTGCAACTCGGGGCTCTGCGATGGCACGTGCACGCAGACGGCGGTCAGCCCGTTCACCGCCGCCTTCTGCGCCGATATGACGGCGGGTAGCTCCTTCGACGCCCAGATCACCTTGAGCGCCGCCGACATTGGCCGCGGAGGCTCCAGTGTGGGCTATGGCGGCTGGGCGGCCACCGTGGCTCACAACGCAAACTTCGCCGTGAGCGCGACCAAGCCGGGCGCGACGTTCCGGTTCGCCTTTGGCGGAGCCGCCACGGACCCTGTCACCAACGCCCGCGTTACCAATGGGTGCCAGGGCGGCCCACCCTGGAAATGCCTAACGGGCGGCGTCAGCCTGACGGTTACCACGCCAGGCTTCTGCGGCAAGCCGGGGATGTACGACACCATAAAATACACGGTGGACTCGTGGGATCCTGTCTCGAGGGTCCTCGAGGTGAGGATCGGCGACGGACAAATAGTGCCTTGTGTCTTCCAACACCCGAATATGATCTCGCACGTGGGGAGCCAATTCAAGCTCGTCCTCCCGCCCTGAGCCTGGGCGAGCGAAGGAGGAAGAGGGGAGATGGACAGGCCGGGGCTCGTCCGTTGCATCGAGCAATGCGTCTTCAGCTCCCGAATGCCCAGCAGGCCCATACGTCCTTCGCGCCTTGAAGGCGGTTGCTTCTGTGGGGGCCCCGAGCCCCAGGGCGAGTCGAGGTGCGACCGCGGGCCGGCGGCTGCCGCGTAGACGCTGAACCCATGAGACCCGCTCGCGGCTCCCACCGTGCGAGGAAGGTGGTGCACCATGAGAACCGTGGGTCTGCTTCAACCGTTGGCGATGGGCCTCGGTGCGCTTGTGGGGTTGGGCCGCAGCTCGCCGTCCGGCGAGCCCCAGATCTCCGACAGGAGCGCGACCGGAGACCCCTGCGCTCGTTCTACGGAGAGCTCGTGGCGGCGGGCGGGAGCTACACCCCGAAGCCCCTCGACGCCGCGTCGTTCAAGGCCATCGTCGAGTCGGCGACGGAGCGAGGGCCGTGACGGTGACGTCCCGCTCGGTTACTTGTTGCTTCATGGCAGAGGCTCGTCGTTCCTCGGATCGGGAAGTGGGCTGATCCATGGCGCACCCTTCCATCGTGCGTCGTGGCCTCGCGCTGCTGCTGGGCCCGAGGAGCGCAGCAACGGTGCCTGGTGCGATCGTGAGGCTCACGTCGTCGAGCGCCACCACGCTGCCCGAGCCGGCTCCGTAGGTCTTGGTGCGGAACCAAACGACCACCAAGACGACGACGAGCAGGAGTAGCGGAAAGAGGTCGCGCCGCGGCTCCGGCAAGTCCACGCTCATCAAGGCTCTCGGCTTCGTGTCCTCCGCGGACACCGGCGAGGTGTTCTTCGAGGGCCGCCTCGTCGTCAGGGACGGCGTGCCCCTCGCCCGAGCGAGAGCGTCATGACCGGGCCGTTGTTGACGACGTCCGCATTCGGGACATGCTCGAGCGTCGGCCGCGACGCCGTCAGGCGATGTCGGTGTCGCCGTCGCCGTCCAGGCCCCCCAGGGTGATCCCCCTGAGGGGGTGCTGATCGGCCCGCTCAACGATCTGCTCGACCGGCAAGGCGCCGAGGCGATCACCTCGGCCGCATGACCATGGCGCCGCACATGGATGGAGGCGCTGCGCCTTCCCCGAGCCGCGTGTCGGACGGAGACGGGGTAAATTTTACAGGGAGGGGCGACGGGAGGAGAGAAGGGAGAGGGGTTTCTCTCCTCTCCCCGCGAGATCCACCCTCTCAGCACCCAGGGCCACCCCAGGTCCGCGAGGACGCCCTCGACGAGCTCCGCGCGCGTTCTTGCTGGGAAAAGTCCCTTCAATCGCTTACGGTCAGAGCCCGGCCAAGGCACAGGACTACTTTGCCAAGGCGCGCAAGGTGGGTGAGCCGAAGGCCTGCGGGAAGAGGTTGGCCCATTGGAGGCTATGCTGTCCTCGTGAGCGCGACCGACCGAGCCAATATGCCGACGACCCACACGGACTCCTCGTCGGCGCTCACCCTTCCGCCTCTGGACGATCCTACGTCCCCGGGTCGGGCGTCCGAAGCTCGAGCGCCGGAGCCCGATCCGTCCGAGCGCTATGTCACCCGCGCGGTCCTTGGGGAGGGGGGGATGGGGGTGGTGAGGCTGGGACATGATCCCCACATTGGCCGCGACGTCGCCATCAAGACCATACGGGCCGATCGCAACGAGCGCCCGGACCTGAAGGCTCGCTTCCTCAGGGAGGCTCGGGTTCAGGGCAGGCTGGAGCACCCGTCGATCGTCCCGGTCTACGAGATGGGCACCGACGCCGACGGCGCCACGTTCTTCACCATGAAGCGGGTCCACGGGGTGACCCTCGCTCACATCCTGGAGCGCCTGGCCAGCGGCGACGCCGACGCGGTGAAGAAGTACTCTCGCCACCGCCTGCTGGGAGCCTTCGGGAGCGTCTGCCTGGCCATTGATTTTGCTCACGAGCGAGGGGTGATCCACCGAGATCTCAAGCCTGGCAACGTGATGATTGGCGACTATGGCGAGGTCTACGTGCTGGACTGGGGGGTCGCCAAGGTCGAGGCCGAGGCCGATCTGCAAGGCTCCTCCGAGGACATAACCGGAGCGAAGACCAGGGCGGGCAGCTATGTGGGAACTCTCGGATATATGTCGCCAGAGCAGCTCTCGGGCGGCGAGGCGGGCAGGCGCGTGGACGTCTATGCGCTGGGCGCCCTGCTCTTCGAGATCCTCACCCTCGTCGCCCTTCACCAGGGCGATGCCTTCAGCCTCACCACCTCCACCGCCCTGGGAGCCGACGCCCGAGCCTCGGTCCGGGCGCCGCATCGCGCAGTCGCTCTGGAGCTCGAGGCCATCTGCGTGCGCGCCACGGCGACCCGACCCGAGGACCGATACCCGACGGCGCGGGCGCTCTACGAGGAGCTCCAGCGCTACCTGGATGGGGATCGGGAGCTGGAGCGGAGGCGTGAGCTCTCCGAGGCCTACGCGGCGGCGGGCGCCTCCAGGGCCGAGATCGCCATCGCAGGTGAGGACCCCACCAACGAGGTGAGAGAGCAAGCCATGCGCGACGTGGGCAACGCGCTCGCCCTGGATCCAGGCAATCGAAGCGCAGTGCACACGATGACGCAGCTTATGGTCCACCCCCCCAGAGAGACGCCGCCCGACGCTCGTGAGGCCATGGAGCGCTCCCGCCTGGAGCTGATGCGAGTGACGGCCCGTATGGGCACGTTTGCCTTCGCCACCTGGTTCATGTGGCTGCCGCTGCTCGTAGGAATGGGTATTCGTAGCTGGGTCGCGGTGGGGGTGGCCTCGGCAGCCTTCGGCGCGGCGCTCGGCTGCTGCGTCGTGGAGGGCAGGCCGTCAGGGCGGCCGACCGACGCGATGAGCACGGCCATCGTGGTGCTTGGCTGCGTAGGGCTCGGAGCCCTGACACGCCTCTTCGGGCCCCTCATCCTGCTCCCAACAGGGGTGTTCGCGTTCACGATCACCTTCGGCCTCAACCACTTTCGGCCTCGCCTGGGCGTGATGGCGTTTGTGGCCAGCCTCTCGGTCATGATCGTGCCCACCCTGCTGGAGTTCATGGGCGTCCTCCCTCGATCCTATGCCTTCGAGCGCGGAGAGCTTCACGTGCTCCCTCAGATGGCCTCGTTCCCGATGGCGGGCACCCTGTTCTTCCTGGCCCTCGCCAATTCGGTCATCATCGCGGCCATCTGGTGGTTGACCAGGAGGGTGCAGCGCGCCCTGGCCGACGCCGAGCTCCGCGTCGTCATCCAGGCGTGGCACCTTCGCCTGATGGTGCCGGAGGAGGCACGTCATGCGGTGAAGGCCCCCACTGTGATCTCGGGTCGGGTCAAGCTGGAGAGGCTCCCCTAGCAGGCCGCGCCTTGATCTCGCCATGGGCCTGGAAGCGCAGGGCGACGCCGAGCCCGATGGGGACCGTAAGCGACACGCCGTACCAGAGCCACCACGGAAACGCTCTAGAGCTTTTGTGCATTATACGCCGGATAACGTTATACATGAACCCGAAATTGGAGTGTGCGAATGCCGTAAATGTGGCACGCCAACGTCCATAGCCAGAAAGCACCCCGATGAGCGCAGCCTACAAGGTTGAGAGTCTCACGCCGACGCCGGGCGAGGAGCCCAGGCCCAAGCGACCGCGTCCTATCAACAAGCGAGTCTTCGGCAGTATCGCAAAGAGCACCTCCAAGGTCATTGATGAGGGATTTCGCGAGGCGCTCACCCGCGACCCGAAACGGTACGGCGACGCCCTGCGTGACGGACTGCCGATTGCCACCGGGGTCGTCGAAGGGGTGTGCCGTCACCTGATTCGTCGGCGCCTTGGAATCGGCGGGGCCCGCTGGAGTACGGAGGGGGCGGAGGCGATCCTGTCGCTCCGTGCCACCGTTCTGTCGGAAGAGGCGTTGAGCCTGGTAAGATCCTCGTGGCGCGGAAGCCGTGAGGCGCGGGCCAACCTGTGCCGTTCTCCTGCTCGACGCCCCGCTCGCTCTGCCCTTCGACCTCCCGACCGCGCGGCCCTCGAGGCCCGACGACGCCCTTCGCCTCCCTCGAAGCGGAGCTGGCACATTGGTTGCTCTTTGAATCATCATGGAACGAACGATGAAGAGGGCTTTCTATCTCACGGTTTCAGCGCTGGTCGCCGCGGTGTCGTCGGGATGTTTCGCGAAGATCGACGTGGCGGCGGACGGGGGCGGAGACGCGGATGCCTCCGACGCGACAACACCCGTCGACGGCACCACGGGCGCCGGCAGCGCGGTGGGCCCCGCGTGCTGGCAAGGCTCGAAGGACGCCCCCGCCGCCACCGGTCCGAGCGGAACCGCCAACGGCTGCTCCCTCGTCGGGACCTGGGACTACGAGGTGACGTTCTCGGGTCCGGGCCAGCGCAAGATGGTGTGGTCCTTCGACGACGAAGGCCGTGCCGTCGGCGGGCCCGCGGGCACCAACCTCTGCGCGGCGTTCCCCTGGTATGGCAACTATACGCTCAGCGACACGGGCTTCGCGGCAAAGAACATCCGTGGCAAAGGAGCGCCGGGCTGCGGCTGGGCGTCCAACACGACGTTCACCGTCGAGTTCTCGGCCGACTGTCAGACGATGACGCTCCCGAGGATCCTGACGGACAATTGCACCGGCGGCGCGCTGTTCTACGTCGGAAAGATGACCCGCAAGAACTGACTCGCGATCCTCCCCGGGTCCAGGCGGCGCTGAGCGCGGTGTTCTCGAGGTCGCGCGGCAAGCTGGCGCCGCTGGAATCATCCGGGCTAGAGGCCCTGCTCGGTGACGTAGGTGGCGAAGCTCCGCTGCGCTTCCTCGTCGCCGTGGTGGAGGGCCAAGGCGCGCGGCGTAGGCAAGTGGCGAAGCCACGCGAGCAGCTCCGCCCGGTCGGCGTGGGCGGACAGCCCCTTCAGGGTCTCGACCCGCGCGCGGACGAGCACTTCTTCGCCGTCGATGTCGAGCTTCCCGCCCACCTTGGCCGCGTTTTGGATGCGCCGGCCGGGCGTGCCCTCGGCCTGGTAGCCCACGAAGAGCACGACGGTGCTCGGATCGGGGAGCCCGTCGATGAGGTGCCGTAGGATGCGCCCCCCCGTGCACATGCCGCTGCCGGCGATGATGAGCAGCGGGCCGGGCAGATCGCGCAGCTTGTAGGAGTCGCGGCCCCGCTTGACGACGAAGAGGGTCTCCCAGTCGAGGACGTCGCTGTCGCCGTGGGCGAGGCGGTCGAGGCTCTCGCGGTCGAAGATACCCGAGAAGCGCTTGTAAGTGTCCGTGACCGAGAGCCCCATCGGCGTGTCGAGCGCCACGGGGAACGCCGGCACGCGGCCGTCCTCGACCAGCTCGTTCAGAATGTAAAGCAGGGTCTGCGTGCGGCCGATAGCGAAGCTCGGCACGAGCACCCGGCTCTTGTTGGCGAAGGCGTCGAGCAGGACGCGCTCGAGATCGGCGCGCACGTCGTCGTGGCCGTGGGCGTGCTCCCGCCCGCCGTACGTGGTCTCGACGACGGCGAGGTCGAGCGGAGACGACGTGTCCCACGTGGTGTTCGGATCACGCAGAATCGGCGTGTTCGGCCTCCCGAGATCTCCGGAGAGGATGACGCGCGAGCTCGCCGAGCGGAGCTCCACGCTGGCCGAGCCGAGGATGTGCCCCGCCTCGTGGAACGCGAGGTTGACCCCAGGGAGCGCTTCGCGCAGCACGCTGTACGGAGAGGGGCGCGACAGCGCGTCGAAGCGGCGCAGGAACGCCCGCACGTCGGCATGGGAGGCGCGCAACATCTCGAGGCTGTCTTCGAGCGAGAGCCGGGTGACCGCGAGGGTTGCGGGCGTACCGAGGATGGGGGCGTCGAAGCCGCCCTCGAGAAGCGCGGGCAGGCTCCCCACGTGGTCGTTGTGCCCGTGGGTGAGCACCACGGCGTCGACGTCGCAGGCCGCGTCGGGCATGCGGAAGCCTTGGGCGTCTCGGCCCTGAGGCACGCCGCAGTCGACGAGCACCGCGCGTCCGCCGAGCTCGACGCGCGACATGGCGCCTGTGACCGTGCGCCACGCGCCGAGCAGCGTGAGCTGGCCGTCTGGGAGCTTGTGCACCTTCCCGCAGGGGACGACCTCGATCATCGCGCGAGCATCGCAGGGAGCGGCGCGCGGTGGAAGGCTCGAAGCGCGTGGCGCTTCAGTAGCGAACGTGGACCGTGGTGCCCTTGCTGTCGATGGACGTGAGCCCGTGCCAGCCGTCGGGCACGGGCGGATGTGCTTGTTCTTGATGCGGAACGCGCCCTGCACGGTGGCTTGGTCGTCTTCGGATCGACCCAATTCTCATTGGATCGAGTTCTTGCGCCCTACGGGTCGGCCGTCACCTCCCGCTGCCAAGCAGCGTCCTGCCGACCGACTCCAGATCGGCAGGTGCGGCCACCGGTAGCGGGATCCGGATTGCGGTGTTGTCCTGGTAGACGACCGGGTGCTGGAAGCCCCCTGTGAGCTAGCTCCTTCGCAAGATAGCGAGACGCCGGTCAGAGGCGGGGGAATCGCTGGCCCGGATTTCTCACCGCATCAAGGCTGGTGGCGATGCTCGTGTCCTGCACAGCGAAGCTCGACGAGCCCCAGAACGGGTCCACTTCGTCCGCGCTCAGTGACCCGTGAGCTGTTTGGCCGATGTCATACCCATGCGGTAAGGGAAGCGCACCTCGTGCACCGAGCCGCAAATCTTGCCGATTCTCCTCACGAGACTGCCGACGATCGTCGCCGCGTCGGGCGAGATATCCCTCCGACATCCAAGGACATGAACTCTTGGAGGCAGTATTTGCCAAAGTTTGAGCCCTTCGCTGAATTGGACGAGGGTAGATCACAGGGAAGAGGCGAGGAGGGAGCCTCGCTAAGACGGGCGGTAGCGCGTGATGTCGATACCATCACGCAACAGCCCCCTCGCTCTCCGGAGGAGTGCTCTCCGCCCTGCGGTACGCGGCGTCATCATCATCCCGCCCGGCCTGCGCCTCTAAAATACAGCCTCGACACCGCCCCCGAGGCTTATGACGGTCTCCTTGTCGCGCACGTCGGCGAGGTGGGTCACGCCGACGCCACCCAGCACCGACCACTTCGCGATAGGTACGCGCAAGCCGGCCGAGCCACTCACGAGCCACGTGAGCTTCGGCGTGCCGACGTTGGTTCCAATGGGGTCCCCGCGCCTGGTGACATCGACGGACGTGGCCCCGATGGGTTGGCTCAACCCGCCGCGCACCGACGCGAAAGGGACCACATACCGGTTCTCCCACGCCACGATCGCGCCGACGTCGGGGCTCATGAAGCCACCCGCCGCCGAGCCCCCCCCGCCGAGCCCTCCGGTGAGAGCGAGGGATGGGAGGACGCGGTATTTCGCCCCGACGCGCGTCGCCACCACGCTTCGATTGACGTCGGCCGCTGGATCGCCGCCGATGCGAACGAGCGTCGCCTCGACGCTGCCGTCGAGATTTTCGCTCATTCCACGGCGTGCGCGGATCGTACCGGACAAGGCGCTCACGCCGAAGGCTGCGCCGCTCCCGGCCCCCTCGGCTTGAATGCCAATATCTCCACGGGGTAGGGTCGCGGCGCTCTCGAGGGGGAGTACCCGCGCCGGCGGAGAGAACACCGCGGAGTTGCACGCGGTGCTCCAAGACAAGAGCCCCACGCTGGCGAGCACCAGCGAGGAACGGCGGAGGACGATAGAGGCCTCCAAGACAACGAGACGGATGCGCGAAGAGAAGAAGGTAACCATCATGCCCGCCCTGAAGCACGCGCTGTGCCCGGCGTACGGTTCGCAATTCTTCGAGATTTCGTTCGTTCCTATGCTCGAAAAAGAGCAGATGGTTGAACCACTGTAAACCCGGGTTGACGTCACTGTTGTTCGGAGAGGATCTCCTGCACGTCGGGGGCGTCTCGCTGAGGCCACAGAGGGTACATTCGCCACGTCGCTGCCCGCCGCCAGCTCGTGCCGCCTTGCTTCGGCGACGAGAGGATCCACCTCGCGATCGAGCTCGCGCGAAGGCGTTGCCGCCCCGTGTGGTTTCGCATACCAAGCTCAGGTCCCATGAGATCCCTTCACGCCGCTGCGGTCCTCGTCCTCCTCTCCGGTTGCTCGAAAGAGACCCTCTCGGTCTCGGTCGAGATCCATGAGCTCACCCCGACAGAGCTCACGCTCCAGGTGAAGACGGCCCCCGGCGTCCGGGTCGCGCGCAGCCACGGAGAGCTCGAGAAGGGCCTGGTCACCGGCGCAGACGGGATCGCCCGGGTCCCTGTCCCTCGCTCCGACTGGAAACACCTCCAGACAACGTCGCTCGATGTGTATGCAAACGGCGACCAGCTCGGCCGCAAACGATACGGGCAAGGCACGGTAGCCTTTCCGTTCAACGTCCAGAAGCTCGCCCAGATCCCGGAGGGAGCGCCGCTCCACTTCGCCTATCTCGCCGGCGTCGAGCTCAAGTGGCGCGAGAAAGAGACCGTGACGATCGTCGATCCGGCCGAGGCGAAGGGCGCGGTGAAGAAGGCGAAGAGCGCTTTTGATCGATCCACGTTCTGGATGCCAAAGGAGAAGGCGTTCACCTTCTGGTTCGCCGCGCCGCCCGGCGCCACCGTCGCCATCGGCGGGACGGTGTTCAACGCAGGAAACGGGCTCGCCAAGGCGGATATCCCCAGCGACGATCTCGCCCTCTTCGCCGACATGTCGACGGTGCGTGAAAAGGTCGTGTTGCTCTCAATCCCCGTCGACGTGTCCAAAGACGCCCAGACGAAGAGCCACACGTTGACGTTTCACACCGAGAGCCATCACGGCGAACCCTGGTGGCTCGCCGGCAGGCTCGACGCGGTCGAACAAGGCCGGACGTTTCCCTCGGGCACCACGGTAGTGGCCCTCCTCCATCGAACGGCCTCCGATGAAGTCATCCACCTCGGCGCCAAGGGGCGCGCCCGCGAAGCCCGGTGGATATCCATCGAACACGGCACGAAGCGCAAGGAAGACTCCAGAAAGCGCCCTTGCCCGCTCCACAGTTACGAAGACATCGCCGTCACCGTGCTCGAGGCCCAATCCGGGAAGAAGCTTGCGTCCAGGAGCTTCACCGCGCCCGACGTCCGCTGCCAAGGCGTGTTGGTCTCCAGGGCCGGGAAGTCTGTCTACGGCCCCGAAGAGAAGACCATCACCACCTGGCTGGAAGCCGGGATGGCGAAGGAGTGGAAGTAGGCCATTCTCAGGCGCGGCTGCTTGCGTGCGCTCCCCGTCGGCGCCTCACGCCGCGCCTGCGCCAGCGACCGCGCCGGCTCCTTCCCCTTCGACACCACCCCTGCTCGCGGCCTCGGATCTTCGCTTCGACGTGAGCGCGATCGATCCCAAGGTCGATCCGTGCGTCGATTTCTACGACTACGCCTGCGGCGGCTGGCGCGCGACGCACCTCGAGCACCGATCATGTCCGGAAACGCGTCCTGTCGCGACCGTGTGTCGATGCGTATCTTGCGGTGCGAAATGAAGAACTTCAAAGTCATGACGTACAACGTACTTGCCCAGTCCTATGCCCGCTCCGATCTATATCCAGGATCCCCTCCGGAGGCGCTCGACGCGACCCGTCGCCACGCCCTTCTACTCTCTCGTATCGAGGGGCTGGACGCCGATCTGCTGTGCTTGCAAGAGCTCGAGCCCGGTATCCACGACGCGCTGCGAGGTCGCCTGGAGACCACCCACCACTCCTTCTATGCCCAGCGGAAGGGGCGCCCCGAGGGCGCGGCCATCTTCGCCCGACGCTCCCGCTTCGACCTGGCGGGTCACGGGGTGCTCCGCTTCGAGGCGCATCGCCCGGGCGACGATGACCTGGCGCTGATCGCCACGCTCGTCGCGGAGGATCGGCCGCTCCATGTCGCCAGTGTGCACCTTCCGTTTCGACCCGAGTCGACACCCCGCGCCGAGCACACGGGGTGCTCCCAGATGCTCGAGCTGATCGGGTATCGCGACGCTACGGCGCCGCGCGCCACCTGGATCTTCGGGGGAGACTTCAACGCCACCTCGCAGAGCGTCGTGCTCGCGTCCGCGCTCGAGCGAGGGATGGAAGAGAGCTGCCGGACCCAGCGGCCGTGGGACACCTGCGCCATCAACGGACGACCGCGAAAGATAGACTACTTGCTGTTCTCGAAGGGCCACCTCGAGCCACACCCAGGGGTGCTGCCCAGGCTATATCGAGACACGGCGCTCCCCTCGCTCACCGAACCCTCGGACCACCTGCCGCTCTGCGTCGATTTCTCCGAGGTCCCGAGAAGCGCGTGAGAACCCCGACACGGAGACGATTCCCCAGCTGGCCGTCCCGAATCTATTTTTTTACCTGTCGCACGCCTGTTCGCAGGGCTGAGCGCTCGCCGGGTACACAGTCCCGGGACAGGGGCTCATCGTCCGGGCCACCCCTGACCCAAGACAACCGGATTTCCAGCGTAGGGCTCCTCTACAGAGAAGCGGTCTCTTTCTCCTGCTTTTACCCTATCGATTCCAGGGGCCTGGTAAGGTACAGAGAAGGGGTCTCCGACCCTTGCTTTTACCCTTTAAAGTCCAGGGCCAGGTTACAGAATCCCAATGTGGTGCGGGCCTGGTTCACCACGGCTAGCGGGGCCGAGGGCGCCTTGAGGGCGTGCTTAATTCCGGCCTCACAGTACGCACCTTGGCCCAAGCGCCCCGTTTTCCACGAGCACCACGTTGGGCGCCAGCACCTCTACCCTACAGCTCCCCTCCGCGAGCTCGTGCGCGTACACTGCAGGCCGAGCCGCAGAGCCGGAACTCGCCGTCGGCCCTCCGACGCTCCCGTCATCGGGATGACAGCCGAGCCCCCGGTAAAATCGCGATTTTCGGTGTCTTCTCGAGCGGGCGTGGGGCAGTTCATCCCGATCCACTACCACTACCAGATGCTCGATCAGCAGGCCCGCCTCGGGGGCTTCGAGCAGGCGATCGCTCACGTCGTGAAGCCGGGCATGAGGGTGCTCGAGCTGGGCGCGGGGACGGGCGTGCTCTCGTTCTTCGCCGCCCGCGCCGGCGCGGCCAAGGTGTACTGCGCCGAGCGTATACCGCACGTGGCGCGAGCCGCGCAGCGGTTCTTGGCGGCGAACGGCGTCGCGGATCGCGTCGAGATCTCGAACGTCGACGCGACGGACTACCTGCCGCCCGAGCGCGTCGACGTGGTCATCTGCGAGATGCTCCACACCGCGATGCTCCGCGAGAAGCAGCTCTCGGTCATCGCCTCGTTCAAGAGGCGCTACAGCGAGCGCTTCGGCGGCCCGCTCCCGCGCTTCATCCCGGAGGCGGTGGGCATGGCCGTGCAGCCGGCGCATACGAGCTACGATTTCCACGGCTACGACGCGCCCGTGCCGATGTTCATCGACGGCAACAACGCGAGCCGCGTCACCCGCCTCGCGCCCCCGTCGCTCTACGCGCTCTTCTCCTACGAGGACGACTATCGGGCGCAATTCGAGATCGACCAGCACGTCGCGATGGAGCAGAAAGGCACGCTCAACAGCCTCCGATTCATCACCAAGAACCTCCTGGCGATCATTGGAGACGAGGGACGGTCGATCGACTGGGATATGCAGGATCTCATCATCCCGCTCGCGAACCCTCTCGCGATCAACGCCGGGGACGTGGTCCGGATCCGCTTCCGCTACGACGCGGGCGACAGCCTGCTCGCGCTTGCGGAGTCCATCGATGGCGACGACCAGACCTGACACGCCCTCGTGTCAGTGAAGGTGCCGCTCGGCGATGTCGGCCCAGGCCAAGGACCCGCTCCACCTCCCTGGCCGAGAAGACGTCGGCGAGTACCGCGAGAAGATGGCGTTCGAGCGGCGGTGACGGCGGCGGCGAGCACGCACGTTTCGGTCCGGTGATCTGGCCGTCGGAGGGCGATTTCCACAGCGTGCCATCCCTCCCTTGGTTCTCCCTGTAATTTACAGGGGCAAAGCAGGCCAAGGTGACCGCTCGGGTGACTTTCAGGGCGGCGCTCCAGCTATCTGGGGCGATCTCCATGGGGCGAGCTCACTACGGAGACGTGAAGATCCTGAGGGTGGGCCCTCCCGCTCCCTCGCGTGGAGCGACGACGATGCCGGCCGCCTGGGTGTCGCCCGGCGTGCGATCGGGCAGCCTGGTGTCCCAGCGGTGGTCCTGCACCAGAAGGAAGGAGGCCATCCGGTCGGCCTGCGCCCTCACGAAATCGGTCACGTCGACGATCTCCTCGCCGGGGATCTCCGAAGACACCACGAGCTGCCCGAGGATCTTGGTCGTGACGCCAGGGTTGGCCACCACGTTGTGGACGATCTGGTTGCCAGGACCTACCCCCTGCTTGAGCGCCGAGGTGAGGGTCGCCCAGGTCGCCCCGGCCTCGGTCCACGAGTCGTCTTCCAGCCCGTACACGTGGGAAAACACGGTTGCCCCTGGCGCCGTGGCCGCGGCCTTGAGCGAGAGTAGCACCCGGCGGGCCGAGCCCGCGGGCACCGGGAACCGGAGGAGGGCCACCCTCCGGCCGTCGCTCGTCCCGTCGTCCCGGACCCGCAGAGGCCCTACGCCTTCCGGAGTGTCCTTGCCCGCTCCATCCCGGAGCGTCGCATCCGCGGACGCGGCGACGACGGTGGGGACCCCGGTCCCCCCGTAGATCGAGACCAGCCACACCGACTCCGGAGGCATGCGCCCCGTGGCCACCCTCCCTCGCAGGAGGCTCTCCGCGCGGACGATCCCGCCCCGGTGGGTGGTGCTCACCTCCTCGGTGGTGACCAGGCTGCCGTCGGGCAGCCCCAGCGCGTCCAGATCCAGATCCAGATCCACCGCGGCCAGGCCCCTGTTGGCCAGGAAGGCGTGGGCCACGTCGGCGGTGTCGCCTCGCGTCACCTGGATCCACAGGTCCTTCCCGAGGGAGCTCGTGAAGGCGAGTCGCTCACGGCTCTTGCCCGACGCCTTGTTGAAGAGCCGCCAGACCTCGGCGGTGGCCGACGCCCCGCCCACGTCGTTCACCCCCGACGTGGCATTGTTCACGTAGTGGGTGCCATTCTTGGCGACCGGGTAGCTGGTGGGGGCCGAGCGGGCCGTCTGCCCGAACTTGAAGAGATAGAGCTGCTGCGCTCCCCGCTCGGAGAGCGCCACGCTGTTCGCTCCCAGCGCGGCATAGTCCGATGGGGTGTCCGAGGTCTCCGTCCGGGCGTCGTAGCTCGCGCCGGTGCGGACGTTGAACTCGGTGAGCGCCAGCGGGATGGGGGTCGAGGCCGGAACGTCGGCGGCGATCTTGGCACGCAGCGTGTCGATGTCCTCGATGTATCCGCTCGAGGCCCCGACATCGTTGGTGAGCATCGAATATTTCTGGTAATTGTAGACATGAAAGTTGAGGCGGCCAGGCAGCGTGCCACCCCAGGGATCGTCGTGCCTGTGCAGGACGGCGTACTGGCCCCAGTAATCCACCGGATTATCGTATTTCGTGGAGCCGTTGGCGGTGTTCGGAGCCAGGATCTCCGCCGCGAGCGCCTTGCCGTGGCGCGCGTTCATGTCCGCCAGGCCGGCCTGGATGGCGTCGGAGCACACCCTCAGCCGGAGCTCCCAGTCCTCCACGGAGATCGGGGGCGACCAGCCGTTGGGCTCGTTGAACATCCCGAAGCGTCGCACGTCGTGGTCGCGGCCGAGCACGAAGGCCTGGGCGTAGTAGTGCTGCCAGAGCTCCCACAGGTTGCCCCAGTCCTCGCTTCCGGCCAGGGGGAAGCGCGAGGGGCTCGCCGTCACGTTCACGAGGATCTCCACCCCCGTGGCGCGGAGCCTCGGGAACGCCTCGCTCACGGCGAAACGATTGGTCCCTGTGGCGATCCTCCGATGACCGCTCTCGAACACCGACCACTGGACATACTGGGGGTCGAGCGGCTGCGCGGGGTCGGCCGCGTTGGCGCGGAGCGCGGCGCGGCGTGCTCCGAAGGCGGCCAGGCTGTCCACCCCGTCGCCTGTCCCGGGGATGTCGTCGGTCGCCTCGATGTCCGACGCGCTCACGAACACCCGGGCGGCCTTGACCCCCGAGTAGCGCCACCAGTCCATCGTGTTGGAGCCGGTCATCATGTGGGCCGTGTTGTAGCCGAGGCTCGCGGGCGTCGTGCCCACAGCGCTGCTCTTCACGGTGACGGCTGCGGGCGGAAGAGGTGGGGGCGGCGCGGGCGGCG